>Ga0131853_10020065_pt1 | contig 12153 bp, 8 predicted proteins | sample TergutLab28metaG_FD_92764 | JGI IMG/M metagenome (GOLD analysis project Ga0131853, IMG submission 92764) | Labiotermes labralis P1 segment gut microbial communities from Petit-Saut dam, French Guiana - Lab288 P1 (version 2) (version 2) | ecosystem: Host-associated > Arthropoda: Insects >...
ATGACGCAGCCGGTCGCGCCGTCGTTGATGCCGGAGGAGTTCCCGGCGGTGACCCGGCCGTGCGGCCGGAACGGGGTCTTCAGCGACGCGAGCCCCTCCAGGGTCGTCTCCGGGCGCGGCGGCTCGTCCGTCGTCGCCCAGCCCCAGCCGAGCTCCCTGGTCCTGACCGCCATCGGCACCAGGTCCGGCTGCAGCTTGCCCGCCGCGTAGGCGGCGGCGACCTTCCGCTGGCTGCCCAGCGCGTAGGCGTCGGCCCGCTGCTTGGTGATTTCCGGGAACCGGTCGTGCAGGTTCTCGGCGGTCATGCCCATGAACAGCGCGGACTCATCGACCAGGCCCTCGGAGACGAACCGCGGGTTGGGGTCGACGCCCTCGCCCATCGGGTGGCGGCCCATGTGCTCCACGCCGCCGGCCACGGCGACGTCAACGGCCCCGAGCGAGACCGCCCCGGCGACCGTGGTCACGGCGGTCATGGCACCGGCGCACATCCGGTCGATCGAGTAGCCGGGCACCGACTTCGGCAGCCCGGACAGCACCGCGGCGGCGCGCCCGATCGTCAGTCCCTGGTCGCCGATCTGGGTCGTGGCCGCGATGGCGACCTCGCCGACCCGCTCCTTCGGCAGGTTCGGGTTCCGCCGCAGCAGTTCCCGGATAACACGGACCACCAGGTCGTCCGCCCTGGTCTCGGCGTACATGCCCTTGGGCCCGGACTTCCCGAACGGCGTACGCGCGCCGTCCACGAAGACCACTTCGCGTGCCTTCATCGGCTACCTCTCTCAACGTGCCTGTGCGCCAATGCTACTCACAAGTAACATACACGGGCGCGCCAAATGACGCGCACGGCGGTCACGACTTGTCGAAGAAGTCCAGCAGGCGCTCCAGCGGCCAGGTATTGATCACATCATCGCAGGTCAGCCAGCCACGCTGCGCGGTGCCGACGCCGTAGGGCAGGTTGTCCAGGTCCGGCACGGAATGGGCGTCGGTGTCGATCGCGAACCTCACGCCGGCGTCCTTCGCGGCGCGGATGTGCTCGGCGGGCAGGTCCAGGCGGGCCGGGGAGGAGTTCACCTCCAGGGCGGTCCCCGTCCGGGCGCAGGCCGCGAACAGCTCCCCGAAGTCCACGTCCACCGGGGGCCGGCGGCCGATCTTGCGGGTCAGCGGATGCCCGATGACGTGGACGTGCGGATTCTCGCACGCGGTCACGAACCGCCGGGTCATCTCCGCCCGATCCTGATCGAAATGCGAATGCACCGACGCCACGCACATGTCGAACCCGGCCAGGAAGTCCCCGTCCCAGTCCACGGACCCGTCGGGCGCGATGTTGAGCTCGGCCCCGTGCAGCAGGTGCATGGAGGAGTCGATCCGCCGCAGTTCCTCCCGCTGGGCCAGGATCTTCTCGTCCGTCATCCGCTGCATGGTCAGGTTCGGCGCGTGATCGGTGACCGCGTAGTACTCGTACCCGCGGCCCCCGGCAGCCGCGATCATGTCCGCCAGCGACGCCGCCCCGTCGGTCAGGTTCGTATGCGTGTGCAGGTCACCCCGGACATCTTTTTCCCGAACGATCCGGGGCTGCTCCCCCTTCGCCGCCGCCTGGACCTCCCCGGTGTCCTCCCGCAGTGCCGGCTCGATCCAGTCCAGGCCCAGGGCCCGGTACACGTCCTCCTCGGTCTCCGACGCGATCAGCTCCTCGCCCCGGAACAGACCGTACTCCGACAGCTTGAGGCCCTTCTTCACCGCGATCTCGCGGACCGCCACGTTGTGGGCCTGGGAGCCGGTGAAGTACTGCAGGGCCGCGCCCCAGGCCTCCGGCTTCACGACCCGCAGGTCGACCTGGAGGCCGTTGCCCATCCGCACCGAGGTCTTGGTCTTCCCGGAGACGACGATCTCCGGCGCGAGGTCCTTGAACGCGTCCATGATCCGCGCGGCCTGGTCCGCCGACGAGGCCGTGGCCAGGATGTCGACGTCGCCGATGGTCTCCCGCATCCGGCGCAGCGACCCGGCGTAGGCCACCCGGCCCGCCAGCGGGCGCAGTGCGTCGACCAGGGGGATCGCCGTGTCCCGCGCCACGCTGACCATGACCCGGTCCGTCGTCATGACCGACAGGCCGCGCAGGATCCGTTCCTCGCTCTTGGCCCCGAAGCCGGGCAGGTCCCGCAGTTTCCCCGCGCTGACCGCGGCCTCCAGCCCGGCGAGATCGGAGATCCCGAGGTCCGTCGCCAGCTGGACCGCCCGCTTGGGGCCGAGGCCGGGGACCTTCGCCAGTTCCAGGACGCCGGCCGGGACCTGCGCCCGCAGGTCCTCCAGGGCGGCGAACGTGCCCCTCCGGGCGATCTCGGTGATCTTCCCGGCGATCGACTTCCCGACGCCGGGGATCTTCACCAGCGCCGCCTCGCCGAGGGCGGCCACGTCCCCGGAGTGGGCGGCCACGGCCTTGGCCGCCTTCTCGTAGTTCCGGGCCCGGAAGCGGTCCCCGCCCGTGGTCACGACCAGCTCGGAGTATTCGCGCAGGAGCGAAGCCACCGATCCGTTCGGCATAGTCATGCCCCCTAGCTTATGTTCGCGATTTCTGCTGTCAGAGCAGCAGTTTCCGCGAACCTCAGCGGGGGCCGGGGTGGCTAGGCGCGCTGGAGGTGCAGCCCCAGGGACGCGAACTGCTCGAACGGGCGGTGGTAGCCGCGCTCGATGTGGTGGACGCCGTGCAGCGTGGACGGGCGGTCGGCGACCGCGGCGGCCAGCACGGCGGAGAAGCCGGCCCGGACGTCGGGCAGCGTGACCTCGGCACCGTGCAGCTTCGAGCCGCCCCGGATGACCGCGGAGTGCCCGGAGTTCCCGTCGTGGAACCGGCAGGCCGGGCCGCCGAGGCAGTTCTTGAACACCTCGATCTCGCAGCCCATCTTCTGCAGCGCCGGCACGTACACCAGGCGGTTCTCGAAGACGGTCTCGTGCAGCACGGACATGCCGTCGGCCTGGGTGAACAGGACCATCAGCGGCTGCTGCCAGTCCGTCATGAACCCGGGGTGGGTGTCGGTATGCACGGCGGCCGGTTTCAGCCCATCCGGCGCGGACGCGGTGATCCACTCGTCGGTGATGTCGAACCGGGCGCCCATCCGGGCCAGGGTGGTGATCGCGGTCACCAGGCGGTCCTGCGGGCAGCCGTGGACCCGCACCTCGCCGCCGGTGATCAGCCCGGCGACCAGGTAGGAGAACGCCTCCAGGCGGTCGCCGGCCAGCCGGGTGGAGGCGGCCTTCAGGCTCGGGACGCCCTCGATCACCATCCGGCGATCGGGGCTGAGCTCGATGTGGGCGCCCATCCGCTGCAGGAACAGGGCCAGTTCGACGACCTCGGGCTCGGTCGCGGCGTTGCGCAGGACGGTGGTGCCCTCGGCCAGCACCGCGCTCAGCAGGACCGTCTCCGTCGCGCCGACGCTCGGGTACGGCAGGGTGACGCGGGCCCCGTGGAGCTTGCTGGCCTTCGCGGTGAGGCCCGCCGGGCCGTAGGTGATCTCGGCCCCCATCGCCTGCAGCGCGTCCACGTGGAAGTCGACCGGGCGCCGCCCGATCGGGTCGCCGCCGACCAGGGGCACGAACGCCTCCCCGGCCAGGTGCAGCAGCGGTCCGAGCATGAGGATCGGGATGCGGTTGAGGCCGGTGAACGCCTCCGGCACCTTCGGCCTGACCTCGGCCCCGGGCTCGATCGTCAGCTCGTCGTCGTCGCGGGTGACCCCGAACCCGACGGACTCCAGCATCGCCTTCGTGATCTCGACGTCGCCGACGTCGGGCGCGTTGCGGATCACGCTGGGGCCGTCCCCCAGCATGGCCGCCACCATGTGCTTGGTCACGGCGTTCTTGGAACCGCGCACCGTGATATCGCCGCGCAGCGGCCCCGAGGGTTCGACAAGCCAGGTTTCGGTCACGAGGACACGGTATGCGCAGGCTCCGAGGTTTCGGGCGCGATCCGCGAAGACTTCCCGGCCCGGCGGAGCCGGAGGGCGACGATCACGAGGGTCACCGTCAGCGCGGTTCCCCCGAGGATGTAGGCGTTGCCGGTCAGCAGCCACAGGCCGTGCCAGTGGTATTCGACGAACGAGGACTGGTCGCCGTGGAGGGTGTACTGCTGCGGGTTGGTGTTGGGCGGGGCCCACAGGAAGCCGAGCGAGAACTTGTCGAGGTTCCGGGCCTTCTCCCACAGTGCGTCCGGCCACGGCCCGTAGACGATAATCATGAGGGCGGCGAGGGAGAGCAGCGCCCAGCGCTTCTTGCTGTTATCGGCGACGGCGAGCGCGTAGTACCCGGCGACGGCGATGCCCAGGGTGATCCAGACCCAGTGGTGGTCCCAGCTGATCGGGGACAGCAGGAGACCGGTCAGGGCGGTGACGAGAATCGCCACCACCCGGTGCCCGGCCCGGTCGAACAGGTACGCGGCGGCCAGGCCCGCCACCCCGGCGATGACGCAGGCGACCAGCCACGGGTCCTGGCCGGCGGCGACGCTGCCGGCGAACCGGGTGATGACCGCGCGCAGGGACTGGTTGCCGGCCCAGCCGATGAAGCCGGTCCGGGTGCCGTCGGCGATGATCAGCATCTTCGGCGGGAGCCACCACGCGGCGGAGTCGCCGGGCAGCACGGCGAACCCGACGACGACGGTGAACACGAACCCGGCCACGGCCATGGCGGCCTCGCGGAATCTCCTCGTGATCAGCAGGTACGGGATGAAGATCAGCGGCGTCAGCTTGATGCCCGCGGCGATGCCGGTCGCGAACCCCTTCCACCAGCGGCTGCGCGCCGTGTCAGGCTGGCACAGGTCCCACATGATCATCGCCATCAGGACCAGGTTGACCTGGCCCAGGTAGACCGTGCGGATCGCGGGCTGGAGCCAGAACGTGATCCCGGCGGCCAGCAGGGTCGCGCCGAGACGGATCCGGGGGTCCCTCAGGTACCGGGCGGCCGGCTGGTCCTGCCGGGACAGGCCGCCGAAGGCGCACCACAGGGCCGCCGGGAGGGCCAGCATGTTCACGATGATCGAGAACACGAGCAAGTGCGGCGGCGACAGCAGCGACAGCGGCGCGAACGCGACCGCGGCGAACGGCGGGTAGGTGAACTTCAGGGCGAGGGCGCTGTAGCCGCCCCAGCCGTACAGCGGCGTGCCCGTGCTCGGGTGGTAGCCCGGCATGACGCCCCGGACGATCAGGCCCCCGTCCCGGTACACCGTCAGGTCGACGTCGTGCGTGGCGCCGTTCGGGCCGGAGAGGATGTTGAACACGAACCAGCCGGCGACGGCCGCGCCGAAGACGACGGCGCCCGCGATGAGCAGCCGGGTACGGGGGAATGTGCGTGATGTCTCGGCGGCCTCGTTCACGCCCGTAACCATATCCGCTGCGTGTCGGTAATACTGGGGGCATGCCGATGAGCCCCTCCCGCGCGAAGCGGCCGCGCCGATGAGCGTGCAGAGCCTGGTCACGTCCGGGCCGCTGGTCCTGGCCATCCCGGTGGCGGCGGCAGCCGGAGCGGTGACGTTCCTGTCCCCGTGCGTCCTGCCGCTGGCGCCCGGCTACCTGTCCTACATCACGGGCATGTCGGGAGCCGACGCCGCGGTCGCCGAGGCCGAGGACGCGGAGGCCGAGGCGGATTCCTCCGGGGAGACGCCGCCGGAGCCGGCGGCTGAACCGGCGGCCCGGTCGGTGGCGACCGAGACCCGGCCGCGGGTGACCGCGCCGAAGCGGAAATCGCCGGGGGCGGGGAAGGGCAAGGCCGTCACGGGAACGGTGCTGTTCGTCCTCGGCTTCTCGTTCGTCTTCGCCACCTACGGGTACGCGATCGGCGGCCTCGGCGAACTGCTGCGCAGCCACGACGAGGTGCTGACCCGGATTTTCGGGGGGATCACCATCCTGCTGGGCCTGATGTTCGCCGGCGTCTTCGACCGGTTCACCTTCGCCGGGCGGATCTTCCGGCCTTCGGCCCGCCCGCAGGCGGGGCTGGCGGGCGCGCCGCTGCTCGGCATCCTGTTCGGCTTCGGCTGGTCGCCGTGCATCGGCCCCACGCTGTCGGCCGTGCTGGGCATGGCCGGCTCCTCGGGCACCGCGGGACGCGGCGCGCTGCTGGCGTTCGTCTACGGCCTGGGCCTGGGAGTCCCGTTCCTGATCGTCGCCGTCGCCTTCCAGCGCGTGGTCAACGTGCTCGGGTTCTTCCGCCGAAACGCCGGGATGGTCAGCCGGATCGGCGGCGCGTTCCTCGTCCTGGTTGGCCTGCTGGAGATCACCGGCCTCTGGACCGCGGTCATCAACTGGATGCACGCCAACTGGTTCTCCGGTTACGAAACACCTCTGTAGTCGTCCATACCACTTGTGACGGTGCGCCGCGAATGGGACACTGCACGTCATGTCCTCCCCGTCGCCCGAGAGTCCCGATTTCTTCTCGACGGACGCGGCCGCCGACGCGGCCATGACCTACTTCTACGCCCGGCTGTTCGCGGCCGAACCGGAGATCCGGGCGATGTTCCCGGCCGCGATGGACGGGCAGCGGCGCCGGCTGTACGCCGCGCTGTGCCGGATCGCCGACGGAACCCGGGATGCCGCCGGGCTGGAGTCCTACCTGTCCGCGCTGGGTCGGGGACACCGGAAGTACGGCGTCCGGCCGGAGCACTACGGCCCGTTCACCGAGGCTCTGGAGGCGACGTTCCTGCGGTACCCGCCGGACGCCGGGCGCTGGACTGAACTGGAGCGGGCCGCCTCGATCGCCCGGGCCGCCGAGGTCATGGCCAGTGCCGCCAGCGCGGACGCCGGCCCGGCCTGGTGGACGGCCGAGGTGATCTCGAACGAGCTGCGGACCCCGCACGTCGCCGTCCTCACGCTCCGCCCCGGGAAGCCGTACCCGTACCTGGCCGGCCAGCACGCGTCGGTGCAGACGCCGCACTGGCCGCGGGTGTGGCGCCGCTACTCGATCGCCAACGCCCCCGCCGGGGCCGAGGACGGGCTGCTCACGCTCCACATCCGCGTCGTGCCCGGCGGCCTGGTCAGCACGGCGATGCTGCACGCCGCGGCCGGCGACACCGTGCTGCTCGGCCCGGCCGAGGGGACGATGACCGCCGACCCGGACTCCCCCCGCGACGCGCTCTGCCTGGCGGGCGGCACCGGCCTGGCCCCGGTGAAGGCCGTCGCCGAGGCACTACTGGCCCGGCCCCGCCCGGGCCGCCGGGTGACCCTGTACTTCGGCGCCCGGACCGGGAACGACCTGTACGACCTGCCCGCGCTGCGCGCGATGGAGCGCGATCACCCGGCGCTGACCGTTCACGCGGTGACCTCCGAGGAGCGGGTCCCGCACGCCCTGCACGGCACGGTCCCGGGCCTGGCCGCCGACGGGGTGACCGCGGACACCGGGCCCGCCGGGCGGGACGTCTACATCAGCGGCCCGGACCTGATGATCGACGCCGCCGTGCGCCGCCTGGCCGGCCTCGGCGTGCCGCCCGAGCGCCTGCACTACGACCTCCCGTCCGGCTGCCCGGCCTAGGTTCTTCGGACTACGCTGAGCCTTCAGCGCGGGCCGCGGCGGCGGATGATGTCCCGTTGTCCGGACGGGAAACAACATCTACTGTCATCCCATGGCTGTTGTCCTTATTACCGGGGGGTCCAGCGGAATCGGGCTCGCCACCGTGCGACGGCTCGCCGCGGACGGGGACCAGGTGTTCTACGGATCGCGCACACCCGCGCCCGACGGGTCGTTCGCGCCCTTCGACCAGTACGTGACGCACGTGCCGCTCGACCTGGCCGACCCGGGATCGTGCGAGGCGGCGGTCCGGTACGTCACGGCGGTCGCCGGACGGCTGGACTGCCTGGTCAACTGCGCCGGGACCGGCGGGCTCTCCCCGCTGGAGGAGGCGACCGACGACGAGGCGCACCGGATCTTCGAGGTCAACGTGTTCGGGCCGATGCGGCTGATCCGGATCGCGGTGCCCACGATGCACGCCAGCGGCGGCGGGCGGATCGTGAACGTGACCTCGCTGAACGACATCGCGCCCGCGCCGTTCGGCGGCTGGTACTCGGCGTCGAAGTCGGCGCTGATGAGCCTGTCCTACGTGCTCGGCGCGGAACTGGCCGACTCCGGAATCGCGGTGACCGTGGTGGCGCCCGGGCTGTTCCGCACTCCGATGTCGGAATCGCTGCCGTCGCAGCGAGTGTCGCCGGCGTCGCGGTTCGCCCCGGCGTTCGACGCCCTGGCCCGCACCAGCGCGGACCGGCTGGCCAGCGCCGGGAACCCCGATGACGCGGCCGTCGTCATCGTGGACTGCCTCCGTTCCCCGGCCCCGCCCGCGCGGGTGGTGGCGGGCCCGGACGGCCTCGCGATGGAAGAGGCGGTCCGGGCGGCCAGCCCCGATGACCTGGCCCGCATGCTCGGCGAGTCCGTCGGCAAGCTGAGCGCCGGCCACGCCTGGCCGGTCACCTGACGGCGCGTTTCACCGCCGTTCCGGCCCGTTTCCCGGCCCGGGCGGCGCGGCCTTTTCCGGCCGAACGCAGCACGGCGGCGATCCGGGCGGGGGCCAGCAGGCTCAGCGGCGAGTCGAGCATGTTCGCGACGCGGAGGAACGTCCGGCCCAGCTCGGGGTCGACCGAGGCGGCGGCCCGGTACCAGTCGGTGTAGGCGAGGAAGAACCGGTCGGCCGGATGGCGCCTGCCCTCGGCCGCGGGGAAGCGCAGGTCCCCGGAGGCGGACAGGGTCCACGGCCCGGAGGTCAGCTTGCCGAGCGACTGGAGGTACCGGCGGGTCAGGTCGCCTATACCGGGGCCCGCGGCGAGGATCCGGCGCAGTTCCAGGGCCTCCAGCGCCGCGGCGGTCATGCCCTGCCCGTAGATCGGGTTGAAGGTGCATACGGCGTCGCCCGTCGCCAGGAACCCGTCCAGGCGGCGGTCCAGCTTGTCGTAGCGCAGGCGGCGGCTCACCGGGTAGCGCATCTTCACCGCGTCTCCCAGCGGCTCGCACCTCCGGATCACCTCGGCGGTCTCCGGTTCGAGGGTCTCCGCGCACGCCAGGAACCCGTCGTCGTCGACCGGCGGGTCATCGCCGACCATCCCGGTAAGGAAGACGACGAACCTGTCTCCTTCCTGCCGCAGCACGCCGCCGCCGCGATGCCGCCCCGGGTAGGGCGTGGTCATCACCCCCGCCTTGCCCTCCAGCACCCCGGGGGCCGCCGCGTAGTACCGGGTCACGTACACGACGCCCGCCCGGACCTGTTCTTCCTCCGGCGCCGGGTAGCCCAGCTCCCCGAGCCAGTTCCCGGCCCGCGAACCGCGTCCGGCCGCGTCCACGACGAGGTCCGCGGGGACCGGCACCGCGTCTTCCGCCGCGTCGCCGCCGGCGGGGCGGACCCGCACGCCGGTTACCCGGCCGCCGGAGGCGGTCAGCCCGGTCACGTCGGTGCCGGCGGCCGCGCTCACCCCGTCCAGCGCCAGGACGCGCCGACGGACCAGGTGCTCAAGGGTGGGCCGGGTGACGCCCCGGATGATGAGCCCCGACTCCGCCGGGCGGAGAAGATACCCGTCCAGGTAGGTGATCAGATCGCGCTGCTGATCAAAGGAGACCGCCCCGGCGGCGGTCAGGTCGTCGGCGAAGCCCGGCAGCAGCCGGTCGAACGTGTCCGTTCCCCGCCACAAGATCCCGTGGGCCTGCCTGCTCTGCGGGACCCCCTTGCGAGTCTCCGCGCCGTCCGGGAGCGTGTCCCGGTCATAGACGGTGACCCGGTCGTACCGTTCGGCGAGCACCGCGGCGGCGAGCAGTCCCGCGACGCTCGCGCCGATCACCACGGCGTGGGAGCGGCCCGCCATCAGACGGCCGAGGCCAGGTAGTCCAGGGCGGCGGTGACGCCCTCGCGGGCGATCGGGACTCCGGCCAGCGTCAGGCCCATTTCCACGCCGCACAGGGCGCCGGCCAGCGTCAGGTCGTTCAGGTCCCCGAGGTGGCCGATGCGGAACACCTTCCCGGCCAGCCGGCCCAGTCCGGTGCCGAGCGACATGTCGAACCGGTCCAGGATGACCTTGCGGACCTGGTCCGCGTCATGCCCGTCGGGCACCATGACCGCGGTGAGGGTAGGGGAATAGCCGTCCGGGTCCTGGCAGACCAGGTCCAGTCCCCAGGCCCGCACCGCCCGCCGGGCCGCCTCGGCGAACCGCGCGTGCCGCTCCCACACCGCGGGCAGCCCCTCTTCGTCGAGCATGGCCAGCGCCTCACGCAGGCCGAACAGCAGGTTGGTGGGCGGCGTGTACGGGAACGCGCCGGTCTCAGCGGTCCCGAGCAGCGGCTTCCAGTCCCAGTAGCTGCGGGGCAGCCGCGCCGTCCGGGAGGCCTCCAGGGCCCTGGGGCTGATCGCGTTCAGGGCCAGGCCCGGTGGCAGCATCATGCCCTTCTGCGACCCCGCGACCGTGACGTCGACGCCCCACTCGTCGTGCCGGTAGTCGATCGACCCGAGGGAGGAGACCGCGTCGACCAGCAGCAGCGCCGGGTGCCCGGCCCGGTCGATCGCCTCCCGGATCAGCGGGATCGCCGTCGCCGCCCCGGTCGACGTCTCGTTCTGCACGACCAGCACGGCCTTGACCCGGTGCTCCGGGTCGGCGGCCAGCTTCTCGTAGACCTGCTCCGGCTGGACCCCGCGGCGCCAGTCTCCCTCGACGACGTCCACGTCCAGGCCGAGCTGGGTGGCCATCCGCGTCCACAGCGCCGCGAAGTGCCCGATGTCGAAGGCGAGCACCCGGTCCCCCGGCGACAGCGTGTTCGCCAGCGCGGCCTCCCAGGCGCCGGTGCCCGACGACGGGTACAGCGCCACCGGCCCGCCGGTGCCGCACAGCCGGGCCACCCCGGCCAGGACTTCCCGGGCCAGGTCCGCGAACTCCGGGCCCCGGTGGTCAATCGTGGGCGCCGACATCGCGCGCAGCACCCGGCCGGGAACATTCGTCGGTCCGGGGATCTGGAGGAAATGACGGCCGCTTTGATATGTCATGGTTTATGTCTACTCTGCGCGGTGCCGCACGCAAAGCTTCCCCTGAGACGGACGGTCCGGGTGGGATTCCAGAGGGGGATCCCGAGGGTGATCTCCCGGTCGCGCTCCGGCGCGCGGTCGGGGGCGAGGTCCGGTTCGACGCCTGGACCCGGCATCTGTACTCGCGCGACGCCAGCATGTACGCGATCCAGCCGGCCGGGGTGGTCTTCCCCCGCGACGCCGACGACGTCGCGGCCGTGATCGCCACCGCCGCCGAATTCGGGGTCCCGGTCCTGCCGCGCGGCGCCGGGACGAGCCTCGCCGGGCAGACGGTGGCGCCGGCGGTCGTGATGGACCTGTCCCGGCACATGGACGCGATCACCGAGATCGACCCCGAGCGGCGCGTGGCCCGGGTTCAGCCCGGCGTGGTGCAAGAGCAGCTCAACCTGGCGGCCGCCGCCCACGGTCTGGTGTTCGGCCCGGACACCTCGACCAAGAACCGCGCCACCCTCGGCGGGATGATCGGCAACAACTCGGCCGGCAGCCAGTCCATCCGCTACGGCAGCACCATCGACCACGTGCTGGACCTGGACGTCGTGCTGTCCGACGGGAGCACGGCGGTCTTCGGGCAGCACGCGGCCTCCGAGGTGTCCCGGCGAGCGGGCGCGGACACCCTCGACGGCGCCGTCTGCCGGGAACTCCCGCTGATCCTGGACCGGCACTCCGGCGCCATCGCCACCGGCTTCCCCGGCTTCTGGCGGCGGGCGGGCGGCTACCGGCTGGACCGGGCGGCGGTGCCCGGCGGGGGCCTCGACCTGGCGAAGTTCGTGGTCGGCTCCGAGGGCACGCTGGTCGCGGTCACCGGGGCCACCGTCGGCCTGGTACCGGCGCCGCGCAACCGGATGATCGCCGTCGGCCACTTCACGTCGGTGCAGGCCGCGATCGAGGCCACGCAGGACGCTCTCGACCTCGATCCCGCCGCGGTCGAGCTGATGGACCGGACCATCCTGGACCTGGCCCGGGAGAAGATCGAGTACGCCTCGCTCGGCTCGATGCTGCACGGCGACCCGGAGGCGCTGCTGTTCGTGACCTTCTACGGTGATACCGCGGCCGAGTCCGAGGCCGCGCTGGACCGGCTGGAGGCGCGCTGGCGGGCGCACGGCCACGGCTACCACACCCTGCGGGCCGTCACCGGG
>Ga0131853_10020066_pt1 | contig 12152 bp, 11 predicted proteins | sample TergutLab28metaG_FD_92764 | JGI IMG/M metagenome (GOLD analysis project Ga0131853, IMG submission 92764) | Labiotermes labralis P1 segment gut microbial communities from Petit-Saut dam, French Guiana - Lab288 P1 (version 2) (version 2) | ecosystem: Host-associated > Arthropoda: Insects >...
AGCGACTCGTCCATGAGCGCGGCGCGCGGGGCCTTCTGCTCGTCGACCACGGGCAGCGTGGCCGAATAGCCTTTCACCGGATACAGCGGCACCCGCACGCCAAGCGGCGCGACGAGCGCCGCACTCTCCACGCCCAGTGCGACCACCACGGCGTCGGCGGCAAGCGTTTGCGGTCCGGTATCGGCCACCTCGTTCAGGTCGGCGGGGCGCAGCACCTGAGCGGGCGCGCGGCGTTCCTCACGTCGCTGCTCCCGCAGCTCGCGGCGGTTGTTCGCCGTGCGCCGTCCGGGCACCGCGCGCACGCGCACGCCGCTCACCTTGCCGCCCGCGGCTTCGAGCGCGAGCACTTCGGTATCGAACAAAAACGTGACGCCGCGTGATTCGCAGACGGAGCGCAGTTCGCGCGTGAAGCGTGCGCAGTCGCCCGCCTCGTCTTCGGGCAGATAGACGCCCGCCACTGGTTTCACACGTGACCAGGCGAGCCCCGGCTCGACCTGCGCGCAGGCGGTGGCATCGAGTTCGCGATAGACGATGCCCGCATCGCGCAGCACGCCGAGCGCCGGTTGCGCGAGTTCGAGGTCGTAGTCGCTGCGAAAGAGCTGGAGATAGCCCTGGCTGCGCCCGTACTCGAACGCGTGCGTGGCGCGAAACGCGTGCAGGCATTCACGGCTGTAATAGGCGATGCGCTGCATGCGCTGCTTGTTCACGCGAAAGCGCGCGAGATCGCATTCGCGCAGCCAGCGCGCGATCCAGCGCCACTGCGCGGCGTCGAGCGTGGGCCGGAAGATGAGCGGCGAGGTGGGCTTGAGCAGATACTTGATGAGCTTGGCGGGCATACCGGGCGCGGCCCACGGCGTGACATAGCCGGGCGCGATGACGCCGGCGTTGCCGAAGCTCGTGCCGAGCGCGACGCCCGGCTCCCGTTCGACGACCGTGACGTCGCAGCCTCGTTCGCTCAGATAGTACGCAGTAGCGACGCCGATCACACCGGCGCCGAGGACGATCGTTTTCATGCCGGTCGCACAACAGGGAGGGACGGTCGGTATTGCAGCATGTTCGCGCTCATCGTGCAGTGGACTCCGCAGACGCTTGCTCGCTCCCGGCAGCAGGCACTTCCTCGGTCAGCGCCTTGCCCTTCGTCTCCGGCAGGCACAGCGCCGCGACGATCACGAGCAGATAGCCCGCGCCGGCCACCGCGCCGATCGCCTTCACGAGCGAAGTGGTCTGAGCGAACGTGCCCACGAGAATGGGGAAAAACGAGCCGAGCCCGCGCCCGAGGTTGTAGCAGAAGCCCTGGCCCGAGCCGCGGATCGCGTTGGGGTAGAGCTCCGAGAGATACGCGCCCACGCCCGCGAAAATGCCTTGCACGACGATGCCGAGCGGAAAGCCGAGCAGGAGCATGGCGGTGTCGGTGATGGGCAGCATCGTGTAGGCCATGCCGAGCGCAAACGAGCCGATGGCAAACAGGATGAACGAGGCGCGCCGGCCGATCTTGTCGCACAGGATCGCGCCGACGATGTAGCCCGTGAACGAGCCGACGATCAGCACGATCAGGTAGCCGCTCGTGTTGAACACCGAGAGATGGCGCACCGTCTTGAGATAGGTGGGCAGCCACGTGGTGATCGCATAGTAGCCGCCGAGCATGCCGGTGCACAGCGCGCTGCCGAGCAGGGTGGTGGCAAGATGCGCGGGCGCGAAGATCTGCATGAAGTGGCTTTGCACCGCGCCGCTTTCGCGCGCCCGGCGCGTGGCGACGAACACGTCGGGGTCGCTCACGTTGCGGCGCACATAGAGAATCCAGAGCGCCGGCACGATGCCGATCCAGAAGCACGCGCGCCACGCGTATTCCTCAGGTAGCAGGGCGAAGAAGGCCCAGTACAGGATGGCGGCCGCGCCCCAGCCGAACGACCAGCTGCTCTGCACCGTGCCCACGGCCTTGGCGCGATGCTGCGGCGAGCGGATCGTTTCGGCCATCATCATCGTGACGACCGTCCATTCGCCGCCAAAGCCGATGCCCTGCAGCGTGCGCGTGGCGAGCAGTTGCCAGAACGAATGCGTGAAGCCGGAGAGGCAGGTGAAGACCGCGAAGGTGGCGATGGTCCACTGCAGCACGCGCACGCGGCCGTAGCGGTCGGCGAGGATGCCGGCGAGCCAGCCGCCGATCGCCGACGAGATCAGCGAGCTGGTCGCGATCATGCCGGCCTCGCTCTTGGTCATGCCCCAGGTCGCGATGAGCGTCGGGATCAGGAACGAGTAGATCATGAAGTCGAACGCGTCGACGGCGTAGCCGCCGAATCCCGCGTAGAGCGTGCGCCGCTCGCGCGCGTTCAACTCGGTGAACCATTGAAAGTAGCCCATCGCGTGTCTTCCCCCATATTTGTTGTGCGCGCAACGAACCGGGTGAGCGGCATGTGCTGCGCAAGCGACCCGGCTGGCGCACACGCGTTGGGTGGCGTGTGCGCTTGGCGCTGAAGGGCTGCGCGGTGCAACGCGGCCCGTCTCCGGTGTGCTGGAGGGGTATTTTACGGTGCGAAACCGTGCTGAGGCGAGGGGCAATTTTGGGGCGCCCGCTATCGTTGTATTCCGATATTTAGTTCGGGTTTAGTTCCGGTTTAGTTCGATAGCGAGCGAACGATGGCGCGCGGGAACCGCTCGGCGCTAGAGCGTGAGCCCGCCGTCGACGTGGATCACCTGGCCTGTGATGTGGCGGGCGGCGTCCGAGAGCAGGAAGGCGATGAGTTCGGCGACATCGGCGGGATCCGCCACGTGGCCGAGCGGCGTTTCCTGCGCCGCACGCTCCCACACTGGCGCGTTTTCCGGCGTGGGGCCCTTGTCCTTGCGCGTATAGCCGGGCGCGACGCAGTTCACGGTCACGCCATGCGGCGCCAGTTCTGCCGCGGCGGTTTTCGCCAGAGATTCGAGCGCGGCTTTCGCGGCGGCTGTGGCGGCGAACGGCGCGCCGGCGCGGTAGCGGTGCGCGACGAACGAACTCAGCGCGACCACGCGGGCGCGCGCCGAGCGTTCCAGCGCCGGCTGCGCGCGTTGCACGAGTGCCGCGAACGCGGCGGGCATGGCCGCGAATGCGCCTTCGAGCGACGCGGCGTCGAGCGTGGCGAGCGTTTGGCGCTGCGCATGCCCGGCGTTGGCGACGAGCTGGTCGAGCGCGCCGAATTGCGCAAGCGTGGCGTCCACGAGCGCGCTCGCCTGGCCGGCCTGCGCGAGATCGCCATACGCGGTGGCGCAGGTCGAGCCGCGCTGTTCGCACTCGGCGGCGACGGCGGAGAGCCGGGCGCGCGATGCCTCATCCGCGCCGCGCGCGTGCAGCATCAACGCCACACCCGGCCCCGCGATGCGACGCGCGAGCGCCGCGCCGATCCCCGAGCCCGCGCCCGTGATCAGCACGACGCGCAGCGCGCTTTCGCTCACGCGGCGACTCGCTCTTCGGGCATGCGCTCGATCTCGAGCGTTTCGTGGTGGTACGCGGCGAGCGACTCACGGTGCGCGACGCTCACGATCGCTGCCTTGGGCAGGCGTTCCATGAACAGCTTGTAGAGACGGCTTTCGTTGTCGGGGTCGAGCGCGCTCGTCGCTTCGTCGAGGAACAGATAGTCGGGCTTGTGCAGCAGCACGCGCGCGCCCGCAAGGCGTTGCTGCTCGCCCGGCGAGAGCACGCGCGTCCAGTGCGCCGATTCGCCGAGACGATCCACGTACTCTTCGAGGCGGCAGGCGCGCAGCGCTTCGCGACAGTCTTCGTCGCTGTAGTCGTCGGCGGGCGAGGGGTAGGTGAGCGCCGCCTTGAGCGTGCCGATGGGCAGGTAGCTCTGCTGCGGGATGAACATCATGCGCGCATCGACAGGGGCGTCGATCGAGCCTTCGCCGAACGGCCAGAGGCCCGCAAGCGCGCGTATCAGCGTGCTCTTGCCCGCGCCCGAGGGGCCGCGTACGAGCCAGCGCGAGCCCGGCTTGATGGCGATGTCGCGCACTTCCGAGAGCGGCGTGCCGTTGGGCAGCGAGAGCTTGAGATGCTCGGTGGCGAGCTCGTTGTTGTCGATGAAGTGCAGGTTGATGCCGCCGTGCTCGGTGGCCGGCGAGACCGATTCCTTCAGGCGCGGCGAGTGCACCACGCGCACGAATTCGCGCAGACGATTCACGGTAGCGCGCCATTCGACCAGCGTGGAGTAACTGTTGATGAACCACGAGAACGAGTCGCTCACGGTGCCGAACGCCTGCGAGATCTGCATCAGCACGCCGAACGTGAAGGCGCCCGCGAAGTAGCGCGGCGCGGCCACGACGAGCGGGAAGATGATGGCGATCTGGCCGTAGAAGCTCAGCACGAACGTGAGGCGCTTCGTGTACTTCATCACGCGCCACCAGTTGTCCTTGATGTGCGCGAAGAGGCCTTGCGCGTTGCCGCGCTCGGTGTCCATGCCGTCGTAGAGGGCGATCTGCTCGGCGTTTTCGCGCAGGCGGATCAGGCCGAAGCGGAAGTCCGCTTCCACCTTTTGTTGTTGATAGTTGATCGACACGAGCGGGTGGCCGACTTTCTGGATCACGAGCGAGCCGAACACGGCATAGAGCGCGGCGGCCCAGACCATGTAGCCCGGAATCGCGAGCGGCTGCCCGCCCAGCGTGACGGTGAGCGCGCCCGCGAGCGTCCACAGGATCGTGATGAACGAGATGAGCGTGACGACCGTCGAGAGCAGGTCGAGCGTGAGCGAGAGCGTGGTCGTGGCGAACGACTGGAGGTCGTCGCTGATCCGCTGGTCGGGGTTGTCGGCGAGGCGGTCGCGCTCGATGCGGTAGAACGCGCCCTTGCCGAGCCACTCGCTCAGGAACCGTGTGGTGAGCCACTGACGCCAGCGAAAGCCGAGCATCTGGCGCAGATAGCGGCCATACACCGCGAGGATGATGAAGCCGAACGCCAGCTCGGTGAAGGTCATCAACAGCGGCGGGAAGCGCTTGACGTCCTTGGCCTGCAACGCGTTGTAGAACTCCGCGCTCCAGCCGTTCAGGCGCACGTTGATCCACACGACGAGCAGGTTCATCACGATGATCGCGACGAGCAGGCCCCAGGCGATCCAGCGTTCCTCGGAGACCCAGTAGGGCTTGATCAGGCTCCACGCGGTGATCTTCTGATGCTCGTTCTGATCGGGCGTGGCGCGGGCAGGTTGGTTGGTCATGTGCGTCCTGAAGGTGTGGCGGCCCGCTGGGGGCATGCGCCGCGCGCCGCACGGCGGCAGCGTTGCAGCGATTTTTGCAGCGATTCTGTCGTCGGGCGCTTAAGTGAGTCTTAACGGCTCGAAGGCGGAGCCAAAAGCGGCGCCTCGCGTCGAGACAAAAGCGCACGCCGGCGCGGCCGTAGCGTGGCGCCCATTGTCTCACCGCGCGGGCCTGCGAGGCGAAAGAGACGGGTTCAGGGCATTGTGCCAGACGAGGACTCCCGGCTCCGCCGAGGTTTGCGAGCCGCGCGCGTTTTGTGGTCTAATCGTCGTTGACGAAACAGGGGTGCTTCACCGGTATGCCGGGCATGCCGCCAGTGAGGCTGAGAGAAACCCTTTGCACCCGATCCGGGTAATACCGGCGCGGGAAGTTTCCAGAAAGTCTTACCGGAGCGCCCAGCCTGGGTTTGAAAAGGCGGGGGCGCCAGGATTCCCGCCGGGCTGCGCTTTGGGCGCACGGGTTCGTATACGCATTCCGTATCGGGCCGTCTGCGCCGCATAGCCTCCACGGTCGGCCTTGCCAGCCGGTTTCGTCCTTGGGTACGTCTGCTGCTGCCGTACGGAAAGGATACGATGACCGCCTATTCTCTTTGTTCCCCGATTTTTATCGCGTTCGCCTCGCTTGAGGGAGCGTCGTCATGAGCCGCGCCCGCAACCATAGCGTGGGCAACGTGCCCGACTTCGCCGTGCTCGGCGGTGGCCTGAGCGGCCGGCTCGTCGCATGGCGTCTGGCCGGCGAGGGCCATCGCGTCGCGCTTTACGAGCGCGGCGGCCCCGAAGGCGGCGAAGCCGCGGCCTGGGTCGCGGCCGCCATGCTCGCGCCGCTCGCGGAAGCCGCCGTCGCCGAGATGCTCATCACCGAGCTTGGCGTCGCGTCGCTCGAAACCTGGCCGCGCATCCTGGCCGAGTTGCCGGAGCCCGTATTCTTCCAGCGCAACGGCACGCTCGTAGTCTGGCATAGCGCCGATCGCACCGAAGCGCCGCTCTTCGAGCGACGCGTGCGCGCCAACGCGCCGCGTTCTCTCGCCGACGCCAACTTCGTCTCGCTCGCCGGTGCGCAGCTCGACGCCGCCGAACCGGCGCTCGCCGGGCGCTTCGCGCGCGGCTGGTTGCTCGAAGGCGAGGGCCAGCTCGACAATCGCCAGGCCCTGGCCGCGCTGGCGGCGGGTCTCGCCGCGCGTGGCGTGGAAACCCACTGGCACACCACGGTCGACGAGGCCAATCCGCCGCCCGCGCGCGTGACGATCGACTGCCGAGGGCTGGGCGCCAAACCTTCGCTGCCGGGTTTGCGCGGCATTCGCGGCGAAGTCGCGCGCGTGCACGCGCCGGGCATCACGCTCACGCGCCCGGTGCGGCTCCTGCATCCGCGCTATCCGCTCTATATCGCGCCCAAGGAAAACGATGTCTTCGTGATCGGCGCGACCGAGATCGAAGGCGAGGACCGGTCGCCCGTGAGCGTGCGCTCGGCGCTCGAACTGCTGAGCGCGGCGTTTGCGGTGCATCCGGCGTTTGGCGAGGCGCGCATCCTCGAGTTGAACACGCAGTGCCGCCCGACGCTGCCCGACCATCGCCCGGCGCTCATCTGGGACGGCAAGACCACGTTGCGCGTGAATGGCCTCTATCGGCACGGATTCATGATCGCGCCGGAAGTCGCCGACGAAGCCGCGCGCTTCGCCCAGGCGCTGCTCAACGCCCGCGTGAGCGACGCCGATTCTTTCGAGTCGCTGCGCCGCGCGTCGCGCTGGGGCGACATGCTGCACGCGCAGGGCGCGCACGAGCCGGCCTGACGCCTCACCAGAAACAATCCGCAGTTTGAGAACGTATTTGCCATGGACATTCAAATCAACCAGAAGCCGATCACGCTGCCCGAGGGCGCGACTGTCGCCGATGCGCTCGCCGCATTTGGCGCGCGTCCGCCGTTCGCCGTCGCGCTGAACGGCGATTTCGTGGCGCGCACCCAGCATGGCGCGCGCTCGCTCCAGGCGGGCGACCGCCTCGACGTCGTGAGCCCCGTGGCCGGCGGCTGAGCCTCGCTCGCCCAAGCCACCGGTCGCGCGCATCGCATATACGGCGAGCGCTTTCACGACACCGCCAAGGATTCCAACCCATGACCACCACTTCTACCGCCGACGCGCTCACGCTCTACGGCGAAACCTTCGCGAGCCGCGTGCTGCTCGGCACGTCGCGCTATCCGTCGCTGCAGTCGCTCGCCGACTCGATGGCCGCCGCGCGCCCCGGCATGATCACCGTCGCGCTGCGCCGCCAGATGAACGAGGGCACCGCCGAGGCCGGCTTCTTCGACCTGCTCAAGGGTCACGGCGTGCCGCTCCTGCCGAACACGGCCGGCTGCCTCACCGTCAACGAGGCGGTGACGACGGCGCACATGGCGCGCGAAGTCTTCGAAACCGACTGGATCAAGCTCGAACTGATCGGCGACGACTACACGCTGCAGCCCGACCCGGTCGGCCTGATCGAGGCCGCGTCGCGTCTCGTGAAGGACGGCTTCAAGGTGCTGCCGTATTGCACCGAGGATCTCGTGATCGGCCGGCGTCTGCTCGACGCGGGTTGCGAGGCGCTGATGCCATGGGGCGCGCCGATCGGCACCGGCAAGGGCGTGATCAACCCCTACGGCTTGCGCGTGCTGCGCGAGCGCTTGCCCGATGTGCCGCTCATCGTCGACGCGGGCCTGGGCGTGCCTTCGCACGCGTGCCAGGTGATGGAGTGGGGCTTCGACGGCGTGCTGCTCAACACGGCCGTTTCGCAGGCCACGCACCCCGAGGCGATGGCGCGCGCGTTCGCGCTGGGCGTCGAGGCGGGGCGCGCCGCGTTTCTCGCCGGACCGATGGCCGAGCGCGAAGCGGCGGTCGCGAGCACGCCCGTGGTCGGCATGCCTTTCTGGCACCAGGATGGAGACAAGCGATGACTGAGACGCTGCGACTGCAGGACCGCGAACTGTTCTGGCCGCCCGCCGACGAGCTCACCGAAACGGCCGAGCGCATCCGCGCGCGCCTGGCGACTGGCAGCCCACGCACGCGCCGTGGCGCATCTGTCTCACGCCGCCCGACGCGCCCAATGGCGGCGATCTGATCATCGTGACCGACGCGGCGCCGCATCTCGCCAACATCGCACGCTGGATGACCGACGGCGCGGGCGTGATCGAAGCCGCGGGCGAAAACCCGAAGGCGGCGCGCGCCACGCTGCATCTGGGCGGCGAGCGTTACGCGCTCGAAGGCGAACTGGCGGAGGACTGGATCCCGGCGCTGGCGGCCTTCCTCGACTGCGGCTTCGATCCGCACGACGCGCTCGTGCTCGCGCTCGCCTGGCGCGACGGCGACGAGCAGCAGGCCGACGCCTGGCCCGTCGACATCAAGCGTTTTCCGCGCGTGCTGGGCCTGCCCGCCGCGCCCGCGCAGCCGTTCGCGCCGTGTCCCGCGAAGCTTGGCTTGTATCCGGTTCTGCCCACGGCCGACTGGGTCGAGCGCGTGCTCGACTACGGCGTCAAGACGGTGCAGCTGCGCAGCAAGCAGCCGAAGTCTGCGGCGCTCGCGAGCGAAATCGAGCGCTGCGTCGCGGCGGGGCGCAAGCACGACGCGCAGCTTTTCATCAACGATCACTGGCAGGAGGCCGTCGAGGCCGGCGCTTATGGCGTGCACCTCGGCCAGGAAGATCTGCGCGAAGCCGACCTCGGCGCGATCGCGGCGGCTGGCGTGCGTCTCGGCCTCTCGACGCACGGCTACTTCGAAATGCTCACGGCGCTTCATTTCCGTCCGAGCTACCTTGCGTGCGGCGCCGTCTTCGCCACCACGACCAAGGCCATGCCCACGGCCCCCCAGGGCCTCGCGCGCCTCGCCCGCTACGTGAAGCTGCTGGACGGCGTCGTGCCGATGGTGGCGATCGGCGGCATCGACGGCAATGTGCTGCCCGAAGTGCTCGCCACGGGCGCCGGCAGCGCGGCGGTAGTGCGCGCCGTGACCGAGGCGGCCGACCCGGCTGCCGCGGTTGCTGCATTGCGCAACGCGTTTACGCAATAATGGTCCGCCCTGGCATCGGGCTGCGCCTCGTGCGCGACCCGGGGCCGAGGGGGCCGCAACCCGCAGCAGCGGGCGATTGCGGCTTACATCAACGGGACTAGGGGCGTCACGGCAGGTTTTCCACGATGGCCCTATAATCCCGCCTTCGTGTAAATGGACTGTCAGACCACGTGCCCTCAACCTCTGAGACCCTACTGGAGCTGCGCGACGTCGACTTCGGCTACGGCGACCGGCTCGTCCTGTCCGGCCTGAACATGCGCTTCCCGCGCGGTCGGGTAGTGGCAGTCATGGGCGGTTCCGGTGGCGGAAAAACGACAGTGCTGCGCTTGATCGGCGGCCTCGTTCGCGCCCAGCGCGGCCAGGTGCTGTTCGGCGGCCAGGACGTCGGCGCGCAATCGCGCGACGGCCTCTACGCCCTGCGCCGCAAGATGGGCATGCTCTTCCAGTTCGGCGCGCTCTTCACCGACATGTCGGTGTTCGAGAACGTCGCCTTCGCCCTGCGCGAGCACACCGACCTGCCTGAAGAGCTGATCCGCGACCTCGTGCTCATGAAGCTCAACGCCGTCGGCCTGCGTGGCGCGCGCGACCTGGCGCCTTCGGAAATCTCCGGCGGCATGGCGCGTCGCGTGGCGCTTGCGCGCGCCATCGCGCTCGATCCCGAACTCATGATGTACGACGAGCCGTTCGCGGGTCTCGACCCGATTTCGCTCGGCATCACCGCGAACCTCATCCGCACGCTCAACGACGCGCTCGGCGCAACCTCGATCCTCGTCACGCACGACGTGCCCGAGTCGTTCGCGATCGCCGACTACGTGTATTTCATGGCCAACGGCCAGGTGCAGGCACAGGGCACGCCGGCCGAGCTGCGCGCCTCGACCGACCCGATCGTGCGCCAGTTCATCGACGGCGCGCCGGACGGCCCGTTCCGGTTCCATTACCCGTCGAACCTGCCGCTCGAAGCGGACTTCGGCATTGGCGGAGGCCGCTCATGATCGGCGCCATCAGTTCGATCGGGCGCACCGTGCTCGAAACGATCGCGCGCGCGGGGCACGCCACGCGCTTTTTCGTGCGGCTCGTCCTCGAATTCTTCCCGCTGCTGCGCCGGCCGCGTCTTGTCACGAAGCAGATCCACTTCGTCGGCAATTATTCGCTCTTGATCATTGCCGTGTCGGGCCTGTTCGTGGGCTTCGTGCTCGGGCTGCAGGGCTACTACACGCTCAACCGCTACGGCTCCGAGCAGGCGCTCGGGCTGCTGGTCGCGCTTTCGCTCGTGCGTGAGCTCGGGCCCGTCGTCACCGCGCTGTTGTTCGCGGGCCGCGCGGGCACGTCGCTCACGGCCGAGATCGGCCTCATGAAGGCGGGCGAGCAGCTCACGGCCATGGAGATGATGGCGGTGGACCCCGTGCGCGTGGTGGTCGCGCCGCGCATGTGGGCGGGCGTGATCGCCATGCCGATCCTCGCGGCCATCTTCAGCGCGGTCGGCATTCTGGGCGGCTACGTGGTGGGCGTGGTGCTGATCGGCGTGGACGCCGGCGCGTTCTGGTCGCAAATGCAGGGCGGCGTGGACGTCTGGACCGACGTGGGCAACGGCGTGGTGAAAAGCATCGTGTTCGGCTTCGCCGTGACGTTCACCGCGCTCTATCAGGGCTATGAAGCGAAGCCCACGCCCGAGGGCGTGTCGCGCGCGACCACCAAGACGGTCGTGTACGCGTCGCTCGCGGTGCTCGGCCTCGACTTCCTGCTCACCGCGCTGATGTTCAGCTAAAGACGCCGGGCAGCGACCCGGCGGCGCGGCGCGCATGTGAGCGACGCCGCAACGGATTCTCATTGGGATGACGATGAAAAAGAATGCTCTCGACTTCTGGGTCGGCCTGTTTGTGGTGCTGGGCTTTATCGCGCTGCTGTTTCTCGCGCTGAAGGCCGGCAACATGAGTTCGCTGTCGTTCCAGTCCACCTACCCGGTGAAGCTCAAGTTCGACAATATCGGCGGCCTCAAGCCGCGCGCGCCGGTGAAGAGCGCGGGCGTGACCGTGGGCCGGGTGGCCTCGATCGGCTTCGACTCCAATACGTATCAGGCGCTGGTGACGATCAATATCGACCAGCAGTATCAGTTTCCGAAGGACACCTCGGCGAAGATCCTGACGTCCGGCCTCCTTGGCGAGCAATACATCGGACTCGAGCCGGGTGGCGATTCGGAAATGCTCAAGGCTGGCGACACGATTTCGATGACGCAGTCGGCCATCGTGCTCGAGAACCTGATCGGCCAGTTCCTCTATAGCAAGGCGGCCGATTCGGGCGCCGCAAAGCCGTCCAGCGGCACGAGCACGGATGCGGCGCCTGCTGCAGCACCCGCGCCCGCACCGGCCCCGGCGCCTGCACCGGCTGCTTCGGCGGCACCGGCGGCTTCGGCGGCCCAATAAGAAGGAGAAAAAGAGAATGACGACCATACGCATGCGCGCCATCACGCTTGGCGTCGCAGCGCTTGCACTCGGGGGATGTTCGACGGTGCAGACGCCGTCGAAGGAAGATCCATGGGAAGGGTTCAACCGCACGGTGTACACGTTCAACGACAAGGTTGACACGTACGCGCTCAAGCCGGTTGCGCAGGGCTACGTGAAGGTGACGCCGCAGCCCGTGCGCGACAGCGTGACGAACTTCTTCGCGAACATCGGCGACGTGTACAACGCTGCGAACAACTTCCTGCAGCTGAAGATCACCGATGGTGTCGAGGACATCATGCGGATCGTGATCAACACGGTCTTCGGCCTGGGCGGCCTGTTCGACGTCGCGACGCTCGCAAAGCTGCCCAAGCACAACCAGGACTTCGGCCTCACGCTCGGCCACTATGGCGTGCCGCCCGGCCCGTACCTCGTGCTGCCGCTGTTCGGTCCGAGCACGGTGC
>Ga0131853_10020068_pt1 | contig 12152 bp, 12 predicted proteins | sample TergutLab28metaG_FD_92764 | JGI IMG/M metagenome (GOLD analysis project Ga0131853, IMG submission 92764) | Labiotermes labralis P1 segment gut microbial communities from Petit-Saut dam, French Guiana - Lab288 P1 (version 2) (version 2) | ecosystem: Host-associated > Arthropoda: Insects >...
TGGAGAAGATCGATAATTAAGGAAGCGGGTAGAAGCTGGAATGAACTAAGGTTCTTAGCAGTCGATAGACAGAAGTGGAAAGGACTCATAGACAACCTATGTTCCTAGAAGGAACGATGGACTTAATTATTATTATTATTATTATATTATTATAATCATACCAGGCACATAAATACAATTCATGGGAATAAATGCAGAATTTATGAATGCTGAAGCAGAAACTGTATACAGTAACTACTGTTCCAAACACTGCATTTTTATGATACCAGTACTACCCTTGGGTCAAATTTGGTCACTAGTGTTGTAGTATCAGGATATTTAAAATATGTACCTGTAGATGACAAATGTAGAGACATGCTCATCATGTTGGCTCATGAAATCAGTTCCACTGTGCTATCACATGTACAGACATACAGTGTATACCGTATGTCTGTACATTTGATAGCACAGTTTAGTAATTAAAATGCCCTAAAGATACATTAAGGCCTGATACATAATAATAAAAATTTGGGTAGATAAGTTCATTTACATATGTTAGTGAGGTAAGAAAGAGTTGAAACTGGTCCAGCATTGTGTTGAATGGGAGGCTGTAATATTAGCTGTTTTGAACATTTGGATTCTGCTACCAGGGAGCTAATTTATTAGTAACAAAGTCACCTGGAAACAGCCTACAGGGATGGGAGGCATACAGGATTGTCTTATACTTTGTATGTATTAACAATGTCTAATGTTTGCATTCTGGTACTAGAGCTAGTCAGACACAGAATAATGCAGTGTTGCTCTTCACAGCTATTTTATGTGTCTCATTTTAGAATCACCTGCTGGTCTGGCTGTCGACTGGGTGACTAGTAAACTGTACTGGACAGATGCTGGCACTAATAGAATTGAAGTGTCCACCCTTGATGGCAGCATGAGAGGGTTACTTGTTTGGGAAGGACTGGACAAACCCAGGGACATTGTAGTAGACCCTACGGGTAAGTGTGACTTTATGTGACAGTATTCTCGTGTGACTTATTGCAGTAAGACCTGTTTATTACAGCCTTTTTTGTTTTTACTTGTATCTAGAAAAAAGTAATTCAGAACATATGCCCCTTTTAGTCAGACAGTCTTGTTACATACGTACAGCTGGTCTCAAATGTTTCCTGTTGTGATATATAAATCAATTTTCTTCTTCCTCCACAAAACTACACTTTCATCTCTCTGAGATCTTGTGTGTGTTGCCATTTGGTCATATCACTCTTGGACATGATGAGGACAAATTAACTATAAACAATGCAGCAGGAGCAACAGTTTTACACCCTCTGTTACCTGTGGTATGGCACACTGCCAACAGGAAATTGTGACTGGTGACAAGTGCAGATTGTTGTGTTGCCACACCAAGCAAGGCAAAAGGGAGACCTCTTCTGTTAGAACACATGTTCATATTAGCTGTACATGCTAGTGGATAAGCCTAAAAGGCGGTGACAGCACACACACACACACACACACACACACACACACCCTAAAATCCATTCACTGGCTCAGATATTGTGAACACAGCTGATCAACCTCTTCCCAAAGCAGCTAATGCTCCATCCTCTAGTGCTAATTGTTAGAAATGGTTCTACACCGCATTTTACAGACTCAATCGCATTTTCATTTGTGTTGGCATTTCTTTCTCCTATTCTTTCATTCTTTCTTTTCATTCCTCCCTCTCTCCTCCTTTCTCTCACCCTGCCATGACTGTTAAATTCCTATGTTCAATAATTTCAACACTGTTAAGGGAGCATATCAAATTTTCAAATATTTTTGGACCATATTTTTCTGTTCTTGTACATGCTACTTGTAAGTTTCTTTCACAGGTGGCTTTATGTACTGGAGTGACTGGGGGACTGTACCAAAGATAGAGCGAGCCGGTATGGATGGTTCGCAGCGCGCACCCTTCATAACTCACAACTTAACATGGCCTAATGGGCTTGCTATTGACCATGATCTCAGACGACTGTACTGGGCAGATGGTGGTACAAAAGCGATTGAATTTGCCTCACTGGATGGAACTGGACGTACTGTACTCATAGGTATGAGGTTATAAACAACATGAAATGATAAGTTTGCTACTGATTTTGAACACATAAAATCTGCAGATAATCTAAACATACAAGCACACAGCTAGGTAGCTACATAGTTCTGTCCTTAACATGATCGCATAATATTTCCTACAAGGAGAAAATACTTAATGAAAGTCTGTGAGCTGTTGTAGTCCACAGAAGGTACCTTCAGCACTTGAGGTAAATATTCAAAGTCTCTATATATCATGTCTTAACCCTTTCCAGTACTTTTTATTTACAATCAGACTCCTAGTATTTACCACAAGCATGTAAGCAACTTGAACACAAGCATTTAATAAAGCATAACTGCTGTTTCTATTCATGAATGACCAGTAGATCTGTGCAAAAGTGTAAAAAGTAAAGACGTATAATATCAAGAATCGAGATCATAAGGTAGTAAATTCAGTTGGTACAGAAAACTTTCAACAGGGGATAGGAAATGATTAACTGATGGAGGGAAGTCGGTTCACTGCAAGAAAAAGCAAATTATTCTTACTTAGCAAATTCAAATTACAGAAACAAAGTTGTGATTTCACAGGCAGTTTCTATTATTTGTCATGTTGACTATCTCTGATAAGGGTTGTAAATAACTGACAGATTCCTTTAGACATTGAACTGTTCAGTGGTGCCCAGCCAATGGCAGTTGATAAATATCTGCTCATGCATTATACATAATACTTTCTTATAGCGACTGCCAGGCACACAAAATGAAATAGGAAGATTCTGAACGTTACTGTCTTCTGGGATGTGGTGTCATGTGATCTAGTGGAAATACTCATGTATCAGAAGAACGTGCTGCCTCCATCTAAACTCAAACTTTCTACCTTGAAGAGGGAAAGAGAATGTTTCTTCAGAATATCGGTAAACATCTAGCAGCCTATAAGGTCCCACATCCCAGAAGACACCAATATCATATCCATTGCCACAAGAACATGAAGTTGCACAGGAGGACTTTATATACATAGTTTACCATCACTCATATTGACTATTTTAATATGTATAACACAACTGGTATAAAATTTGTGCTTGTTTAAAAACCATGTATTTTTGCTTAGGATCTGAACTTCCACACCCATTTGGTCTCGCTGTGTTTCAAGATAAGATATACTGGACGGACTGGGATACTTCCAGTATCCACATGGCAGATAAATTAACTGGAAAGAACAGAACCATACTGAGGTATTAATAATCATGTACATTTTAACTCTTTCATCCTGACTTTTGCAAGCATCTATATTAAAGAATGGTAAACTCTATTGCTGTCCAAGTTTCTTAAGAAAACACAGTCTGGACAGCACAATACACCACAAACATATACTGTGACTGACACTGAAATGATTAAGGGATTTTGTGTATCCCATATCCTGGTTGTGGTTTAGTGTTTTCCACCAAGAGCATTAAGAGTATGGGCAATCTCAGATTTTTTAGTGACCATGCATTCCTAGACACATTTGAAAATGTCAAAATGATGTAAATGTGAAAGATTTAAATACCGATAAAATAAGTTTATTCCATACCACTTTAATTGTGAGCCAGAATACCCCATTTCTTCATACTGAGTAAACAAAGGGCTCAGCAGCTAGTGTTTGTTTCCTTCTGGGCTATTTTCAAACCATTTCTAGGGTCCATCCATCCTTATAGGTGCTCTTTCCTAGGGAATTAAGCAGCCAGCTTGTGAAGCTGAGCACTCTCCTCCAACCAAGTGGGAAGATAAAAAATGTATGGAGCTGAGTCTTCACTCCTTCATGGTGTTAAAAGTATAATGAATTCCAACAAAACCATATAAGTTGGAAAAACTATATCCAGTATGAAATAGGTGGGCACAACACACATATTGTGGTTCCATTAATTTCTCTCTGTGCATGTAGAAGATGCACCTGGGATTTATTGGTGTGGAATGGAGCTCATTCATTTCCACAGCTTATATGGCTCCAAAGCTGAATCCAAAATTATACTTTTTAGCCTCACTAAATCCCTCTTCTGCCTTGGCCTGCATGACCCACAGATTAACTCGAGAATTTAATGAACAGCAGTCTAGGAAGAAGCCATCTGACTGATGCAAAGAAAAATTAGTTTTCATATATCATACACAATAGAAATGTAAATTTTAAGTGAACTATTTGTACATGAGCTATATTTTGTATGGGTATAGTTCTGGCATATCAAACCTGATGGATGTGAGGGTTTTCCATCGACGACGTCAACCAGTGCCCAACATGTGTCAAACAAAGAATGGTGGGTGTTCACATCTCTGCCTCCTCGCTCCCCTTCCCAAGCGACACACATGTGCATGTCCAATAGGAATTAAGCTGTTGGTGAGTACTGGTTCTCTAGTACTTTCTGATAGTATTGTCTGATTTACATGAACTTGATGTATAGGATAACTGAAGCAGAAACCTCCAGTATTATACAGTGAAACATCCACAGTAAACTGGAATATTAAACTGAGGAAAATATAGGAAACTTCACACTATGATAATAGACTTGTAACTGCTGAATCTGAACATTAAGTGGGGGTTCCAGTGTACATGTCAAAATTTATAATTTAACCAGAATTACTGATCTGCTTCTAGGAGGATGGTCAAAATTGTGCTGTTGGACCAACCAACTCCCTAATATTTGCACATCGAGTAGACATCCGGCAGATCTCATTGGATGTTCCATACATTGTTGATGTTGTGCTGCCTTTACCACCTCTCAAGAATGCCATTGCTGTGGATGTTGACAGGAAAACAGGTAAGTAGAGGCACAACAGTACAGCATCATAACAAGATGTCCACAAATGTCACAGCTGGGTGACTGGCACTTCCGCTTCATCTTATACACAGAAATGTATCACCAAATTATATTTGTTAGTTATTTATTTATGGACGGTGTTTATAGGCATGCATACAGGATGTGCTGTGTATTATCTGGCAAACCCAAATGTCTCAAAAATGGTGCATTTTCATTTTAATTCAATTGCATGTTATACTATTTTAGTTTTAAATTATGGATTGTTATATTTAGTTAAGTTTTAGTTTCTTTAATTTGTTTCAAGACTAAAAACAATGTCATTCATGACTGAGCATTCAGTACATTTGCCTTTATAAAAATAAAATTTAAAATTCCCTGGGTGCAAACCCTAATGAAATGTGCTGCACACACTTTTGATGCCATTGGCAATTTTGAGGATGAATAATGGACAGTGAAAGAGGTGGAAGGAATCACTGACAGCCTAATTTGAGTTACTATCTTGGCATATGCATGTAACGACTGAGGCAATCCATAGAGGAGCTCAGTTAAAGTTAGTTGGTGTCTTGGCTGAGATTTAAACAGGCGAATATGAATTCCTGAGCCTACTTGCCTGCTGTCGCCATACTACAATTATTAATCTCATCATATACTACACTGACTGGTGCATTTGATATCTTATGTTGTGCATTTCATTGCAGGAGAGATTTACTGGACAGACACAGCAGAAGATGTTATTCAGAAAGCAACGCCTGATGGCAAGCATATTGAGAACATTATAGTGGATGGCCTGCAGACAGCAGATGGTATTGTTGTAGACTCAACAGGAAGAAAGGTATCTCAGAATCTGTACTTATATGTGTTAATATATTTGGCTTTATCTGTGGTCAAAATAATGGACTACCCCTTTTATATTTTTTAAATACAAATATATATATATATTTGTACACACACAAACACACACACACACACACACACACACACACAGAGTCACACCCTGATATAGAGCCACTCTGTGTTCACCGCAGTGGTAGTGAATCAAAATACTGTACAACAGCTAGTTTCTGTTCACAGACTTCCACAGGTGCTAAGAAAGGGTGGCACTATAAGGGGGTATGCTACATTGGGGGTTTGACTGTGTGTGTGTAATGTAACTATTCTCTTTTCTTTTGGGTGTTTTGTCTTACTACTGCAAACTTGATGTAAGAGTACTTCAAGATGCAATAAAATATACTCCATGATCTATCTCATGACCAACATGGCTGTTATGGTCACATGAAGCTACTACATTCCTCTTGCATTGTTGTTTGTTGTTGGTTTTAAGTCAAATTTAACTACCAACAGTCTTTTGTGTCTGAATTCTTGCTATAAATTTGATTGTGCTCCTGCTTAACATTTTGTGATATTAACCCTATGCCTTTATCTTGCTGTAATATGTGATGTGTGTCTCAGATATACTGGACTGATGCTGGGCGTAACAGCATAGAAGTGGCTGAATTAGATGGACGCAACCGTAAGGTTTTGGTGTGGACTGGTTTGGAATCACCACGTGCCATTGCTCTACATTACCACCATGGACTGATGTATTGGTCTGACTGGGGCAAGAACGCTCGAATTGAACAAGCTGATATGGATGGTAATAACAGGTTAGTATGTGCAGTAAAGAAGTATAATACTTGCAGCAGAATGTGTGTCTGTCCTGTCACATCTCCAGTGCTGTAAATACTAAAGGATTGCCATAAGAACAAATATGTAGTGGAGGCCACTCCAACTTCATAAGATGTCATCAGTCATTATAAACAGTATTATGGGGATTTACTGAAAAAGACAATTGCTTTGGACATGTGGAATGCATGAGAACAATGAGAACTGCATGAAACTTTAGTCATGTACTGACAATGGAAGAGACAACTGGGTAGACATACATATAGATAAAGATAAGTTAAAGTTTACCCTAAAACATGCCAAGAAAGCCCAGAGGGGGAGTAGAGGTATAGCTCTACTCTTTCTTTAACTTTGGCACTGTATGAGGGTTGATGGTTTTTGCCATGACCTGGCCGCTTAAACCCTTGGGACAGAGACCCAGTACCCATTGTACAGGAAGCTGAATGAGCCCAAGAGCTAGTCTAGATGGATGTAGAAAATCTCGCCACCTCACTAGGATTTGATCCCTGGACCATCCAGCCCATAGTGAGTCACTATACTGAGTATGTTTTCCTGGGATATATGAAAAGGAGACAGCATAATAGTAATATATACATCAGACAAAGGTAATGTGTGAGTATAGGGACAGAGTCTGGGGCAGGCCTTTATGAATGCAATTTTGTCACAGCAGGCAGTTTCGTGACCAAGTAAGGAGCTACCCAGATTCCAAAAATGACTGTGCACCATGGAGTTGCCATTAACAGTAACAAAATGGTAGCCACATGAGCTTAAGAGATGGTAAAAACACTACCCATATCAGAACCATTATCATTGAATTCTGTTCGGTAATTTTTTTGGAAAGAGGAAAATAACAACATGGTAACATTTAGAATAATTTTCACATGATGATTAAAAATCATCATACCTAGTGTGATTGTACATTAAGTGCATGTACTAGTAATGTATCCTGAACAAGACAAATGTTTATATGGATAGAAACAGACTGTTAATTCAACATGACATATTCTTATGTCAGATTACATTCTGCTTATTTCACACAGACCACACCAATCTCAGAAGCTTGATAAACAGCTGGATAGGTGAAGATATAGAGGTGGCACTGCAATCCACAAATAAGCAAGTTAGATTAACAGAAACAAGGGTACTCATATTTGGGCAGTGTCTGGTTCAACTGATAGATATGGCATCACCTCTCTTGACCTAATATTTTACATTGTTTACACGAAAATGCCTGCGAGAACACTGCAAAAGGCCGTGACTGCTTCCTGCCTGATCCTTTCCGATTCACTATACAAACCTGTTGTTTGACTTCATGTGAAACTATACAGCTTTTAACTAATAGAGCAGTGTTAAAATTGAAAGTAACTCCACAAAGCAGTACTTGAGAAATCTCATGGTTCATCAAATAGTCAGCAGAATCCCTGTATTCTATTTGACACAAAGATTTAGTACTACTCTACCTGCAATTAGATGCATCCAGTACTACTGCACACTTGAAATTAGATGCACCCAGTACTAATGTACCTGAAATTAGATGCATCCAGTACTACTGTACTTGCAATGAGATGCACCCAGTACTACTGCACCTGAAATTAGTTGCACTCATTACTACTGTACTTGCAGTGAGATGCACCCAGTACTACTGCACCTGAAATTAGTTGCACTCATTACTACTGTACTTGCAGTGAGATGCACCCAGTACTACTGCACCTGAAATTAGTTGCATCCAATACTAGAGTACCTGCAATTACATGCATTCAGTACTACTGTATCTGCAATTAGTCGAATTCAGTCCACACCTTTATATCATACTTTTGTGAGATCTAATTTTAAAATTAGTCTCCAATTTGTCTAGTTTTCCAGATAACTCCTCTGCTTCAGTCCTTTGACTAAAATTTGACATGCCTTGCATACTTCTGCCATTTGTGATACATGTCTCATCTGCCTTGATTTGATGACTCTAATACTATTTGGTAATACAAGTCAATGGTGTATGCAGCGTTGCAGATGGTTGAGGCACCATGCTACAAGCAGGAAGGTCACTGGTTAGATTCCTGATGGAGTCACTGGAATTTTTCATTGACTTAATCCTTCCGGCCGCACTATGACCCTGGGTTCAACTCAGTCTATAGCAGAAATGAGTACCAGAAATACCTTCTGGGGAGTAAAGAGTGGCTGGTGTGTACGGCTGACACCCTTACCACATTCATGTGCCAACTGTTTGGAAATCTGGGAGCCTCATACTCCTGGAACCCTAACAGCCTGTCTGGCCTGTATAGCCATTCCTTTATCTTTATAAACTGATGAGCATTATACAAAAAAGATTAAATCCTATTAGATTTGAGCATCTCACAACAATGAATATAGCAGTATAATACTGTACAGTTTGGTAAATAGGTATCCATATTTTTGAGGTGCCTGCTGTATCCTAGCAAACTACATAGTATCACATCCCAGAAGACTCTAATCTTTAGGTATAATTTTCTAGAATCCTAAATACACAGAGGCCTTCTAAATACAGTCATCCTTAGTTAGTTCAAATCTCTGGATGGTCCAGCCAATTCTGGATCAAAAACAATCTGGTCTTCCCTCATGCAATCTGCTCAATGGTGGAGATTGTCAAGGGGAAGCACGGAAGAATTTTTACTCCAAGATGTGTGGAGTGAGAAAAGTAGGCAGAGACAGCTGATATTAGTTTATATTCTCAGTATTAAGGATATAAGGACAGTCTTTACACTTTAAAGTTACACTTTAGCATTAAGTGATTATTTTTTGTATGTTACCTATACCATGGAATCTCCCCTCAGAGGTCCTGATTCCTGGGTCATTTGGACCACCTCTCCTCCCCTATAGTGAGGATGACTGATTGACAATAATATTTACAATTAGGCTTGTGAACCAGAATTTTAATTACCAGTTCATATGATTAAGTGTAAGGTGCCATTTTATGGCTTGTGGGAATGAAAAAGAGGTCTAGAATTTCAACGTGTAGGAAAAAAAAAAGCAATATTTGATACCCTCAGTCTTGTACACAGGGAAGTGTACCATTTTCTTTGAACTTCTAGGCACTGGTTGAACTGAATCAGTGTGGACTGGCTCTAGTACAACCTTGCCAATAATAATTTCTTGTTTCAGATTAACTTTAATATCAGAACGTCTGGGCTGGCCTAATGGGCTGGCTATTGACAGACCTGCTGGCCGCTTGTATTGGAATGATGGGCAACGTAAGATCATTGAAAGCTCTGATTTGTCAGGAAAAGACCGGCATGTTGTGGTAACAGGTGTACCTCACCCATATGGACTGGTCATAGTTGGCATTCACATGTATTGGACAGACTGGCAGACAAATGCTCTACACAGGGCTGATAAGATCAATGGGAATGATAGCACCATAATCAGGGGGAAGCTTGAGGGACTCATGGACGTAAGGTCTGTACAGGTAAGACCAACCAAGACAGGCTCAAGAAATGAAACAAATACTGTATGTTTTTAATTTAATGCAGACACAACTTTTTGGAAGTACACAATCACTTCTGAAGGTGCACTCAGTAAAACAGTTAAAACAATAAACATGTTACAGCAAGGGGAGTTTTATCTGTCCATCCATCTGCATGTTGAATCTCTAAAACTAGTTGATAGATTTCAACAAAATTTTGCATTCAGCATTTACACAAAAAGTTGCCAGGAAAATATTACTAAGTGATCTGAGGTTATCACAGCAATGCAAATGTATACTGAGTTATGACTGTGCAGTCTAATTGTGTAAGACCAAGTGTTCATGACATCTTCAGGGTAGATAAAGAAGGCAGCAGGTTCTGCCAAAATGTCTACCAGACCACAGTGCAGTTACAAAGAAGACCAAAATAATAACTTAATTTTAGTTCATACAGGTTCAATATAACCCCCCTTCACATAAAACTCATAATTCATCAATTTAAAAAAGTCCTACATCATTGAATATGTGGACTTCTGTAACACTGGCTGAACTAAATATGTCTACTTGTGTTAGAACTTAGTGTTGATACTACTGGTGAATTTTACAGCATTGCTGGGTTTCTGGACATTGAATGATATTCTGAACAGAACACATTTCAGAAACTGGATCCATTTCCTTATAAAAACGGTAGAAAAGGTGGGGTAGGCACCTACACTGGACAATTGAAATTTGACATGATGAACTGCAGAAACCCAGAAACTGTAAATTTAACAGAGTGTCATCAGAATTCTCTAGAAGTGTGAACATATGCTGAAGAAGACAATAACCTTTCCCTAACTGAACAATAGAAATAGACATAGCACTGTGCTGAAGCATGAAAGCAGCTGTTTGTCTGTCCGACTCTGTGTTCCCCACCCACTGCAGGTGGATAATGTCGCAGAGAATGCCTGTGGGAGAAATAATGGAGGATGTTCACATCTCTGCTTGCGAACACCATCCGGCTACACATGTGCATGCCCTACAGGGATTGTACTTAATGAGGACAAACAGACATGTAACTCATCTCCATCAAAATACCTACTTTTTGCAACACGGAACTCACTGGCAAGGATATCACTTGACACCCCTGAAATGTGGGATGTCTCCCTGCCCATACCAGATGTGCAGAATGCCATTGCAGTTGATTTCCACTGGAGAACTCACAAAATATACTATACAGACACATTTCGTGATGTCATCAGGTATGGTTATGGATTATGAGTTTAAGCTTAATCTTTTCACTTTGTGTGCATGCAATATCCATCTTCCCCTCCCCCGTGCTAACTTTTGAACCATTTTCATGAAACTTGGTACAAGTATCTTGTCACTATGGGCCACCATATGTTTCTAACTCTTTCTCTCCAACCTCCAACAACATCCATATGGTGGTCATACAAACTTTTGAGGTGTCATGCCAGATCTTTTAAAAGTGTTTGATAAAGGAATGTTTGTATACTTTAAAACAACAAGTAATATGGCGTGCATAAGAAGGAGAAGAATTGTATACAATGCTACATTCATAAAAAATGAATGAATGAGAGCACTTGGAAGTGGTTGCTGTAGGTATAGGAATAATATAAAACTGGGTCCTAAAAATAGAATGAGGTGTGCACTGGATTTATTTGGCCAAGAGTCAGGAACTGTGAGGAATACTGTGTACATGGTAAAGAACCTTTGAGTTCCATAAAATGTCTGACTTCTTTGACCAGCTTGGCTTCTGTTAATTGCTCCACATTTTTCATACCCAACATGGTGGCTGCAAAATCTATTTTTAGCTTTTCATCATTATGGTAACCAATGAACAAATAGAGCAAAGTGAAAACATGTACACAGATACACTCATATGCAGTGCCCCAGAATGATTAATACAATTATGATGTGGTACATTTACTGATGAACAGAACGGCTGCAGTCACAAAGCAATCAATACATGTATGGGAACACTTCAGTTCTGTCGCAGATCACATATCTACCCACCACCACCACCACCCACCACCTTGGGGGAGGGATTTATTTATTTTATTATGTGTTCAGTCGATCCATACAAGGTGGATATTGAACTTGTCAAGGTAAATGTAACCTACAGTTATAAATGGGAAATAAGATTATAAAGTAAGAGATACAAATTACAAAATAAGAAATATAAGTATAAACTAAGAAATACAATCACAAGTAAGAAATAAAATTGCAAA
>Ga0131853_10020070_pt1 | contig 12151 bp, 12 predicted proteins | sample TergutLab28metaG_FD_92764 | JGI IMG/M metagenome (GOLD analysis project Ga0131853, IMG submission 92764) | Labiotermes labralis P1 segment gut microbial communities from Petit-Saut dam, French Guiana - Lab288 P1 (version 2) (version 2) | ecosystem: Host-associated > Arthropoda: Insects >...
CCGTGGAGACAGCCGAGCCGAAGCAGAAGGGCGTTTGGAATATCCTGCCGGGCAGGCACTCTCGATCCGTGCCGCGACGGCGGTCACACTCCGGATCCGAGAGAAGTACAGCAGCCGACGACCGTCGGTGTCAACGAAATCTGCGAAGAAATTAGAGTCGGGTTCCAGTCTGCATATCGGGGCGGAATGCAGCAACGCCGACCGGCCGGGTCACTGAAGTGACCCGGCCTCGACGAAACCGTATTCGACTGCGACAGAGGGTTCTAGCGCGACCACTGCTGCAGTGCAGCGTTCTTTCTGAAGTCCCAACTGACGACCTCGTCGGCCTTGATCCGCAGCCAGGCGTGGCGACCGTCGGCCATGAAGTGGTCACCGCCCATGTATTTGCGGGCGAAGAGCAGCTCCGCCTCGGCTACCTGCTCGTCGGGAGCGGAGGTGCGCGGCACCTCGCCGACAACCTCGGCGGCACCGCTGATCTCGACGCCACGAAGCTCGTGGAACTGCTCGCCGGCGTCGATCACGACGGCGATTCGCGGATCCCGCTGCAGGTCGGCCCAGCGCTTGCTCTTCACGATCGAGTTGAGCCACAGGCATTCGCCGTCCCAGACAAACCACAACGGGGCCACGTGCGGACGCCCGTCGCCGGCCACAGTCGCGACACAGCAGGTCCGTTCGGAAGCGAGGAAGCCGTCGACCTCCTCGCCTGTCATCGCGATGGCCTTACCTCTGCGTTGCGCCACGTTCGTTGTTCCTCTCCCAAGTTCCGATAGTCCCAGCGGTCCTCGACGATCTACCGACCCCGCCAGACCGGTTCGCGCCGCTGCGCGAAAGCCTCTATGCCCGATCGGAAGTCCTCCGATTCGAGTACCACCCGGAGTGCATCGGCGGTGGCCACCCACCCGCGCTCGTCCTCGGCAGAGGTGAGTGCGTCGAGCGCGCGCAGACTCTCGCGCACCGACACCGGCGAGGCTTCACACACCTCGAGCGCCATCTTCAGGGCGCCGTCGAGCGCGCCTCCTGGTTCGGTGACCTCGTTGACCACCCCGAGCGTGAACGCCCGCTCCGCCGACAGCGTCCGACCGGTGATCAGCAACTCACGCGCGACGTTGACCGGGAGCGCCCGTGGGGCGCGGAACAACGCACCCGACGTGGCGACCAGACCGCGACGCGCCTCGGGCAGGCCGAACGCGGCCGTCCGCGCCGCGACCACGAGATCGCACGCCAGCGCGATCTCGAACCCGCCGCCGAGCGCATAGCCCTCGACCGCGGCGATCAGCGGCTTGATCCGCTTGCGCCGGATGATGCCGTACTCACCGCCGCGCGGCATGCGCAGATCCGCACGCTCACGAATGTCGGTGCCGGCGGAGAACACTCGCGTCGTGCCGGTCACGACGCCGACCCACAGCTCGTCGTCGTCGTCGAGGAGGTCGAACGCCTCCTCCAGCCCTTCGGCGGTCTCCCGGTTGATGGCGTTACGCCGTTCCTCGCGTTCGATCCGAACCACGAGAACGCGACCGTCCCGCTCGTACCTCACCGTCATCGATCTGTCTCCGATCCCCGGTCAGGATGTTGCGTCGTCGGGCAGACCCATCTCGGGCCACGCGCCGGCGACCCAGGTCTGCAGGTTGCCCCACCCGGTCGCACCGGTCTCGAGGTCGCGGACCCGAATCACGCAGTCGCGGAATTGGTTGATCTTCTCCGCGACCTCGGGCAGGGAGGTGTCGGCGTAGTAGGTGCCGTCGATGAAGAACTCGCCCTTCCACGACCCACCGCGTTCCCCGTTCGGGCGCAGGTAGTGACCGGCACCCAGGTGGAATCCGGTGTCGGACACCGGCTCCGCCTCGAGAACCCGCTCACGACCGTCGGCCATGACGAGGTGGAACGACCCGCCGAGGAAGCGCTTGTTGCTCGGATCGAAGGCGATCTTGGGTTCGATGTCGGTGATCAGATCCCGCGGACGGTCGGCGTACTCGAAACCGCCCTGCGCCACCTTGTGCAGGTAGCCGGGCGCCTCGTAGCGCAGCAGGTACTGGTGGAAGGCGTAATCGGAGCCGTCGGGATGCTCGAAGTACAGCGGGTTCCACACCGCGAGGATGCTCGGCATGTTGCGCTCACTGGGTTCCGGCGCGATGTCCAGGACGTCGTCGCCGACGCCTGGGCGCACGCCCCACGAGTGGTCGCGGGTCATGATCCAGTCGTCGGGACCGACCTCGATCCGCTTGCCCTCGACCTCGATCCAGCCGCTCGCGACGATGCCGGTCTGGTGGTAGCGAATCTGGTCCGCGGTACGCCGGTATCCGGTGATGGTCCGGCGGTCTTCCCGCTCCTCCGCGACGCACGGCACGGTCCCCTGCAGGACGAGGTCGAATGCGACGGGCTGGGCGTCGTTGGGCTCGAGCACCACCCGAATCAGCCTCAGCGGCTCGATGATCTCGTATCGAATGGGGCCGACATCCACGGAGTCCGGGTCCGAGGACAGCTTCCGGCTGGTCCGGACGGTCCACTGCTCGGTGCCGCGCGCCACCCCGGCGTACGCGTCGATGACGTTGCGGTTGATGTACTTGCCGAAACCGAACCCGATCTGCAGCGACCCGTCCTTGGCCGCCGCCATGAGGCACACCTTCTCGGTCCACGAGTAATCCGCCTGCGACACCGTCGCGAAGGTCTCCACTATCTGGTGGTTGAAGTACTCGTCTGCAGCCACGAGTGGCCCGATCGATCCGCCCACTGCCGCCTCCTTCGAAGGTCGAGTTCGGCGTCGACGCCGAATACCGCTCCGGCTCAGAAGTTCTCGCCGGAATCTTCCATTTTTAGACTCAGAGGCTAAAGATAGACGCTAGTCTAGGTTTTGGGAACGGATTCGCGATTTTCTTTTCCGACCCCGCTGGGGCACTTCCGGCCCGGCGGCCACGTGCTCCACCCGCCCGGCCGGCGTCCGAGCTGCAACTACAATCTCTTGGGCGCTGCGCGGTACACCACGGTGCCCGGGGTCCGATCCCCGCGGGGCGGGAATGATTCATCGAGGCGAAGTCCGCCTCGGGCAAGCCCTCGATGGGGAGACAGCTGGAGAGTAATGAACGAGCCCACGACACTCGGCCGCCGCGAACGCAACAAGCGGCAGACCCGCGGACGGCTACTGGACGCTGCCAGCGAGTTGTTCGCCGCGCGGGGTGTCGTCGGCACGACCGTCGAGGACATCGCGGACCGGGCCGGAGTCTCCCGCGCCACGTTCTTCAACTACTTCCCCACCAAGGACGAGCTGCTCTCGGCACTGCACATCCGCCACATGGACTCGATGGCGGGCGTGATCGACGATCTCCTGGCGCAGGACCTGACCACGGCGGATCGGATCATCGGCCTCTTCGACGACTTCGTGCGGGCGACGGAGGAACTGCCCGGATACCTGCGTGCGGTGACCGGTGAACTCGAGCGGGATCTGTCGTCGCCGGAGATCAGCGTGGAGCGCACCGAGCGGTTCAACGACGAACTCCTCCGGATCCTCGGGCCGGGAATCGAGCGCGGCGAGGTCCGCACCGATTACCCGCCGAGGTTCCTCGCCCAGATGGTCGCCGCGATCTACGTCTCGACCATCCGCTACTGGCGTCAAGACCCGCAGTACGACCTCGCGGACGGCTTCGGCAAGGCCGCGCGGTACGCAGCCGAAGGCCTCGCGCCACGCCGCTGATGTCCAATTCGTGAGCTTTTGCGCGCACCGTAACCTTCCGACAGGTAGGTTTTCTTCCAGTCGGGACTGGTCGGGTGGAATGCAGAGGTGCGAACGCGGGGGCGAACATGACGGACGAGCGACAGATCATCACTCGGCGCGAGGAGCGCAAGCGCCAGACGCGCGAGCGCCTGCTCGACGCCGGGCGCAGGTTGTTCTCGGAACGCGGGTTCGATCACACGACGATCGACGACATCGCGGCGGCAGCACACGTTTCGCGCGGTACATTTTTCAACTACTTCGACAACAAGGACGCCGTCCTGGCGGCGCTGCATCAGGTCCACATGGACAAGCTGCCCGGGATCATCGACGACCTGCTCGCCCAGGACCTCACCACGGCCGAACGCATCCAGTCGCTCTTCGACGACGTCGTGAGGTCCGCTGTCACTCTCGAGAAGTACTTCCGGGCGACCACCCGGGAACTCGACCGGGATCTCGCCACACCCGAGGTCAGTGCTGCTCGCACGGAACGGTTCATCGTCTCGTTCGAACGGGTCCTCGCGGCCGGCATCCCACGCGGCGAGGTTCGAGTCGACTACCCGCTGCGCTTCCTGTCGCAGATGGTGACCGCCGTCTACGTGACGACCATCCGATACTGGCGCCAGAACACCGTATTCGACATGGCGGTCGAATTCGAACGAGCAGCGGGGTTCATCGCCGACGCGGTCGCACCGCCGAAACGTGGAGACCCGTCCGGCCCGAAGGGGGGGAGATCCGGACCGGACGGGGGATCGGGGGGTTAGGCCGCCGCGTCGTCCAGGTCCACGACCAGTTCGACACCGGTCGCGGCCTGGATCTGCTCGACGGTGATCTCGGGCGCGAGTTCGCGCAACACCAACGTGCCGTCCTGGACGTCGATCACACCGAGATTGGTGATGATGCGCTGCACCACCGCCTTACCCGTCAGGGGCAAGGTGCACTGCTCGACGATCTTGGCGCCGCCATCGCGATCGGTGTGTTCCATGACCACGATGACGCGCCGGGCACCGTGCACCAGGTCCATGGCGCCGCCCATACCCTTGACCATCTTGCCCGGCACCATCCAGTTGGCGAGATCACCGTTCTTGGAGACCTGCATGCCACCGAGGACCGCGGTGTCGATGTGTCCACCGCGAATCATGCCGAACGACAACGCCGAATCGAAGAACGCCGCACCCGGGTTCACCGTCACCGTTTCCTTGCCCGCGTTGATGAGGTCGGGATCGACCGCATCGTCCGTCGGGTACGGGCCGGTGCCCAGGATGCCGTTCTCGGAGTGCAGAACCACCTTGACGCCCTCGGGCAGGTAGTTCGGGATCAAGGTCGGCAACCCGATCCCCAGATTGACGTACTCGCCGTCGATCATCTCGGCCGCGGCACGCGCGGCCATCTGCTCACGTGACCAGCTCATGCCGACACCGTCCGCTTCTCGATTCGCTTGTCCTGCTCACCGGTGTGCACCAGCCGCTGGACGAAGACGCCCGGCAGGTGCACCTGCGCCGGATCGAGTTCGCCCGGCTGGACCAGCTTCTCGACCTGCGCGATGGTGATCCGGCCGGCCATCGCGGCCAGCGGGTTGAAGTTCATCGCGGTCTTGTTGAACACGAGATTGCCCTCGGTGTCACCGATCTCGGCGTGGACGAGTGCGAAGTCCGCGACGATCGACTCCTCGAGCACGTACGTCTTTCCACCGAAGTCGCGAGTCTCCTTGGGCGGCGACGCGATTGCGACCGAGCCGTCCGGGTTGTAGCGCCACGGCAGACCACCGTCGGACACCGGGGTGCCGACTCCGGCCGGGGTGTAGAACGCGGGGATCCCGGCGCCGCCGGCCCGCATCCGCTCGGCGAGCGTGCCCTGAGGGGTCAACTCCACCTCGAGTTCACCGGACAGGTACTGCCGCGCGAACTCCTTGTTCTCACCCACGTACGACGCGGTGACACGACGGATCTGACCGGCCGACAACAGGATTCCCAGACCCCAGTCGTCGACGCCACAGTTGTTCGAGAACACCTCGAGCCCGGTCACGCCGCGTTCGGCGAGACCGCCGATGAGCCCACTCGGGATACCGCACAGACCGAAACCACCGACCGCGAGCGACGATCCGTCGGCGATGTCCGCGACGGCCTCCGCCGCGGTCGCGAAGACCTTGCTCATCGGGCATCACCGGTGGCAGGCAGGATGCGGGCGCGGACCTCGCCGAATCCGATACGTCCACCGTTCGCGCCGGGCGCGGTGGCGGAGATCGAGATCTCGTCGCCGTCCTGGATGAAGGTGCGCTGCTCGCCGGCAACCTCGACGGGTTCGGCGCCACCCCAGGTCAGCTCGATGAAGGCGCCTCGTTGAGCCTTCTCGGGACCCGAGATGGTGCCGGAACCGAACAGGTCGCCCGTGCTCGCGGCCGCACCGTTGACGGTGGTGTGCGCAAGCATCTGCGCGGGCGACCAGTACATCTGGGCGTAGGGCGGACGGGACACGACGTCACCGTTCCACTCGACCTCGAGGTCGATGTCCAGGCCCCACTTCTCCTCGCCCTGCAGGTACGGCAGCGGGGTCGGATCCTGAACGGGGGTCTCGATGCGGGCGGCCTCGAGCGCCAGCAGCGGGACGACCCACGCGGAGATGGACGTCGCGAAGCTCTTGCCGAGGTTCGGGCCCAGCGGGACGTACTCCCACGACTGGATGTCACGGGCCGACCAGTCGTTGAGAATCACGGCGCCGAAGCAGTGCTCCGCGAACTGATCCGGGGTGATCGTGCTGCCCATCGGCGAACCGACACCGACGATGAAGCCCATCTCGGCCTCGATGTCGAGGCGGAGCGACGGACCGAACGTGGGGGCCGCGTCGGCCGGGGCCTTGCGCTGACCGCACGGACGGACGATGTCGGTGCCCGACACCACGACAGTGCTCGACCGGCCGTGGTAGCCGACCGGCAGGTGCTTCCAGTTCGGCATCAGCGCAGCCGAATCCGGGCGGAACAGCCGTCCGAGGTTGGTGGCGTGGTTCTCCGACGCGTAGAAGTCGACGTAGTCGGCGACCGAGATCGGCAGGTGCATCGTGACGTTGTCGACGGCGAACACCGCGTCGTCGGCGATCTCGCCGGCAACCAGTTCGGTGATCTGCGCGCGGACCTCGACCCACCGGTCGCGGCCCTGGGCCATGAACGCGTTGAGCGTCGGCTGGGCGAAGGTGTCGTCGCCGAACACCTTCGCGAGATCGACGACGCTGTCGCCGACCCGCACGCCGACCCGCGGTCCCGCGTCGGGCGTCGAGAACACGCCGTAGGGCAGGTTGTCGAGACCGAACAGGGAATCGGCGGGAATCGAGATGACGGTCATGCGCTGTGTCCTTCGATCGAAGTGGAATCCACCGAACTCGTAGGCGCGGAGAGTTCGGTGGATGCTGAGGGCACCAGTCCGAGCCCGACCAGTTCGGTCAGCGGGTCGCTGATGCTGCAGGTGCCGAAGGAACGGAAGTTCGCGCGCAGCGCGTCCACCGCTTCGGCCGAGAGCCCGTCGAGGGCTGCGGCGAGGCTCCGCCCGTCACGATCGGCCAGCGTCGACGCGATCTCGTCGACGCTCGCCCCGTCCGCCGCCCGGTGGGCCGCGAGCATGACGTTGAGGAACCCGTGCTGTTCGAATCCCGTGTCCGGGTCCGTGTTCCGCACCGCATGGTGCAGACCGGCGGTCGCCTTGAACCGCACACCCGTCCCGACGACGGTGTGGATGGCGGCGGCCAGTTCGGCCTCGTCCGGGTACGCGGCTGCGAGAACACCGCCGGTGCGGAACTTCGCGGCGTACGCGGTTCCGGCCAGGCGCTTCAAGATCTCCGGACGGCGCTCGTCACGGGGCACCTCGACGAAGATCTCGACTCCGGGTGTCGCCGAGGCGATCTCGTCGAGCGCGGCGAACAGCGCGTCCGGCGTCTGCCCCTCGGGAACACCGATCTCCATCGCGACCAGTTTCACGCCGTCGATGGCGCGCAGCTGATCGAGCGCCGCCGGAACGGCGTCGGTGCCGGCGGGCACGGTCAGGCTCAGCTCGAGCTCGCCGTCCTGCGCCGCCACGATGTCGGGCAGCTCACCGAGCCGCGGTGCCGGGAACACGAACGGGCCCACGAGCGCGGCATGGTCGCTGCGCTCGTGCGCGAGGTGCGCGGGCACGGCGGCGTCCATCGGCGCGTTCCCCGGGGGGAAGAGCGCCGCGTCGTCGCACAGTCCGGTCAGCAGCGGAGAGATGGTCACTTGCTCGGCCCCCGTCCGGACCAGGACCACGCGTAGGCCTCGTCCTCGCAGGCCAGCGCGCCCTCACCGAGTTCGAGCGGGCGGAAGGTGTCGACCATGACCGCCAGCTCGTCGAAGAACTCGACGCCGATGCTGCGCTCGTACGCACCCGGCTGCGGGCCGTGAGCGTGGCCGCCGGGGTGGATCGAGATCGAGCCCTGGCCGATGCCCGAACCCTTGCGGGCCTCGTAGTCGCCACCGCAGTAGAACATGATCTCGTCGGAGTCCACGTTCGAGTGGTAGTACGGCACCGGGATCGACAGCGGGTGGTAGTCGACCTTGCGGGGCACGAAGTTGCAGATGACGAAGTTGTTGCCCTCGAACGCCTGGTGCGCCGGCGGCGGCTGGTGCACGCGGCCGGTGATGGGCTCGTAGTCGGAGATGTTGAAGGTGTACGGGTACAGGCAGCCGTCCCAGCCGACGACGTCGAACGGGTGGTTCGGGTACACCATGCGGGTGCCGACGATCTGACCGCCGGCGCGGTGCTTGACCAGCACCTCGACGTCGGTGCCCTCGGCGACGAGCGGCTCGGCGGGGCCGTGCAGGTCGCGCTCGCAGAACGGCGCGTGCTCGAGGAACTGACCGAACTTCGACAGGTAACGCTTGGGCGGAACGATGTGGCTGTTCGCCTCGATTGCATACGCGCGCAACGGCTCCGAGCCCTGCGGCACCCAGCGGTGGGTGGTCGACATCGGGATCAGGACGTAGTCGCCCGGGCGGGCGTGCAGTGCGCCGAAGACGGTCTCGACGATCGCCTCGCCCGACTCGACGTACACCATCTCGTCACCGAGCGAGTTGCGGTACAGCGGCGACGCCTGGGCGGACACCACGTACGAGATGCGCACGTCGGCGTTGCCGAGGATCAGCCGGCGTCCCGTGACGACGTCGGTCTCGGCCCACGACTCCTCCGGGAAGAGGTCGTGCAGCTTGAGGTGCCGCGGCTTGAGCGGGTGGTTCGGGGTGGTGGTCTGGTCGCGCAGTTCCCACACGGTCGCGTCGACGATGGCCGACGGGATGTGGCGGTGGTACAGCAGCGACGAGTCGGAGGAGAAGCCCTCCTCGCCCATCAGCTCCTCGAAGTAGAGCTGGCCGTCCTCGTCCCGATGCTGGGTGTGACGCTTCGGCGGGATGTTGCCGAGCTGTCGGTAGAACGCCATGACCGGCCTCCTGATGTGGTCGCGCCCGTTTCACTGCTGGGCTGTGGTCGTCACCGTCGGCGGAACTACAGCGAGGGACCTGCCCGCCGGTTCCCCTCCGAGGTTAGTAAACAGATTAACTAGTTTCGGCGCGTGAGCGCAACCACACAGGCGGTCTCGTATTCGTCACGCGCCCGACCGGCGCGTACGCGACGCCGCGTGGGGTCAGTTCCGGCCGCGGACGTCGAACTGGCTGCGGTTGGTGATGAGCTTGTCGAGCAGCATGACCAGAATGTGCTGTTCAGCCTCGGTGAGCACGCTCGCCCACGCGTACTCGCGCTCGTTGTGTTCCCGGTAGGTGGCGGCCATCTCGGCGCGACCCTTTTCCGTCAGCGACAGCTGCACCGAACGCCCGTCGTGCTCGTCGGGCGTTCGTTCGAGGAGACCGGCCGCTTCCAGCGTCTTCGTCAGATTGGACACGGCCGCGCGGCTCATGCCGGTGAGCTTGGCGGCGCTCTTCGGTTCGATCGGGCCGGCCAGCCAGGTCACGAAAAGCAGGCGGAACGCCGACCACGACAGCCCGCGGGGGCGGTGCACGGACGACTCGAGGTCGTACGTCACCACGTTCGCGGCCCGGTTGAGGGTCAGTAAGACCTGCGTGGCGAGCTGGTGCGTGGACCCGAACTCGGTGCTCAACCGGCGGTTGGCGAGGTCGATGAACGACCAGAAGTCGAGCGAGCCGGGCGTCGCCGACTCCTCCACCACACCGCGCCCTTCGTCCCCGCTCATGCGGCCAACCCTATCGCGGCCGGTAGTGGATGCGCGCAGCGTGGACGGTCCGGGATAACTCACGTAAATAGTATATCTGTTAACTACTTTGCGAATGCCTGATCACGGTTTTGCCAGCCACCCCGGGCGCGGCGGCGACCGCTGTGCCGCAACGGGTTACCGCTCCGCGCGGGAATGTCTGTACAAAGGATTGCGACCGACAGATCGGCGACCACCACCCACGAACAGGACGCACATGAGCACGCTGCAGACGCTCGACCGTGGGCTGCGTGCGCTCGACATCGTCGCGCAGTCGCCCGCCGGGATCTCGGTGGCCGACCTGGCCAAGGAACTCGATGTCCACCGGGCCATCTGCTACCGGATCGTCGCGACGCTCGAGGACCACGCGCTCGTCACCCGGACCGCCGACGGCCGGATCCGGCTGGGCGTCGCGGCCGCCGTGCTCGCCTCCCGTTTCGAACCGCAGTTCGCGAGCGACGTCCAGCCCGTGCTGCACGCCCTTGCCGACGAGACCCGCGCCACCGCGTTCGTCTCCGCAGCTCAGGGGCAGAACTGCGTCGTGATCATGGTCGCCGAACCCGAGGGCACCCTGCTGCGGGTCGGGTACCGCGTGGGCAGCAGCCACCCGATCGATCGCGGCGCTGCCGGCATCGCGATCCTCGCCCTGCGTCCCGAGTCGCCGGACGACTCCGACGCCGTCCGGCAGGCCCGCGCCGACGGCTACAGCCTCACCCGTGGACAGCTCGAGCACGGCGCGGTCGGCATCGCGTCGGGCATCGCGCTGCCGCAGGGCGTCGGCTCGAGCACCGGCCTCGAACGCAGTGTCGGCGTGGTCGCGATCGACGGACTCGACACCGACCAGGCGGCAGACGCGGTCAAGCGCACCGCCGGCAAGATCGAGCGCCTCATCAGCATCTGACGCGTGCGGCGCTCCTCGTCCACGCGTCCCGTGCTCTCGGCGGCGCTCGGAGCGGTCTGAAACAGACCACTCGTTCCGCCGAATCCGCAGAACAGACCACTTGCGTCGTTATCTGAGACGCACTTGACCCCCGAATGTGACCGCACTTACTCTGTGGCTGTTCGCTCACCGCTACACGGTGTGCGCTATTCGTAACTACACAGCTCAGTGCGAGTTTTTACACAGACGGAGATGCAAGTCATGAGCGTGTGCCCGATCGACCACACGGCCCTGCAGAACACGGGCTGCCCGGTTTCCGCGAATGCCGCCGCCTTCGATCCCTTCGTCGGCCCGTACCAGGTCGACCCGGCGGCATCGCTGCGCTGGTCGCGCGACGAGGAGCCGGTCTTCTACAGCCCCGAACTCGGATACTGGGTGGTCACCCGGTACGAGGACGTCAAGGCCGTCTTCCGGGACAACATCCTGTTCTCGCCGTCGATCGCGCTCGAGAAGATCACCCCGGTCTCGGACGAGGCGACCTCGACGCTCGCGAAGTACGACTACGCGATGTCGCGCACCCTCGTGAACGAGGACGAGCCCGCGCACATGCCGCGTCGCCGCGTGCTGATGGACCCGTTCACACCCAAGGAACTGGTCCACCACGAGCCGATGGTCCGCCGCCTCACCCGCGAGTACGTCGACCGCATCGTCGAGACCGGCAGGGCGGACCTGGTCGACGAGATGCTGTGGGAGGTCCCGCTCACCGTCGCCCTGCACTTCCTCGGCGTGCCGGAGGAGGACATGGACGAGCTGCGCAGCTACTCGATCGCGCACACCGTCAACACCTGGGGCCGGCCCGCGGTCGAGGAGCAGGTCGCGGTCGCCGAGGCGGTCGGCAAGTTCTGGCAGTACGCGGGCCAGGTGCTCGACAAGATGCGCAAGGACCCGTCCGGCCACGGCTGGATGCCGTTCGGCATCCGCGTCCAGCAGGAGCAGCCCGACGTCGTCACCGACTCGTACCTGCACTCGATGATGATGGCGGGAATCGTTGCGGCACATGAGACCACGGCCAACGCCTCGGCCAACGCGTTCCGCCTGCTGCTCGAGAACCGCAGCGTGTGGGAGGAGATCTGCGCCGACCCGAGCCTGATCCCCAACGCCGTCGAGGAGTGCCTGCGCCACTCCGGATCGGTCGCCGCGTGGCGGCGCCTGGTCACCGACGACACCACCATCGGCGGCATCGACATCCCGAAGGGCTCGAAGCTGCTGATCGTCACGTCGTCCGCCAACCACGACGAGCGGCACTTCGACAACGCCGACGACTTCGACATCCGTCGCGAGAACTC
>Ga0131853_10020072_pt1 | contig 12150 bp, 9 predicted proteins | sample TergutLab28metaG_FD_92764 | JGI IMG/M metagenome (GOLD analysis project Ga0131853, IMG submission 92764) | Labiotermes labralis P1 segment gut microbial communities from Petit-Saut dam, French Guiana - Lab288 P1 (version 2) (version 2) | ecosystem: Host-associated > Arthropoda: Insects >...
AGCATTTCTTTCGGAGACAGTACAGCATTTCTTTCGGAGACAGTACAGCATTTCTTTCGGAGACAGTATAGCATTTCTTTCGGAGACAGTACAGCATTTCTTCAAGCCTTCTATGGGTGGAATAGCGGTTATAGCAGCATTGTGAATACTTTACAGAGGATATAATACTGACTGTAAACTGGCTCGGCTTCACATTTCTTCGCCTTGTTCTGTAGAGAACTGCGATGCCAAAACACAGAAAGCTAACGAATATGTGTGAATTTCAGAAAACACATAAACTAATTCCGCATTTTTATTTGCTTGTTCTTCATTCCCACCTGTCTAGACTGGAGGTTTGTTCATATTTTGTGCAACAACAGTAAAACAGGAACTCACCCTTAGTCCACTACGCCAAAGCATCACATGGATATGCACAGATCTCAAGAGCTGGGCCCATCAGAGCACAAATTTACTAGTACCCACATCAAACTTACAGGCGCATGAAGAGCAACATGAAAGCAAGTTATATATGCAGAACACGCAAATATTAGACAGCACCGTACAAAAATTTAGGTACACGCCTAGGTACGCCTATATACACACACCTAAACCTTGTGGACATTATTATAGCTACGGCTATAATAACTACAGATGTCTGTACACTGATGCACGAAAAGAAATTTTTATAGATTTGCAAATAATAAAAGCGCGTTCATGACATAAAAGATTTCACTGTGTGACAAAAACAGAAAAAAAAATCTGTACGCCTTAAAAGGCTTTGCTCTCTCAAAAATACGGTGTAGCAGGACAAGCCTCGAGGAAACAAAAGTCCCCCCCCCCCTCGAAATGAAGCATTCTTTCGAAGATTATCTAAGAACTTCGAACACCGCTCAGATATTTCACACTTGTATTTACGTGCGTGCGTGTGTATGTGTGTATATATATATATATGTGTGTGTGTGTGTGTGTGTGTCTGTGATTGTTAATTCCATTACAACCTGATCTTTAGAAGCTAACATTCGTTCAGCTAATCAGGAAATTCCCCATGTCTTATGAAAACGCAAAGTTATGCCCATGTTCCACAATCCCTGAATTAACTGCACATTCTCATACCAAGTGGGCCTATGCAATTAATCTTAAGATCAATTTTAATATTTTCTTCCCATCTACGTCTAAAGTAATCCTAGATACCTCTTCCCCTCATGTTTTAAGGAAAATGTTTTGTACGATTATCGGAGTTTTATTCCATCCATCCATATATGGCGCTACAGCCCCTTCCGGGCCTTGGTCTCCCTCATAAGACGCCTCCATTCATCCCTATTTCCAGCTCTTCTCTTCCATCCTCTTATTCCCAGCAGTTGTAATGCATCCCTCTGGACCACATCTGCCCATCTGGTTCGTGGTCTTCCCACTGGTCTTGTGGCGTAGAAGTTTCCGTTTAAAACCTTTTTTCGAATCCTTTCTTCTTCCCTTCTTATTATGTGACCTGCCCATCCTAATCTTTTGATTTTAATGTCCTCCACGATGTTTGGCTCATTGTATAAACTGTAGAGTTCATTGTTCCATCTGGGACGCCAGCGTCCCCCTTCTTGTGTTGGGCCATATATTCTTCTCAATATTTTCCTTTCAAAGTTGTTTAGCATCTATCGGAGTTTTATTACGCAAGTTAAATGTAAACCCATCAATCAAGTACGACCGAGTAAATGAAGCATCTCCCAGAACCTTGATTCAAAATTTGAAATCAACGAACTTGATTGTTATCAACAAATCACACACAAGCAGCGTTCTAATGCTACTAATACGTATGAAAACATACTTCCTTCTGTCGCATAGGTTTCGAGCCTTTACAGAAGGAACGTATTAAAACAACAAAGAAAACTAAGTGTGCAATTTTAATCTAAAGCGCCGTCTGTACAGTTCACACAGAAACAGTTTTCCTCTAGTTCTACTACAGACTGTACTATGTTAGAAAAACAGACATTAATATCCTTCGTATCCGCAGAAAATTAAACAGTAAACTCGTTTACAATTCAATTACGTGTGGAAATGAGGCGACTGACGAAATCAGTCCCTTCAGTGTCGAACTTCATCCCTAGAGAACAGAGGGGACATTCCGAAAGCCTCATCATGTAATGCTCTTCCAATAAGCATTACCTTTTGATCGGTAGCAGTACACAAGCCAGACGTTTCCTCCCTAGCACAGAACTTCCAGAACCAAGCACTGTGCCAGAGATCTTTCAAATACACGTACACAAACATTTGTTTCAAAACAAACAACTTAAGAACATGTTTTAGGACTGAACGATTAAGAAAACTTAAGCAACGTAAGGGGTGTGTTGCAAGAACAAATCAAGACTTTTGTGGCACAGGCCACGACAAAGTAGGCCTCTTAGGCTGACGTTGTTAAGAAGTTAAGAGCACAGTGACTTTCTGAAACCACTCATCGCATCACTGTACTTAAGGGCGCAACGAAACTGTCCCTATTTTCTGCATATTTATTCTTTGGAAAAATTCGGTGCAGAAGACGTTCATACAAATTTGCTGAGTGACAGGGAATGGGCGTGCATACAATTCTATCAGTAAAGAGGTAAAGCAGTCCCGTTACAGGCCTGGAGTGGCCCAGAGGTTTCCAGGAATTTAAGGTTCCAGATTTCGTGACAACGGCACAGGATGGTGGTAAGGTTGTCAGCCTTACGCACCGGCCGCCTTCACCACCAGGAAATACTCCTGGTACTCATTTCTGTTAGAGGCTGATTCGACCCCAGGGCCAAAGTGCGATCGGAAGGATTTTATGTCAATGAAAAATTCCAATTACACCAGCTGGGATCGAACCAGCGACCTTCCGATTTGTAGCACAGCACCTTAACCACTGCGCCACCGCGGTCCCACAATTCTATAAGTACTTTTTCTTTTACTGACTTATTTTCATTGAATTCCTTATAACATATCTGCACTTAATGCTGTTGAACTTTTGTGAGTTTCATGAAAATCGGCGCAGAGAATACCGCACTTTTCTTAAAGACGTAAATGAAAACACATTTATGCCTATACCGTGAAACGGTATACGTATTTTCAAAGCAGGCCTAAAGAACGCCTAGGTGAAGTCTGTGTACTAAGATATGGGGTAGCGTTCGAGATCGTTTTGCAGGACGGGGCGATTTAAGAAATTTTATTATACTCACTTGACTATTGCGTTTACGGTAAGACTCACTATAGATCGATAGGAGTCACCACCCAGCAAATTCGGACACCCAATACCGGCGATATCCGTCGATTTGGAACATTAAACGTGCGGATAGCCAGGCAGTTCTGCAGTAGAAAGATAGGCGCACTGGAGATGACGTTCGCTGCACCTCTTAATACGTCTGGCACTGCAATATGACTACTAGTTGGTTGGACGACGAAGGAGGTTCATCGAAACGTCTGCAGAAACAGCAACGTCAATTTTGAAAATAGTCACCCATTAACGACGTACCTAGCGGCTCCAGGCAGTACAAACCACACCGTCTATCGATCTACATTTATAACGGTGGCAGACTATAGGTTGCCGGCGGGTTTTCAGCACGCCACGTGCACAACAGACACAAACCCCGTCTGAAGGGATGTGTCATCTACTGCAGTGCCCCCAATTATCTGTGAAGATAACGGCGATTAAGTGCCAAAATATTATGTGTCCTTTCTTAACCAATTCTGAGTTGTTGTGTGCCTTTCGTGGCTGAATGTGCCATCTTTATTGAACACCCTTGCGACGTGGTGAGTAAGAAGAAGGATTAAAATTATATCCGGTAAGAAAATTGTGTTGCTGCGTCTTTAATTTTGAGTTTACTGGGAACTGTGTTAATTGGACAAGAAATCGGCTATTAATGCTATACACTATTTACACGTCCCGGCAAACATACGCGATCATAAAAATGTCGGCCCAAAACATTTAATTAACCAATCCTTTCACGTTGCTGCTGTCGGCAGCTGTATGACAGCTCGTATAACTTACATTTGCTCCCTGATACTGCAGTAATAAAACGCGTTTAAGGATGTCACACTGCGCTCTGTCATATTAGCATATTCATAATACAAAAGCGTAGCCATACCTTCGATTTTTAACCCTGTGTTTTACATGGGCCCTAGCTCTTCTTGAATAAGAGCGTGCCAAACCCAGCCCAAGACAGCGCCTCGTATAAGCTATATTTTACAGTTTGTCCCCATGCAGCAGAATCCTGGCCAGTCGAGAAATTGCCCTATTTTGTGCAGCCCACCGTTTCATTACAGCATATTGTGGTAGAAATTATCATCTTTTCGGAGGAATGTATTTCCTCTACCTTCAGGTTTCACGTTCGCCAGACAGGGAGAACAAAGAGGCAGTAAGCTCTCCACAACGGTCATCATCTTCTACTCGATGTCCACTCCTACATGACCATTTACTTGATAGTCAGGGCCGTTGGAAACTCCAACCACAGAACATCTTAAGTAGTTACTACTATACTTAATTACTTGACGATTTTCGTGTTTGCACCGTGCATCAATGATAATTAAACACTTTATTATCCAACTAATGCACAATATATAATATGTAGATACAATTACAATTATAAGATATTTAAAAGTGCTCCAACATGTTTCGCATCACAGAGGATCCATCATCGTTGACATGGACACGATAGAATAATTCTTGTAATTTTTAGCCAAGCACCGTACAAGGCTCCCTGATGATGGACCCCCTGTGATCCGAAACATGTTGGAGCACTTTCAAATATTTTATAATTTTAATTGTATCTACATATTACATATTGTTCATTAGTTGGATAATAAAGTGTTAAATTACTTGATGATTTTTTACATTTCAGTGATTCATCTTTCGTTTCTCTCGTGGCTCAATAATGTCGCAAAACGTTATGTTTTACACTGTGAAACGATTAGAGGTCATTCATACACCGGTTCTGACTCATGACGAAACGAGTTGATTGCCTCACACACGAGACACCTTAGACACTTTCATTTCCACATCTGTCGTGTGGGCGATTAAATCTGCTATGTTTTGTGCAATATCTGTCCTTTGCCTTGATCTAGTAATCAACACGTGCCAAAAATGTAACATTACGTTAAAATACAAACGTCACTGCAGTATTTTTGACTTCAGAATTCCGAAAATTCATACTCGTGAAAATAACACCTTCCATTGTTGTTCGATCTGTTTAATACTGCGTAATGTAATAGTTGCTATTTTACACTGCTAATTGCATTTGACATTCTAATTTTTTAACGAGGCTTACTGTTTAAGTACTTCGACACGAACCGGTTGAACTAGTGCAGAGGCACTTCGAGGTGATGAGATTCCGCTCTTGTTAGCAGAATGAAGAAACAACACTGGCAAAGACGATTCGGGCCCACCAAAGAGCAAACCGTTTGTGTAGTCCACCTGACGTACTTTGCCCTGCGTGTTACAATAAAGGAACAAACAAAAGTTGAGAAAGATGAAAGGAGGCAGGAAGGACACAAAAAGAAGGAAACTTGCCTCAAGATGTTCATGTGAGATTTCAAAGAATTCGTCATACTGTAAGCTTACCCCCCCCCCCAAGTTATGTAACGATGTTTTATCAAATGTCCCAGTTCGAACCTCTTCTTATCCTAAATCTGATCCAAGTTACTTACGTGACTTTCCCTTTTTATCGTCCCTCCCCTATCTCCCACCGTCCTCAAACCCTATGAACGTAGCATCACATTGACACTAGTTCATCGGTACAAGGTATGACCTTCCACGCGAAATTTCGCGACTCTGCCTCCCGCAGCTACCAGTACCATCCTCGGCAGGTACCTGCCCCACCAACTTTCACATAAACCAATTTAATACACTTAAAGCCATTATATGTCATAACTCTCAGGGGTTCACATCAGACGGGTCACGTTCATTTAACATCCAAGGAGATATATCAAACTGCACAGCTAATATAATTAGTTCAGCCCTACCCATATTTCATCATTTATTTAACGTGGATCCGTCTTACATCTTGCCAAATCAGTTATACGAGTATCATAATATAGTGTCAAATTATTGTGGAAACCAATGTCAATACGACCACAAGGGAGACCAAAGAAGAGATGGGAAGATGATATAAGAAATGACATGAAGAAATTGAAAATAAAGAATTGGATTAACTGCATCCAGGATCGTAATTAGTGGAAATCATATGTTGAAAAGGCCAAAACATTTAAAGATTGAAATTGTAATGCCTAAAGAAGAAGAAGTGTCAAATTATTTGGAAGGTGAAGAAACTTCAGTTAAACATTAATTAAAAACTGTTTAAAGTCACGTTTTGTTAAAAAAAAATAAAACCAGCTGAATTCTAATACAAATCCTGTATCAAACAATGCGCATGTGTGCGCGCAGCGTTGGACGTCGGGTCCATATAACAGAGTTTAGTTCTATTACCACAGCAAGTAAATAGGTCCATAATTCATTATTTGTTCTTCTCTTATTTTTAATGTACATTTATACACCAGTACATTACTTCGCTGCATGTGAATCACTATTTTCTACGACCCGTGTCAACAGTGTCAGGCTTTCAGATCAATGCAAAAAAGTTCCGTTCGTCTTCTTATTAATGGAATTCCGGAAACTTTAATAGGGTTTGAATGGAAGCGGACGGAACATGTATTGAAGCAGACGGGCCAAGAAATTTAGTGCGGGAAAAACACAGAAATCCCTCCCTCTAATATAACAATTCTAACTAGTAGATCAGTCAGTAATTATTACAGTTAGGCTTGTGTCTTTATTTTACGGCGCTGTCATATCTCAGGCCAGAAGGTCGAATAACAAGATGACTGATGAATAATAAATTTGAAAGAAAGCGGATTTTGCCTATCGAGTTCTACCCGAGAACTTTCACGGAGGGACTGAGAAATTTCGCGAAAAACCTCAGTCTCGTCAACAGGTGTGCCGGTCGAGGTTAGAACCGCAAACCTCCCAAAATACTGTTCGGTCCACTATACTTGCGGTATACACACGAGTTCTCACGAACAAACTGATTCTGTAAGAAGTTAAAATTCATATAGTAAGGTATGACGAATTTGTGGGACACATGCACCAGTAGATATATGATGTCGTTTCAGACGAATGATTTGGACAGACAGAAAACCATCAACAATGCCCTAAGCATAATTCGACCTCGAAAACGGTCACCTCAAAAAGACCTTGGCTAGTTAGGTCAATTCATTTCAATCAGTGCCAGCAAGAAGCAAGGGTTGGCAATCACTCTACGCTTAAATAACTGCCGAAGTAATATACAGTTATATAGACTCTAATAATTAGGTCGTATAGGTTAAACTGTCCAGTGAACTGAGAGTGATCCATTTCTAACTGCATCAGAAAAATCACATTGCACACAACACCACAGCAACTCACGTAGCCCATTTCATGACAAGCTTTCGTTATTAACTGCGATGAGCAGTCCTGTGTCTTTACAAACAGAACAAAACACCACGAAGTTATTTACGGGCATAAGTCAATATTACACCGCTTTAATTATGAAACATGAGTAACAGTGGCGAGCCTAATGTTCGACTTGGGCGTAAGACTGCTTGAAGAGTGTGGCTTATCTATGCAAAGCTTAATATTAATTATTAAATTTACGACATTAGATAAGCCCCGATCCTTCTTGCTGTTCGATATATATCACACAAAACGCAGTTGTTCACAGCAGCGCATATATCAAATATGGGCGACGCAGAGCTCTTCCGAAGCAAACAGAAAAAGGCAAGGAAAAGAACGCAAGCAACTTGTTGCAGTCAATTTTTTTTTTTTATCTTTGATAATTGAAGCCTATCTTCAATATGTTCCTCGATACACATCGGCTACTATCCGCATACCTCCAGTTTACCGCACAATACGTCTTCTTACCTCGTACACCATTAATTAAGCAACTTACATACCTTAAGGTCAGTTAAATAGGCTTACTTTTATTTCCAATACAAACACACGTAAGACACCAACCAGCAATGACCAGATACCAAAGACTTAAATTCAATTTTCCGTCTCTGTTTCGTGTGATGTGCCAAGCGACAGCGCTCCGTCTCCAAGCGTCTTACACAGAGAAATACGAGTATGCCTCGGCTCTCATTAAAAAAAAGTGCGTTTTCACGGGAAGTTAATTAACGAAACCGTAGTTGCTAATTTCATAGTATGTGATGTCATTAAGTCTTACTGGGATACAAGGAACGGGAAAGTTGTCACGTTGTCAAATATTTCCCATGGAACATGTGTGAACCTGAGCAGGGCTTTCAGTTTGTGTAATCTCAAATAATTAGCATGCGGACTTAGAGCCTGAAGAGACTGCTTAATTTGTTGGTAGGTGTAATTATTATGAAGTCTAGATGGTTGAACTTTATCATTCACTATCCTTAATATCACGGCTAAATCTTCAAAACGAGCCTCTCTTTTATGAAAGTGTAGTACAATTTCTCATGCTACGCGATTTTGTCTAGGACGGAATGTGCTTTAACTTAACGCATTAATGGCTCCTCCAAGAAACAACGTCGCTGATGTTTATCACCTCTGCGATTACGTTACAGTTCACATACATACACGTTTCTACGGTATTTCTATTTTCATTGGCCAGCTAAATGCGTTGACTGAAGAAATACACAAATTGAGACAACCAGCAACAATACCACTCACAAATAGAGTCTCTTTATTTTAAGAACTGAGAAGTAATTACAATCATAGGTGTCTCGCTCCAAAAGACAAAACATACAGAACTAGGAACTGATGGTTGACTTCAGACTTAAAATACTTACTAATATGAATAACTGCTAACTAGGTTGTGGTGAGAGAAAGTATATTGGTTTCTCGAGTCTCAAAATTTAACTATGAAATGCGACCTTGTTGCAAATCTTTACACCTTAAAGATTCTTATAATAAAAGCCAATGAGATGCACTGTTTCTGAAATTTATTTTGGTAAAGAACTCTACATGTTTCGGACAGATCTACTTTCCATCATCAGGAGTCTCAACACTGCGTACACAGCGAAAGGTATTTGTCATGCTAGTTATGTTGACTCTGCTAGCGAGGTCAGGATGGTGGACAGTAGATCTGTCCGAAACATGTAGAGTTCTTTACCAAAATAAATTTCAGAAACAGTGCATCTCGTTGCCTTTATTATAAGACTACATCACGATGCACGGTCCTCTGAATGTAAAATACCTTAAAGATTTTCAGTCCTTTTCTCTTTCACGTTTGTATCTATTTAAGCCCAAGGGGTCAATTTCCTCCTATGTATCAGTGGATTGCGTAAATATGGAAAAACACTATTGGGACTTCCTCAAAAAAGACTCCATCGTAAATGCTACAACGGAAAATTTCTCTGTCGCTGTCGCTTAAATTTCGTCTCTTTATAAATATACGATTCCGTAAGAAAGGACTGTACTGTATATGCAGAACTTTTTTAAATGTACCCTAAGTGTAAGAAGCCTGGTTGATTTTTCTTTTTCCTCCACTTACCGTAATGAAGATAAGAATGGATTTGAAGAGTATGGCGCCCAATTTACTTTATGTATTTAACTTAGCAGATTTAAATTTGGAAACACAGCCCTCTCCATACGTGCAAGCACATGTCTGTTGCATTGACGAACAGAACATTTCCCCAGCACTAAATCAAGCAATATCCGATATAGAAATAACAAATTCCAGTATGCTGATCATAAAGGGCTTTACATTCACCAACATACCGTTTTATTGTTCAACAAATACGCATTGTTCACCGCCTAATACAACACTCTGTTTGCTGTAGTACTTCACAGTATCGCTTCAGCGGTGTCATTGGGTTTCTACCGAGGTTTTTGACACATGTTCTTATGTGCCCGATGGAACGTACTGCTGTCATGGGACACAGGAAAATCTTCTTCAAAAACCTCAGTAGATACCTGATGAAGCCGGTGATCCGTAGTGTAAAAAAACAACAACAAACACCATGTTTTATTAGACAGGGTTGATCACATTTTATGTACTGCAGGCAACTTCGGCAAAATGTGGTCTACATGCGGGCAACATAAACTTCAGTACTCACATTAGGTAAGTACGCGTGTGCCTAAAATTATACGCTTAATTTTAATTCAATATTTTTCCATATATCATATGCAATAAAAATGTACCGATAATAGCAGAGAAAGTTATAAGGAATGCAATTAACAACCTAGGGTATGGTGTCGGTATCTAAGTACATTTACGAAATTAATTTCATAACTTTGCCTGGGAAGGGGTTAAGAGAATTTTGTCATTACGCATGTCTCTGCAGCTGCGGAGAGATTGGGCCTGTATTGGACAGCGAACAGCGCCTATTCATCGTCAACCGTAATGGTGCTGCGAACAATGGCAGTTACGTATACGCCTTCAAGACCCATCACATTTATAGGAATCCACGATCAATAAAAATGATTTGATTTAGTGCACAAGCACTGTCACTGTTATTGACACGCACTGGAAACACATGTTGTGGAAAGTGTTCTCTGTTGCATGAAAATACTTGATGATTTCACTTATTTCCAAGAGCAATGTTCTCTAGAACGACAAGGTAACCTAGTCCACGTGTCCACATGTAGCTGCAGCATATCAGAATTTGGAGAAAGAGATTGTTTGACATCCACTTTCAGATTCTCTCTTTCAGGTTTACGCCCAGTGTTGGGAAGTGTTTGGGTCAATGAATCAGGTGTTTATTCTTGATGTTAATGCCAACATCCCCATGAAAAAAGCCCCTATGTTCTTATGTCAGCGAAAGAGTGCGCCTTCTATTTAAACATGTGAAGTTATGTGGCTGTTCGCCAAGAAAGACACGTGTGTTTTTTTTTTTAATGGGGATAGATTGCTTATGCTCTTTTGACTTGCAGAGTGGATGATGATGGCGAGAATGGCGATCCTGATTATGGCCCATATGTCATCCACAGCAGTAACGGGAAACAGAATAACTTGGCTATTTTACTGGCGAATTATTAAGAGTGCTACCAAGCGTAACACTTCGGCGTGCGCCTTCGGTTCAATCACTAAGGGCAAGAACGCACCACAAGCGTGTTGCTTGGAGGTTAGCGGGGTGGCAAGTGCATGCAGAAATGCGATTTCAACCAACAACAACAAACGTATCCAGGCGGCCTCACTGGGTCCTCTCCCCCTAAGCGGCCGCCTGGACAAATTGGTTTTGCTTCAAATCGCATTAGTGCCATGAAACTCCTACACCGCTAACATCCACGCACCACGCTTGCAGTGCGCCTGTATCCTAACTGATAAATTCCTCCACGTTTCTTGAGTTGAATTCCTAGTTCGGTATACACAGAGGCCCATGACGTCACACACTGATAAAAGTTTCTCAAAAAAAATAAATCTAGCTCTGTGATACAATAGAATTATCGTAGACATACGTCAGTAAAGACGGGCCGGACTCCACAAACACGTAGAAGAAAATCAGTATTACTGTTCTCCACAAAGCTTCAGAAAAGATGTAAACCTAGAGGCGGGGAGGGGAGAGGGGGACTAGTCCCAACTGGTGAAACGATAAATACCGGGTCATTGTCACGAAGAACCCCTAAAATGCATTTTGCTTTATTGTTTCTCTCCTATAGTGATTAAACAGAGCGATGATCTGGACAGCGACCTCTTTTTCTATATTTGCTTAAATGCTTTTATTAAACCGAACTTTCCTTGTGTGGTCAGCAAATATGTCACATAATAGACTTACGTAAGCTATGATAACAAACACACAACTACAAAATCGCTTCGCTCCTTGCGCAGGTTAATAAAAAGACACGGCGAAGATACAAATTCCCAGACGATCATGCTACTACAGTTACACAGTTTACAGTTCAATAAATTATACTGGTATTTGTAAAAGAAACGTACCGTTTTCATTGCCACGGGACAGCCAGGAATGACATGCAAGCAGTAACGTTGTAAGATTAACAAATGACCCTGAACAAAAAAAACCTTTCCGCGATATTACCCTTGGTTGCTGTAGTGATCTGACAGCACAATCCCAAAAGTGCGTCACATTATATAGGCCAGTGTTTCTCAGCCTTTGTGAGACCGCGGCCCGGTAAATTCTTTTTTCATAAGACGAGGGCCCGGTCCCAACAGATTTACTCGTCAGTACCTTTCCAATTTTTTTTAAGTTCATACATTAAACTAACATAAGTAT
>Ga0131853_10020074_pt1 | contig 12150 bp, 14 predicted proteins | sample TergutLab28metaG_FD_92764 | JGI IMG/M metagenome (GOLD analysis project Ga0131853, IMG submission 92764) | Labiotermes labralis P1 segment gut microbial communities from Petit-Saut dam, French Guiana - Lab288 P1 (version 2) (version 2) | ecosystem: Host-associated > Arthropoda: Insects >...
CCGGCAAGCCTTGCCCTTGTGCATTTATGGCTATTAGTAATAAAGTTATAGTTAATATTTTTTTCATAGTAATAGTTTAACATAGTTTGCGGTTAAAGTAAAGCTAAAATATTAAAGTTTGGCAGCTATAAAGGGATAGGTACCATAAGTAGGGATTAAGAAGTAAAAATTAAAAGATGAAATTGTTTACTTCTTAATTTTTAATTATTAGTTATTAATTAAACAATGCGCTTGATTAACTTATAAAGTTGCTCGCGCTCCAGCTCTATCCACACCGGGCGGCCGTGCGGGCAATACGGCTCGGGCAAAGCAAAGGTTTGTTCTATAAGCTTTAAGGCGGCGGCGGGCTCTAGGTATTCGCCTTCCTTAATGGCGGCCCGGCAGGCTAAGCGGGCATAAAGCTCGCGCTTTAACGAAAGATTATTATTAAGCCAATAGCGGCATAACTCTTCGTTAAATTGATTGGGAGCAGCTAATATTAATAAATAATTATCTATTAATTGCAGCCTAATGGCCAGTTCGGCTATTTCATCTTGTTTTAATTTAAATAACGTGAGCTCATCGTCGGTTAGATAAATTTTAATGGGGTTTAACAGGGCTTCGTTGGGCGGCGGACTGGCGATAAGCTCATCATAAAGTACCCGCTCGTGGGCGGCATGTTGGTCTATTAAGTACAGGTTATCTTCCCATTCTACCAATAAAAATACGCCCATAAGCTGCCCCAAGTAACGCCAAGCGGCGGTAAAGCTTAAAGGCTCTTCTTTTTTGGCGGCGGTTAAAACGGGGCTGTCGGCAACTCCTTGAGCGATGGGAGACGGTACCAGCAAAGTGGTAAGATTAAAATTTAAATGCGGCGTACTAGGATGAGCTTCATCTTTATAATTGCTTATACTGCCGGGTTGATGCAGATTATTTATTTTATTGACTAAAGCTTTGTGGATTTTATCAAGGTTATGCAGTTTAGCCTCGCGCTTAGCAGGGTGAATGTTAAAATCGGCTAAATCGGCCCGCACTTTAATAAAGGCAAAAACAATAGGAAACTGCCCGGCTACCAACAACGAAGAGTAAGCATAATGGATAGCTTGCAGCAAGCTGTACTCCATAATGCGGCGGCCGTTAATATAAATATGCATATAACGCCTATCGCCGCGATAAAGGCCGGCAGTAGCGGTAACCAGCTGCAATTCGAAGCCGTCTATATCTAATAAATGATTGTTAGATAAATAATTAGCCTTAATACCTAACTCGCGGCCATAAATTTGTACGGTACGTTCCAATACCGTAGCGGCTTTGTAATTAAATTTTTGCCGGCCATCTATGGTAAAGCTAAAACTAAGTTGTGGAAAAGCTAAGGCTTTTTCAAAAAAAACTTTTTGGCATTCGGTAGTTTCGATGCCGGCGCTCTTTAAAAAACGGCGGCGAGCAGTAAGGTTATAAAAAATATCGCTTACTTTTACCGCCGTGCCATAACTAAAGGCGGTGGGCTCGATGGCGATATTTTGGCCATCGCTGCGTAATAAATAACCATCGCTGCCTTTAACCCGGCTGCGTATTTGTAAATAACTACAGGCGGCCATACTGGCCAGCGCTTCGCCCCTAAAGCCCAAGCTGTAAATAGATTGTAAATCGTAAATGGTTTTAATTTTACTGGTGGCATGCGGCATAATGGCGCGCTCAAGGTCGGGCCGGGTTATACCTTCGCCGTTATCAATTACTTCTATACTTTTAATGCCGCCTTGCTCAAGGTAAACGGCTATCTCGCTAGCTCCGCTATCGATGGCGTTATCCAGCAGCTCGCGCAGGGCGGCGGCCGGCCGCTCGATAACTTCGCCGGCGGCAATCCGGCTGGCATCTTGTTTACTTAAAATATTTATCTTCATAATGGTTATTACCTAAATAAATTAATAAAAAAAGCAGAAATTAAATTATGGTTAATAAACAAAGTGATAATTAAATTATTAAAAAGCGGTATAACTACGGCAATAACTACCGGCAGTACCAGCCATGCTTGGGGTGCCGGTCCTTTTTTTTCTATCACACTGGCCATATTGGCAATGGCGTTGGGGGTTTGGCCAATACCCACTCCGCAGTGGCCGGCCGCTATCACGGCGGCTTCGTAATTACGGCCGCACAACCTAAAGGTAACTAAATAGGCAAAAAACATCATTATTATTACCTGTACCAACATAATAACTAACATAGGCAAGGCTAAATTAATAATTTGCCCAATATTTAAAGTTGCCAAAGCTAAAGCTAAAAAGATATTTAAACTAATAAAACGTACCGCATCGATATTGGCCAGTCCTAAATCTTTTTGCCGCCCATCGGCTAAGTTGCGGATTAAAGCCCCGCTAAACAGGCAGCTAATATAATACGGTAAAGTAAAATCGGGGATTAAATTAACAAAATACGATATGATAGAGCCTAACCCGCCGGCCAAAGCAATAGTTATTATAGCATTAAAAATTTTGTCATTATTTAACAATATTTGCTGTTGATTTTGGGCTTGGGTATCTTCGCCGCTGCTGCTTAAATTGTAGCGTTTAATTAGTTTAAAGGCTACCGGGCCGCCGGCCAAGCTGCCTAAAACTAAGCCTAGTGTAGCCATACCTAAACCTACAGCGGTGGCGCTATAAGCCCCTAAACTTTCCATTACCGGGCCGTAAGCCGCCGCCGAGCCGAGCCCGCCCGATAACGATACCGAGCCCATTGCCAGCCCCAGTATTGCCGGCAGGCCAAAGAGGCTGGCTAAAGCTATACCGATAAAGTTTTGGATAATTATCATTAACACTAAGGCTACGGCTAAGCCTAAAGCTACCTTACCGCCCTGCTTTAACACCTTTAAGCTAACAAAAAAGCCGGTAGCGGTAAAAAAAAGATTCATAAAAAAATCTTGGATAGTGCCGTTGGGTACTATCCTAATATCTTGAAAAGTTAAACCATAAAAAAACAAGCTAAAAATTAAGCCGCCAATTACGGGGGAGGGGATAAAATATTTTTGTAATAAGCGGCTCTTTTTTTTAAGAGCTGTACCTAGTAAAAAACTAATACAAGCTAAAGCAACGGTTTGCAACATATCAAGGTGTACAATCATGGCTTTTAGCTTAACAGGTATTAGCTTAAATGTCTAGCATTACAAAGGCCGCCTTTGCAGGCGGTAGTTAATAGTTGCGCTGAGGCTAAACTGGCCAATTTAAAGTAATCTTTACTCGCGGTAAAATAAACCGTAAGCCAGAAAAGCCGCCACCTCGCGCAAGTAAAAAGGGCGGCGTTCGGCGGCTCCGCTAAAGCTCATGGCCGGGTAGTTAAGACGGCCGGCCACTAAACTAATACGTGCCAAATGCGAATTACTAGAAACTGCAATAACACTGTTAAAGTTATGCCGGCTAAGCAGCGGCCGGCTAAAAAGCATATTTTGCCACGTACTATGTGAATTATCCTCCATAATAATGTTAGTTTCGTTTACTCCGTGTAACATTAGGTAATTACGCATTAATAAAGCTTCGCTGTAAAGCTGGCCTTCGCCGGTGCCGCCGCTTACAATAATATACGGGGCATACCCTAAACGGTAAAGTCTTAAGGCCTCGTCTAAACGGTTGCCCAGCATTGTGCCGGTCCTAACCGCATTACCGCCGGCATAACCGCCAAATACCATAATAACATCGCTGGGGCTGGCTTTATGAAAACGGTTAAAGCTAATGATATAACTAAAAGTTAGTAAAAAGATTAATAAAATAGCTACCATAGCCACAATAAACAGTTTAATCGTTCGCATATTTATAAATTATCTTCGGTGGAAGTAGGGTAAAACCGCAAACTTATAATACGGTTATTTTGCATAGTCTCTATCTTAAAGCGGCCTTCGCCGGGGATATCTACCACTTCGCCGTCTACCGGTAGTTTGTCCAAAGCCTCTATAATATGGCCGCTAATGGTATTAACATGCTTATTACCGCCAATATTATGGCCTAATTGCTGCTCTAGCCAATGCAAAGGCGTATCACCTTGCAGCCGCCAGCTGCCATCGTCTAGCCTTTCGGTTTTAAGTTCGGCCTCTTCGTTTTCATCGTAAAGTTCGCCTAATATTTCTTCTAGTACATCTTCGCGGCTAACAATACCGGCTAAGCCGCCGTATTCATCTAACACTATCGCTATATTCAAAAGATGGTTTTTAAAGACTTTTAATAGCTCGTCTAGCCGCATACTGGCCGGTACAAAAAGCGGGGCCAGCATAAAATCGGCTAAAAGGGTGGTCTCTTCATCGGCGCTATAGCGCTGATAGACATCGCGCTGCATAACTATACCGATGATATTTTCGGACGATTCGTTGTAAACCGGAATACGTGAGTAGCCTTCGCTAATCACTTTAGGTAAAGCTTCGGCCACCGTTAAAGTAGCCGGTAAAGAAAAAACATCTTTACGGTGCGTCATAATGGCACTGGCGGTGGAACCGGCCAATCTAAAGATATTATGCACCACCTCTTTTTGATAAGTGGCTACTTCACCGCTTTTTTCGCCCACATTAATTAAATGAAAGATGTTTTCGCGGGCAAAAACGCGTTTTTTATCGCCGAACAGGCGATTAATTAGCTGGGCAAAAAGTGAGATAAACCAAATTAAAGGCGCAAAGATGATTGTCATGGGTAAAATGAGCAAACTAACAAATTTGGCGGTTTTTTCGTTATGGGCATAGGCAATTTGCTTGGGCGAAACCTCGCAAAAAATAAGCACAAATAAGGTAAGGGCAATGGTAGAAAAAACGACGGCGTTTTGCCCCCAAAAGTTAGTTACAATAATAACCGTGAGCGAGCTGGTTACCACGTTGGTAAAGGTATTACCCACCAAAATAGCCCCTAAAAATTTATTGGGAGCTTTGGTAAGTTTAGCCAAGCGGCCGGCCGCCTTGTTTTTTTCCTTTTGTAAACCGGCAATTTGTAAATCGGACAACGAAGTAAGCGAGGTTTCGGCAGCCGAAAAAAGGGCCGAAAAGATAAGTAAAATTATTAGGGCAAGCACTAAAGCCATCATTTTAATACTTGCCCCTTATTAACGGAACTTCCATATAGTTAATTTTAACCTACTTACTTTAAGCTGTCAACTGTTATTTTACAATAAGGGCTAATTTGTAATTAGTAAGGGGCGCTTATAGCCGGATAGTTACCTTTTTAATAGAGTGTCTTGACAAAGCAAACTAAACATATTATCATAAATTAAAATGGTTTAAAGAAGGTAACTATGCGTTTAGGGTTAGGTTTTATCTTATTTATTAGCAAATTAGATACGGACGATAACGGTAAAGCTATCACAGCTGCCGGCGGTAAGCTTAAGGCAGTAAACCACTGCGGCATTTATGCCGGCGGCGATACTATTATTGATGCCACCCCAGAGGCCGGCGTTAGCTTACGTCCTTTACCTACTTTTATCCATAACGTTACCCAATTAATCATCGCCGAAATAGCCGACCAAAACGTTGCTGTGCGCTCCTTTACCCGCGCTCAAGATTTTTTAGGCCGTCCTTATAATTACACCTTTTTATCGGGCGCTCAGCATAATCACTGTTATGGCCTTTATTGCAGCCAGTTAATTACCGAAAGCTTTTTAAATGAAGATGGCGGCAGGTTCTTTAAGCTGGCAACACTCAATTTTAGCAGTGATAAATTAGATTATTGGCAAAGTTACTACAAAAAATATAATATGGCTATCCCTTACCACGAAGAAGGCTCGCACCCGCAGCAACTTTTAGAGCAGACAGCTAAATTTAAAGAACTGCAATATATATCCCCCATAATAAATAAAAAAGGAGAAGTACAATGATAAAAGAACTATGGACGCGCCGCAGTATCCGCAGCTTTAAGGATACCCCTATTAAAGATGAAGATTTACGCACCATTTTATCGGCGGGGCTAACGGCTCCCAGCGCTGTGGCCAACTACCCCTTAGAACTGGTAGTTATTAAAAATGCCGAAACAAAGGCTAAAATTGCCGGGTTTTATGAGTTTTCGGGCTTTTGTGTGCAATCGCCGCTTTCGGTATTAGTTTGTTATGATAAAGATAAACGAACCTCTTACTTTAAAGACAGCGATTTTGGCCCGCTCGATGCCTCTGCCGCCGTACAAAATATGTTGCTGGCCGCTACGGCTTTAAACATTGGCAGCTGCTGGACGCACGCTTTATTAAGCGTAGAGGCCTACCAAACTTTACTTAATTTACCTAAAAATATTATTCCGGTAGCTTTAGTGGTGCTGGGTTACACCGATAAAACTTTTGAGCACCAAGATAGGTACGACGAGGCTAAAATTCATCACGATAAATGGTAACTTAAGCCAAAGCAACTATTTAAATAATTATTCCCCTTTATTAAAAATAAAGGGGAATTTAAATAAAAAACGATTATTTTTTAATAAAACCGTAATGAGCGGTAAAAATATAACTAACGCCGGCTATGTCGGTAAGTTTTTTAATATCGTCTTGTTGTTTAACATCGGATTGATTATAAACCGAGTTAAACAGCTGCGGCTTCCCATCTTTTAGGCTCATATTATCACCCACAAAAAGGTAGCTATCGTTAATTAAAAAAGCCACCGAATCTTCTTTATGGCCGGTGGCGGCAATAACTTTAACTTTGAGGCCATCGGTTTCAAAACTATCGCCATCGGCTATAACGGTGGTAGCCAGCTTATTATTTACCGCATAAATGGGTGCAGCGCCAAAAAGCGGTAAAGCCGCTAAATGGTCGCCATGGTCGTGAGTTAAAAGCACGGCTTTAACTTGCTCACCGGTTATAGCCAGCTTGGCTAACTCGGCTTTACTTTGCTCGTTATCGGCTCCGCAATCGATGGCTACATAACCGTTATGGCTTTTTATTAAATAAAAATTAACAAAGCCGTTATTTATAGCCCAAATACCGGGTATTACCTCACCGCTTGGTAAGGGGGTCATCTTTTTTTGTTCGTCGTTCATTTTATTAACTCCTTTAAATAGTTATTATTTATTAACTATAATTTTAACCTAAATTTTAAAAAAGGTAAAGTAATAAAACAACAAAGGTAAAAACGGGTTATGGCCATCCATACAATCAAAACCTATGGGTTTGTCCCGGCGAAGGTTTTTTTATATCGATTTTAAGGTAAAGCCGGTACACCGGCCACATTAACGGTTATTATGCCTTCAAAGCTGTTGCCGTTGCTATCGGGGAGTAAAACATTGCTTACGGCTGCCGTAACTGAAGCGCCGGCCTCCGCCTCTTCGTTACCGATGAGTTCTCTGTTTACTAAAATGGTTACCCTTATTTCGGTGCGGGTAAAAACAGGGATACTGGTTACCACACTATCGCCGGCAAAAAAAGCGGTGGCGGCGCTATCGGCGGCTAACTCTGCCTTATATTTAGCGGGCATTTGATAACCGTTGTCTTGGCCGGATTGTTTACTATTATTACAAGCGAATAATAAGGTTAAAATTAATAATATTAAAAATTTGTTTAGTATTTTCATAACGGTTTCCTTTTTGTTTTAATAGTTTAATAAAAGATAAAGCATACAAAGTTGTTTGTCAATTAAATTAGCGTAAAATATAACTATAAGTTATTTTATAGCGTCTACAATAAAAAGCGAGGCCGCTTGCTTCATAAATAAATTAGCTCCCTCATAAAAAGTTTTGCCGCTAACTTGTTTAAAGCTTAGGTCTTTAAGTTGGTTAATTAATTGAACTTGCTCAAAACCGTTGTGCACTAAATCGCTGCTAACGGCCTCGTTTTTGTTAAAATCGACAATTATTAAATGGCCATCTTGTTTGAGCATAGCGGCTAAAGCCATTAAAACCGACTGGTAATTTTTAATGTGCAGCAAAGTTTGCACCACCATTATATAATCGGCCTGTAACGGCGGCGCACTTTCCTCTTCTAAATTAAGGCATAAAACCTCAGCTTTAGCGGCAGGTATTTGCAGCCGTTTAATTTTTTGCTCAAGCTCTTCTACCATTTGGCTGGAGCCATCGATAAAGATTATCCGCTTAAAATCATTAAGCAGTTGCAGGCCGACCAGCCCGGTGCCGCAGCCGTAATCGATGGCTGTTTTATTACGGCCATCGGCCAATAGTTCCCGAATAGCTGCGGCAATGATGGCGGCTACCTGTTGCCTTTCGGGGCTATCATAGCCGGCGGCCATTTTGTTAAAGTGTTCTATATTCCCCATAATTCTACCTTTTTCTTATAAAAGCTCATCTAATCTTTACGGCAGTAGCGGCAATAAGTGCGGCTTGGCAGGCCATTGGCCTCTGTGCCAAAATCTTCGGGCTTTAACATTTCCATCTCACATGCTTTACATTTAAGCTTTCCTTTAGCAATAGGAATATAAACATCTATTATATTGGGGTTATCGGGATTAGGATAAAATTCGTGCAAGGGGCCAACAATTTCATCTTTTAATACCGCCGGAAGCTGCCAACACACCTCTGCAAGGTCGTCCATTGTGGCGGCAGCCACTACATAACTTTGCGCCGGTATTTGCCACTTTTCCCAACCTATGGGGGCTTTGGCGTTAGCGGCCACCTCGCCGCCGGCAAGGTAAGCAAAGCCCTCTTTTAACTGAGTCGCCGCCGCCATTGCGCCCCAAAATAGCGGCTTGCCTTCGGGGTTTTTTAAAAGCAAAGCGTCTATTTCGGCAAATTTATTGGCGGCCGCCAACTCCCAAAGCGGTTTAATCCAGCTGGAGGGGTTTTGCATAGGCCCTTCACCCGCCATACCCATAACGGTAAAATTATCTTTGTAAAGGCATTTAACCTCTATTTCTTTCCCCGATTTAGCTATAAACGGCATAGATTTACTCCTTTAAATTTTAATAATTTTTTATTATCTCGTTACGCACAAAACAATCTACTAAGTGGTCGTTTATTAAGCCGGCAGCCTGCATAAAGGCGTACATAATAGTGGGGCCTACAAATTTAAAGCCCAGCTTTTTTAAATCGGCGCTTAATTTATCAGCGATAGGACTGGTGGCCGGCATATCTTCCAGCCTTTGCAGCTGATTGATAATAGGTTTATAATCTACGTAACTCCACACAAAGTTGTCAAAACTGCCATATTTTTGGCGTACCTCGATAAAAAGCCGGGCATTAGTGATGGCGCCATTAATTTTTAAACGGTTACGGATTATGCCGGGATTGGTCAGCAGTTCGGCCACTTTGGTTTCATCGTAGGCAGCTACCTTGTGGTAATCAAAGTTATCAAAGGCGGCCCGAAAGGCCTCACGCTTTTTAAGGATAGTTAGCCAGCTTAAGCCGGCCTGCATACCATCAAGGATAAGTTTTTCAAAGAGTTTTTGGTCGTTGTGGATTGGCCGGCCCCATTCGTTATCGTGATAATCAAGATAGATAGGCAAATTGGTTGGCCACGAACATCTTATTTTATTTTCCATCGTAAAACCCTTTTGATTAATTTTTAATTATTAATTCTACTTCTACGCTATCACCGGCTTGCTTGCCAATTTTGGCTCTAATATCTTTGCGGATACCAATAATATAACACACCTCGCCGGCGGCATCTTTTACCCCCATATTAACGATGCTGCCCTCGTAAGGCACGCCGTCAAAGGTGGCTTGCACCTTAAGACGGCCTTTACCGTAAAGCTCTTTAATGTTAAAAGGTACAATAATGTAAGCTCCATCTAGGTCTTCTACTTTTTGGATAACGGCGTTAAATTTATGCATCGTTTTAATTAAAGGTGAGTTGGCCGGCCACGCCGCGTACCATACGCTCAAAACGCCTTAAATCGGCTAAGTCGCCGCTGCTGCGGGCATATTCACGCAGTAAAAAATCTACCATATAAATTTTAAAATCAAAATCAATAGTATTTGCGGCAAAAAGATTGCTTTCATCGGCTTGCTCGCGCCGCAGCTCGTGCAGGGTGGCCATCATGGCTACCAAAGCCTCTACGGTGTTGGTGGTGCTTAGCTCTAGGCTGTGGCTGTGTACCACGCTGCCTTCTTCCGGCAAATTAACTTGATAAGCGCTGCTAAAAGTAAAATTTACGCCGTCGCGCTCTACGGCAGCTCCGTTGGCCGGCAGCCAGAGTTCAAAATGGTAAATTTGCTGGCTGTCAAAACTCCCGGCGATAGGAACAAAAAGCCGGCTTTGTTCATCGGTAAAAATATTGGTTTGCGTGCGGTTAAGCTGCAAAGGCGGCATAAGCTGGTAACCTTGCTGGCTAACCACAAAACCTTCGGTGTTAAGCCTAAAGTTGCCGGCACGGGTGTAAAAGGTATCGCCGCTGGGGCTTTGCAGCCTAAAAAACCCCAGTCCTTCTATAGCAAAATCGGTAAAAACGCCGCCCACTAAGCTGCCTTGCTCTAAAAAATAAGGCTCATCGCTGCCATCGGGCTGGCCGATACTGGTAACCGGCAAGGCTTTGTAACCGATGGTTGCTACCGAAGTTATGTCATCGAGTAAAGCGTTAAAAATATCTTCGCGCGTGGGGCCGTCATCAATATCGATAGCCCGCCACCAAGCAAAACTAGGCGATTGCGTGGCCGATTGCGGAAAGGGCACCACTTGCCCCAGCAGCCATAAAGGGGCTAAAAATAACAGTAAAGCCGGCGGAATAATCTTTTTCATTGCTATAATTATCGCACTTTTTAGGCAAAAATACAAGCCGCTGCGTTTAGGTGGTAACCGCTAAAGTTATTTATTATCAGTTAAATATCCGTTAGTTTTAAGGGCCGTTAAAGCGTGCGCTAGTTGTAAATAAAGCTCCGGCGGATATTCTTCGGCCCGGCCGCTTTCGCTAAAACTAAGCGGTAAGGCCAGTTCTCTTAATTGATTGTAAAAAGGCAGCCGCCCCCAATTGTTTTTTAAAGTTTTACGGCGGCTGGCAAAGGCCGCCCGCGTAAGCTGCTGTAAAGTAGCCGAAACCTCGCCGTCTAGTTGTTTAGGCACCAGCGAAAGCAGCATAGAGTTAACATTAGGCGGCGGATAAAAGGCGCTGGGGCCGATAACGCCCTCGTTTTTTAGCTTAAAGTGGCACCGGCAATAAACGCTAAAGCTGGCATAATTTTTGGTACGCGGGCCGGCCAGCATCCGCTCGCCCAGCTCTTTTTGCACCAGTATAGCCGCCCTGCTTATGGGCTTAGCGGTAAACAAAGGGATAATAGCGCCGGCAATATTGTAAGGTAAGTTGCCAATTAACTTTATAGGCCCGGCTGCCTGTGCCGCCGGCCAAGTAGTTAAAACATCGCCGGCAATAATTTTAAAGCCGTTGTGCCCGCCAAAAAAACTTTCTAAAATTTTAATAAAACTATGGTCAATCTCAAAGACGGTAACTTTAGCTGTCTGCTGTAAAGCTAAGCTGGTCATGGCCCCTAAGCCGGGGCCAATCTCCCATAATTCATCACCGGCCTCAATATTAAGTAGGTTAATAATTTTTTGTCTAATAGTTTGGTTTATTAAAAAATTTTGACCAAAACGCTTAAGGGCATTAGCCTGATAGCTGCCGAGTACGGCCTTAATTTGGCCAATGCTGTTATAATCTATAGCTTGCACAGGGTTAGTTTAAGCTATTTAGCTATCTTTTACAAGGCTGCCGCGTAATCTTTAGGCACCGTTTGGCCTTCTTTTAATATTTTAATGGCGCCGGCTTTTACGCTGGCAGCTAACTCTTTAGAGGTACAGCGGTTAGTTGCTTTAGCTTTTTGTCTTTCCTGAATTACTCTAGTAGATATTTCTTTAGGGTCGGTTATACCGGGTATCGGTATCTCTTTATCGGCCTTGCCCTCAATATAACACAACCTAAATATACGGGCTTGTTCGGCGGTTAGGTAAACAATTTTTACTTCTATTAACTTAACAACCATTTTTTTGTCAACAATAGCAAGCAGCCCTTTAAATTGTAACACCGCCAAAAAGACAGCCGTGCCGGCAAAGATAAACATAACAAAAAGGCTAGTATGCACATGATTAATTATAGAAAAACCCGTTAAAACAGCCATAGCATAAAGAAAGAGCAGGGCATATTCCTGTACATTTTTAAGCTTAGCCGCAAAAAGTAAGGCCAAAATAATACCGGCCCCGCCGGTAGCGGTAAAAGCCCATAACCACAAAACAGTAGTAAGGGCAACAATATAGATAGATTTAAAGTATAAGGCCGCTATAAATAACGGTAC
>Ga0131853_10020075_pt1 | contig 12150 bp, 6 predicted proteins | sample TergutLab28metaG_FD_92764 | JGI IMG/M metagenome (GOLD analysis project Ga0131853, IMG submission 92764) | Labiotermes labralis P1 segment gut microbial communities from Petit-Saut dam, French Guiana - Lab288 P1 (version 2) (version 2) | ecosystem: Host-associated > Arthropoda: Insects >...
GAGGCTCACGAGGCTGAGTGGACCCCGTTCCAGACACACTACTACTCAGAAAATCTGGTAGCGCCGGGGATCGAACCCGGGACCTCTGTATCTGTAGCCAGAAACTCTGACCACTAGACCACACATACAAATATAGCGATGGGCGGAGGGGGAATGTATGGAGTTACCTCTGACAGATCCTACAGTAAGCTTTGTACATTGTTATCCGCGCTTCCATATTGTTGTTTTTTCGTTCGTGCTAGCTCTATAAAGTGTGGCCCGAAGTACTGTCCAATAACCTTAACATCTCACGGATCAGCTAGACCTCACTGGCTTCATTTCTCTGTGCAACCACAAAGGATTATAGAAAGTGTGTGCAGTACTATTTGTCAGAGGCTTTTCACAATTTTTTATATCTTTCACGTAATAACAATTAAAGGAGGGCTGTGTTTAAAATTACATTTAACTGTATAGAAACTCGCTACGGTCTGGACGGTCCGTGGATCGAATCCCAGTGGGGGACGAGACTTTCCGCACCCGTACAGATCTACCATTGGTCCCACCCAACCAAATATGTAATGGGCACCGGGTATTATTCCGCGGGGTAAAGCGGTCGGGGCGTGGCGCTAACCACCCCATGAAGTTAAAGAAATAGTAGAGCTGTACCTAACTCCCCCATGTGGGCCTTCGTGGCCTGTTCTATGGTGAACTTCATCGTTTACCTTTATAAATTCCTTCTTGTAATGGAACGCGACGAAATATCGACGTCACGTCAAAACCCCACCAGTAGACTCTAACCTGAGCCGTTTTAGTTCTGTTAATGTATACAGGCCTGTATGAACATAAAACCTCGCCTGTTTATCTAATGTGGCCTGCTGTAGCTATCACGTTCCCCTGACGTCTACGGACTCGCTACAGTATTAACACGGCAGTATGGTCTCCTCATTTGGTTGATGTGTTATAATTATGGCCTGCCGTATTTTCCAGTTAGTGGGCCGGGTAGCTCAGTCGGTTTAGCGACTGGCTACAGGCTGGACGGTCCGGGGATCGAATCCCAGTTGGGGGCGAGATTTTCCGCACCTGTCGAGACCGGCCCTGAGGCCCACCCAGCCTCCTGTACAGTGGGTACCGGAGTTTTCCCGGGGGTAAAAAGCGGCCGGGGCGTGACGCTGACCCCTCACCCCCTTCTAGTCGTATGGTCAAGAAAGAGTAGAGCTATGCCTCTTCTCCCCCTGTGGGCCATAGGCCTGTACAGAGCATCAGTGCCTGTACAGTAGAGCTATGCCTCTACTCCCCCTATGGGCCGTAGGCCTGTACAGAGCTTCAGTGCCTGTACAAGGGTGCACTTTACCTAACCTTTATTTTCCAGTTATGTTCCGTTGTACGGGTGCTGCTTTTTACGAAAGTCTGCAGTTTGCAATGTTGCATTTTGCGAGCATTTACTGCAGTGCCAATCATTATAATGTGATTTGTGTGATTTTTATTTAAGGCTTTTACAAATGTCGTGTAAATTTTTATAAGATTTTAAAGAATAAAATTCCCCCCCCCCTATTCCATGTTCCATTTGTGTACCGGAAGGGGCTTTCTCTCTCTCTCTCTCTCTCTCCCGCGCTTGCTGTGAGCCCCGAAAAATATTTTTCACCAGTTCCCGAGCCCCGCTTTCGGCGTCGCTGCCCTTTTGGAAGGGACGATGCATATTTCAGACGCCCCCAAAAAATAAATTTTTAAGCTTGTTCGACCTACACACCGTGTTCTCAGATTCACAACTCACCGGTATGTTGTTAGCTTTTTTCCTTACACCATCAGCACTAATCGATGTATTTTGCACGTGTTTTATTTGTTAGTCTTTAGCTGGCTTTCGCTTATTGACACACGTTTATTGACACATGTTTATTGACAGGTGGTTGTTGACATATGTTTCGGGCGGCACCCGAAGTCTTCAGGCATATTTTCCGATGAAGGCACTTGTACGAGCTCTTGAAGGAACTATACACCGTACTGCCTATTCGGAAAATTGACGATATTAGGCGTTCCTTACATGGATCGAGAGAAAAACTTTCGTGTTGTCTTGGTGAAATGCTGTACGGGTATTCCTTCTTGACATTTGAGGACGAAACATGGCTTTGGTGGCGCGGTAAATTACGATCGAAGGAAAAGGTAAAGGTCTCCCCGTGACATACCATGCGGGCACAGAGTGGGTGTGGAGTATAGCTCTACTCGTTCTTAACCTTGGCGCTAGATACTATTGGGTTGTCAGCGCCACGCCGCTTCGCTTTACCCCCGCGTAAAAGCTCCCGGACACACTGACTTCAGAGTTTGTATCCATGTTAAATGTACATCAGATGGAAGAAACTTTACTTGACATTACATAAATAAATATATACATTCATATACATAAGCACACGCGTACAAGCCGGCTTGCTTATACCAGCATGTTCGCAGCCCCCGCGTTGTGTGTGTTGTATGGCAGTAGATAATGATGTCATGTGCCGTGTAAATTACTTATTATGACGAACTGTAAGTCTTTTTTTTTTAATTTAACTTTTGCCGTCCAGAAGTGTTTAACACATATATAAATATACAATGATGTATCAGTCAAACACAACAAAACTTTATTATGTTTATTATTGTATTAGGGCGACATGTTTCGATTCTTATAGAATCATCCTCAGGCCCTTCTAAGAATACAGATCCTTACTTAGCAATGTTTAAAATGCGCTGTGGGATCTCAAACGCTTACATTATTGATAAAACTATGTATAAAATGCATGTGTCGTTATGTTCTTGTTATACAATCAGGATACTTATTTCTAAAACTTTAACCGGTACATATGAAGGAGGTTACACTTATGTATTTGAGATGTGTTGTTATAGAACTTTGTATATTGTTATATATTGTTGCTATTTATAAAATATATTTAAACATATATATATATTATAAATAGCAACAATATATATCAATATACAAAGTTCTATAACAACACATCTCAAATACATAAGTGTAACCTCCTTCATATGTACCGGTTAAAGTTTTAGAAATAAGTATCCTGATTTTATACTAAAAACATAACGACACATGCATTTTATACATAGTTTTATCAATAATGTAAGCGTTTGGGATCCCACAGCGCATTTTAAACATTGCTAAGTAAGGATCTGTGTTCTTAGAATGGCCTGAGCTTAATTCTATAAGAATCGAAACATGTCGCCCTAATGGGATATAAACGTAATAAAGTTTTGTTGTGTTTGACTGATACATCATTGTATATTCATATTTGTAAGTCTGTTTGGCAACTAACTGCATACAGCACGGTTCTTACTGAGAGTCTTGTAGTCTCTGGGCTTCGCTGTTTTATTGCATCCGACGTTAACACTGCTGTATTCACAGTAGCCCATCTCCGATCCGTATCATGAGCTGTGTTAGTTAACTACAAAAATACATTTGTACGGCGTTTTGTATAGGTCTCAGATATTATAAAGAGGTTTCAGTCAAAATTTATATTTAACCCTTACCCTCTTAACGTAGATAATATGGTGAGCTCCTAATAATGCCATCTTTCCCGGGGGTAAAGTGCGGCCGGGGCGTGCTGCTGACCACTCACCCCCTTCTAGTGCCGCGGTCATGGAAGAGTAGGGCTATGCCTCTACCCACACCGGGCCTGTAACGGGATCACTTTACCTTTACCTAATAATGCCAGCAAATTGCAGATGGGATTTAACTCGGTGTTTGAAGGGTTAAGAACTAAATGAGTTTATGTTGACGTATAGCGAGTCATTCCTGTGGGTCGGTGGGGGGGAGGGTGGAGAAATACAAAGGTGCGAGAACTTCACATGTAAAGTGTCAACCATGCAAGCAATACAGAATTTCAACAGGTTCTCTTCTTCAGAAGCAAATGTCAGTGTTTTCCCTTCAAATAAGCCACTAACGCTTTCTTGCATGGATTCATTTTGTCTTTCATCACCTCTCCTGTTGACAGGCGTCGTCCCCACGGTGTACCACGGGGTCTGTTACCCCTGGTGTATTTCGGTCGAAGCGGGAAGCTGATTAGTCACTTCCTTCTAGATCTGAGGTATTCATTGTGCCATCATGACGTGTTTAGGTGCTTTGCCTGTGTCCTGGTGCCTCTCCTGCATACATTGTCATGGAGACCGTTTGTTCTTCCAATCTCTTTCCATTAGCAGTAATTGTTTTGGAATTTTGTTGTTCAATATCCGTTTCTAACTTGGCTTTGCTGGAAGAGGAGTGGTGTAAACGGGCTTTCCAAAGTGCTCAACGCATATGGAAACAGGCGTGTCCGAAACTATTACATCTCCTCCTCCCTGCAACTGGACCTTTTGATTTTACTGCGTTGTTTAAAGGAAGTAGACCCCGTTTAGGAAAGGAGATTTGACGTTCTCACAGCAATGTTGTGCAAGATTCAAGTCTTCCCGATTGGTACGTCGTAGCGCTTCAGGGTCAACAGTCCTAGGGCTCCTTGGCTCTGAAGATAAGACGTCACATCTCTTCATGACGTCGGTAACAATTTACCAGTAGGCGCGGGGTTACATCCCACAAGACTTGAATGTCAAGTACGGCAGACGTTTTGTGGACCTGGAGAGCTAGTCACAAGGAATTGATTGTAGGGCGGAGTGCTCTAAGGATGGCCACGCGGTGGCACAGTTGATGGGGGCACTGCGCTACAAGCCGAAAGGTCGCCGGTTAGATTCCCGATGGTGCCACTGGAATTTTTTAATGGCATAATCCTTGGGTTCGACTCATCCTCTAACAGAAATGAGTACCAGGAGTATTTTCCGGGGGAGGGGGGGAGTAAAGGTATCCGGTGCGTTGGGCTGACAACCTTACCACCTCTTTGTGCCAATTGTGTAGAAATTCTAGGGCCTCAATCTTCTGGAGCCCTACGGGCCTGCACAGGCCTGTAGAGGGATAGCTTTATCTTTACCTGTGCTTCACGTCTGTAGTTAACACATATAGCAATTCGAAAGGCGAGTCGCGGTTGAAATATCTCGGGCGCCGGCGTAAATATAAATTTCGGTTATTTAACGATGTTTTATCAACTGCATTAAGTACAGTGCGTCGAATTATGGCACTAAGACTCCAGTTGAAATATGATGGCACACAGTGACGCACGGGAGAGGAAGTGAAGTGGAAACTGGCGAATGGAGTGGGTAGCCAGTACTCTTCACACTACCTCGGAACATGGTGTATCCAGCATTACTACCGCTGATGCGCACACCTCGGCTGCCAGTAGGCGACTGAACTGACGCCCCCGCCGATTTAAATGGACTCGTTCGTTTCGCCGAAAGATGAAATCTGCTTTCTGCGCGTGTGCCATCACATTTCAACTAGCCTCTACATTCCGAAGACGCAGTAGGATTGTCCACTACACTCCAGATTTTTCGAGCCTTTTCACCCAAGGATCCTCAATTTGTTGTTGCAGGTGGCAAGACGTGGAAGAAAATGGGCGATGAAGTGAAGACCATTCAGAAAGGGATCCAAACAGCTTGCCTTTCCGAACAGTTTGGCTACGCCGAGGCAGATGTACCACCAGTGCTGGTTGATCCTGTCATTGCAAGCAGCCATGGGATTGGTCCAGTCGACATTGTCGTCAGGAATAATGATTTGACTGATTACTGTGTTAACCTTGCCGACACAAATCGGACAAATCATTCTTCTGATTCTAGTAACTCCATTACAAACCCCATAAGTGATAATGGTGATAGAATATGTGTAAACAAACATGTTAACCCAATAGGAATGGGACCGAGCAGACCAGAGAATCACAGGGCTGATACACAAGTTGTTCAGTCAGAAATCCAAGGAGAGACAATAAACATAGATACAAAGAGGACGGATGAGTGCGACCAAAGTGTCAGTAGTAAACACCAAACTATTCCCGTGGCTATGAGTATGGAAATTCTGGAAACGAATACAGATACTGCGAGTATATGTGAAGGGCAGCGGAAGTCAAATAACAGTATAACTGAAAGCGAACGTGAAGAAGAGACAATAAACAGAGATACAAAGAGGACGGATGAGTGTGACCAAAGTGTCAGTAGTAAACACCAAACTATTCCCGTGGCTGTGAGTATGGGAATTTTGGAAACGAATACAGACACTACGAGTATATGTGAAGGGCAACAGAAGTTAAGTAACAGTATGGCTGAAGCCGAACATGAAGAAGAGACAATAATCCCATGTGATGAACGTGACAATATGAAACACGAAGTCCTTCCAGTAGCTGCAAAGGAAAATGGGGTGATTAATATTAATACAGCTGGTACGAGTTTAGGTGCGGGAGGTCAGCTAGATCCAGAGGTCACATCAGCGAATTTCCAGTACAGTTTAATGAACACCTCTTCTCTGGAAGATATCGCGGAAGGCGACGCGCCGGAGAACAGCGAAGTGTCAGACCTACACGTCACAAAAGCCGAATCCAACCTCACAGCCGGTCAGTCCTCGTACCCGGAAAGTGTTCGCGAAGTGTCGTCCCTCCTCCAGCAAGCGCAGTGTTCGTCCCCACCACAAACATCCCCTCCACAACCGGCACATCAACTCGCCGCAGTCGCAGCGGTGTGTACCCACTCGTGTGGCAGTCTATACGCTCAGTGCGCGGCGAATAACAATGAACCCGTCAGCCTCAACGAGATTCTAACAGAACGCGAACACCTTCCATCCTACTACCGCTACCACCTCGATGCCGTAGACAATCAGTCACTGGACCCTCTCGAGGAGGACGAAGACACCGTTCTCAGGGATTACCATAAGCAACAACAGAGATTTCTTATGGGTAACGGTGTATCGTCAGGCCCCTGTGCAGCGACATCCGACACAGCTGTTACGGCAGGTAGCCTGCAATATGCAGAGAACGGGCATCCCCAGAAGGCTTCCCCTGGCGGCTACACCAATGTCTTCAGGATGCCGCAGCCCGAAGATTATGATTACCTCAAGGGCCTCGTTCCACAGCTGAAAAGGGAAGCCAAGAACTGGGAGGCAAAGTCGGACTCTCTGGAAACGGAAGTGCTGGAACTCAGGAGGGAACTTAAGATGAGAGAGCAGGAGGTCGTTCGGCTGCAGCGAGAAGTGCACAAACTTAAGGTAGGTGATGAAGGATCTGGCCTGTAGTAATGATCTTGTTACATTTTGCAAGGGCGAAAGTGCCCACAGGCTGCTATGTGGCTCCAGGGGCCAGCTCAAAGAGGGGCTTCCGGCTGCAGGACCCACCCCTCCCCCATGCCAGTCGAAAGTTCAAAAACTCGGATTTTTTTTAAACACGATGGTATTAAACGTTTTACGTTATTTACGTCGCCGGTCCCGATGGCCGCGCGGTCTAAGGCGTGGGTCTGCGGCCGCTCGCCTGCTGAGATTGTGGGTTCGAATCCCACCTGGGGCATGGATGTTTGTCTGTTGTGAGTGTTGTGTTGTCAGGAATAATGATTTGACTGATTACTGTGTTACCCTTGCCGACACAAATCGGACAAATCATTCGTCTGATTCTAGTAACTCCATTACAAACCCCATAAGTGATAATGGTGATAGTATATGTGTAAACAAACATGATAACCCAATAGGAATGGGACCGAGCAGACCAGAGAATCACAGGGCTGATACACAAGTTGTTCAGTCAGAAATCCAAGGAGAGACAATAAACATAGATACAAAGAGGACGGATTAGTGCGACCGAAGTGTCAGTAGTAAACACCAAACTATTCCCGTGGCTATGAGTATGGAAATTCTCTCTCTGTGACGAGCTGATCACTTGTCCGGAGGAATCCTACCGACTGTGTTGCATCGTTGTGTGTGATCTAGAAACCTCCTGAATGAGGAGGCCCTGGCCCACTAGGGGGGGGGGGTTTAGCTCCAAAAACAAACGTTTCAGCCGAAATCAGCCTCTGAAATCGGTTTTGAAAAATAAACAAGAACCTTTAGTGTGTTTTAAATGTAATTTAGGAAGAGCCGAGAAGATTACACTTTGTGGTTTAAATTAGGCGAGTTAAGCCATAGGACATGTAGCTATATTGGTGTGTTTATAAACACAGCTGCCAACAGTGCTGTTACAGCTCTTTACGGTGTGATTTTATAGCGTAATCGCCAAAAGAGACGTGGGTTATGTATAGCCTCAGGGTCGGCTTCCTTCCCCACCAATGAAAAATTCCGGTTGCCCACCTGTTTTGCCCAATACACTTGTGTGTTATTCCTTTCGTAACCCAACCACGAGGAGTAGCTGCGTCTTTAATTTCGAGGTTGTAATATTATGCTTGACGTCGTCGTGACGGTTCGAAGTACCGAATTGTTTTGGAATTTTGATGGCGCTGTATAAATAATAACATGATGACGGCACGACTTTACTAACTGGATGACACATTGCAATTCAGCCTTTGAGGCCTGTGTTAGAAATTTGTACCGCGTATGCAGTTTGAGTTATTCGGCAGAAGGACTGTCCACTGAGTGGTGTAGCTAGGATTTTGGGGCCATTATGCAAAGCTAACTGAAGGGCCCTGCCCCCCCCCCTTTTCCCATGAGGTGTATGGTCACCGTTCATAAAATAGTTATCTGCACACTTTGTTTTGAAATAAAATGGTATATATGAATCGTGTTTCTTATTTTGAGTTCTCGCGCATACACTCGAATGTGCCCGAAAGTTGGGTTGTGTTCAGTTAGTGTAAAAACATTTTTTTTTTTCGATAGGCCCGTGACCCCCCCCCCCCCCTGTATTTTGTGATTTGTGTACACTTTGCGGTATGGTAGCTCCATTCCTGTCTCCACATATGATTCGTATTGAAGCTAAGATGACAACGCAGTTATTGTAGTCTGCTGCGACCTCAAACAAACGAGAAATCTCCATTTAAACTGTCTGAAATTGGAACAGAAGGGGGCGGCAGGGCTTCGATGGCAGAATGTATACAAATTTCACGGATGTTAATCATTTCTGTTGTACATGAATAACGTCACTTTGCCACCATACGGCTTGCCTAAATACCGTCCAGCAGCAAGCACAGACTTCTTAAGTGGTTACCTCGCCATGACAGTTCAAAACTCTGAAGACAGTATTGCCAGCACTGAAAATTACAGTACTGGTCTGAGTTGTCTTCGTCTTTTCTGCGTGTCATAGAACACAAGAGGACAAAGTACAGCCATACTCAAATATATATATATATATATAATTGCTTCGCAAAATGCATATAACATTTTTTTGACGTTTTTCTGACCGTGCATCTCAGTATATTTATATCAGTATTTAACCAACTTGATGCACAAAATTTGTTTCACAATAAGTTTTATTTCATGCCTCTACATGTTTCGAGCACATGTGCTTATCATCAGGAGGTCAAAATTGCATTACACCTGTAGATGTAATGGATACCAGATGCTGTGTAATGCAATTTTGACCTCCTGATGATAAGCACGCGTGCTCGAAACATGTAGAGGCATGAAATAAAACTTATTGTGAAACAAATTTTGTGCATCAAGTTGGGTAAATATTGATATGCATATAACTTGTACGTAAAATGGCTGTGTAGCTCCATCTCTTCATGCAGCTTTCCTCTTTTGGTACTACGTGTTTTTTAAAATAATACGAAGTGTACCGATATAAAAGTGAACACTACAGATCGCCTCTACGAAAGATAATAAACCTGTGGCGTGCGTGCCCAGTGGTGCACACGGAACGAATTTGATTGACACATTGGGGTACTGGTGCCCCGCGAAAATTCCGCACGAGTACAAACTAACAACATGGAGCAGGGCCTTCCTGAGAAGCCAACAGATACTCAAGAAATTCCCCGCATTTTATGGAACATGAAGGTTAATTACCGCATTCACAACAGCCCTCTACCGGTCCACATCCTGAGCCAGAACAATCCTATCCATGCCTCCCCATTCCATTCCTTAAATATCCACTTTAATATTACCCTCTCATCTACGTCTCTGTCTTCCAAGTGGTCTTATTCCCTCAGGTCTGCTCACCAAAACCCTGTTGCACCTCTCCTGTCCCCAATACGTGCTACAAGTCCCGCCCATCTCATTCTTCTTGATTTTATCGCCCGAATGACATTTGGTATGGATTACAGATCATAGAGTTCCTCGTAGTCTGCTCCACTCTCCTGTCACCTCGTCCGTCTTAGGCCCAAATTTCCTCTTCAGCACCCTGTTCACGAACACCCTCGTCCTATCTTCATGTTTGAACCGTGCGTCAATGATAATTAAACACTATTATCCAACTAATGCACATTATATAATATATAGATACAATTAAAATTATAAAATATTTGAAAGTGCTCCAACATGTTTCGGATCACAGAGGATCCATCATCAGAGAGCCATGTACAATGCTTGGCTAAAAATTAAAAGAATGATTCTATCTTGTCCGTTGATATTGACAAAGTCGGTGTTATGTTAGCATATTCCGACCCGTTGTGCGTGTGTATAGTTCACTGTATATGAAGGCACTGGAGTACAGTGAACCACACACAGGCACAACGGGTCAGTATATGCTGCCATAACACCGACCTTGTCCATGTCAACTACAGTAATATAAACAACCAACTAGATAGATGCAACAATAACAATTTCAGTCAGCTCAACATGTTTCGGGCGATAATTTTGCCTTGTCACCAGCAGGAAACATCTTCGGTGCATTATACCACAAGCTGTAAACACAGTCTAGTGCTCCTGAGGATGGGCGAAATTATCGCCCGAAACATGTTGAGTTGACTGAAATTATTAATAAATTGTTATTGTTGCATCTAGTTGACTGTTTATACTCTTATATCAGAGATGCACGGTCACACAAACATCAAATGGCTGTTGCTACTTGTGACATAATCTCTATACATATATAAAAATTATACCGTATTTTCCTTCCTGTAAAACACTCCCCCCCCCCTTTTTATGAAAAAATTCCCCCCAATTCAACCCGCTTCTTTTTGTCCGGAGGGAAAAATTATTACATCGGTAAGCTATTGAATCCGCAAAAATACTCGCTTCTCGCTAATTGTGTGTCGCAAGATGTGAATTGTAGCGTCTTACGGGCCGGAGAATACGGCAGTTTTATTTGGAAAAAACTTTTGTAAAATAATGCAGATTGTGTCTGCAATTCCATAGCGCCCTTTTCACTGCCTAACAGTGCTGTGGGCACGCTACGAGGGTTTTTTTTTTTAACAAATATGGAGTTTTTGTCACGCTGTCTCAAAAATGTTCGCCTTCCCTGTTGTTTATAAACAGACGGCCGTTTTTATCCCGATACACTTAGTCTCTCTGATATGTACATTTAAAATTATTAATTATTTCGGCATGATGTCTGTCACTTTGTTCTCATCCAGTAATGGAAAATAAATTGATTATCTTCCACTCATTTGTAGTTCGTTCCGTGTATGTGTGTGTGTTTGTGGGGTGTGTGTTTGTGTGTGTATGTGTGTGTGTGTGTGTGAATACGCCCATGTGTATGCGTTCGTGCGTATACCATACTCTTTTGCTTTTGTTTTAGTGGTCTCTTTTGGTAGCAATAATCCTTTATTGCCTCGTGCGTGCTTCATGTACAACCATTTAAAACTTAAAAATTTGTCATCCTGCCCACACAGTGCATTTATGTGTTTTATGTTAAAAGGTAAAGGTAAAGTGATCCCGTTACAGGCCCGGTGTGGCCCAGAGAGTGGGTAGAGGTATAGCTCTACTCTATCATGACCGCAGCACTAGAAGGGGGTGAGTGGTCAGCAGCACGCCCCGGCCGCACTTTACCCCCGGGAAAGACCCGGTACCCATTGTACAGGAGGCTGGGTGGGCCCCAGGGCCGGTCTGGATCGGCGGAAAATCTCGTCCCCACCGTGATTCGATCCCGGACCTCCCAGGCCGTAGTCAATCACTCTACCGACTGAGCTACCCGGCCCACGTGTGTTTTATATACATCTCAGATTTAACAGCGATTATTAACCTATAACCCATTCACTGATTGGTTCGTATAACCGAGACGGAGTGTGTTTACCGCGCGGTACGAACTTCATATTGGCATTTTTATTCAAGCTATTCTGACAGATAGCAGAATGCAATAAAATGCTAAGATGTGGTCGTCTGACTGACGGACAGCAGTCGTAACGTGACTCGCTTTGACTAAGGTTGTGAATGGTTAATACTGTAGCTGGGTTGTATTATTATTATTATTATTATTATTATTATTA
>Ga0131853_10020076_pt1 | contig 12150 bp, 10 predicted proteins | sample TergutLab28metaG_FD_92764 | JGI IMG/M metagenome (GOLD analysis project Ga0131853, IMG submission 92764) | Labiotermes labralis P1 segment gut microbial communities from Petit-Saut dam, French Guiana - Lab288 P1 (version 2) (version 2) | ecosystem: Host-associated > Arthropoda: Insects >...
CGCTGACCACGTGACACCCCTCTATCCGCAAAAGTTGGCACTAACTTCGCCGACCGGCGGCGGCCGCTCTGTCGGTATAGTTCGCGTGCAGACTAAGGCCACGGAGTTTAGTTTTTTAGTTTAATGGCAGGTACATTGACTGTTTATCATTGACCTATGTGACCAATAAAAGTAAAACCTAAAAAAGAAAAAAAAGTAATACCCTTTATAAAAACAAAAAACATAAAAAAGGAAACATTCAGGGTAAATATAAAAACCTAATGCTAAGGGGTAGTCAGAAAAAATAGTGATAATAAAATAGCGACACAGAACAATTACTCTGTCCTTTTTCGTCTTACTTTTCCCAAGGTCTCAAAAGTTAGATGTTTTGTTTCGCTGGAGATGAGGTTGGTGGAGGAACAGAATCGACTAAATGGTCTTCAGGAAGAGGCATCACTTTGGCCTCAAGAAGTTGAACTAGCAGCTGACAATTCTGCAACAGGTCTTCTGCAAGACCAATGGATAGTTAAACCATCTACATATGAAACACCAATTTATTCATGCAAAATTTATTACTTATGGACTTTTTACCTCTATATGGCAGAAGATTTGAAATTTCAATTACGGGAGAGAAAAAAATGTGGCTTTAAGTTGTTATTACAGTCCTTACCATTTATGCTGTGAAACACGAAGTCATTATATTTACTATGAGTTTGCCTTATTTGTAGAATGCTACTAGAGTTCCAGAATGCCTTGCACTATAAAACTCCTAGTTATTATATTTGCGTTTTGATGTTATTACTCATCGACTTCAGTGTTTCTATAGGTTATCACTTTGTTGTGGTTCCATTTCGGTAATTGGCACTAAAATTGCAACTGTTACAAGGAGGACATTGAAAAATATTGCTTTACTACAGGCTTGCATTTGCAACAATGTGAAAATTGTAAGTGCCGCGTTTGAGCTATGTCGTCGGTGTTTTTGTAAAATAACACAGAGAGGAAATTTCGGTTCTAAATTAAAACAGTTATGATCAAAACTCGTTTTCTTTACTTATAAATACAAAAATTACGTCTCGCTGAAAGAATTGCTCCAAACAACAATTCATTGAAAAGTACCGACTCCCGGAAACGTGAGCGGCTTGACTTTGCCATGCACATTTAGACGTTTCGACTGCTTGTTTAGTTTTGTTTTCGCCTACATTTGCTAACATTTTGTACGAGAATGCAATTTCAGTAGATACGCATTGCATCTAAGCCACGAAATAGCTCTATGTTCTTACAGTTTGCGATACACATGTGCTTGTGTTTCCTGCAAGTACAACGATTAGCATACGTCCTTGTATTTTAAACTGGGAATTTGCCAAAGGGGAAGTGTAAATTTAAGAGTGTGCTTAAAAAATTCAAGTGCCACCAAAGTAGATGGCTGCTACTTGATTGGATCAAAACATCACGTTCACTTGCCACAGATATCGGACGTAGCTATTTGGCGATTTGTCCAGAAGATCGCGTGGTATGGTGGTCTACGACGATCCCTGCCGTCACGGAAATATGCGGGGTATGTTTTCGTGTCTATTGACTAGATGGCAGCTCATGCTGCGTGAAGGATAATCTGTGGTTAAGAATATGATGCGTATGTGAAAGAGTAAGATGTTGAGCTCGCTTGTGGCATAATTGTAAATACGTTGTAAATCGAAAGAAAAGTCATTAGTGGACACAACATTTTATTAAAAGAAATGTCATTGCTCTACAGGAGAGTTGCTTTACAAGGAGGTAATGTAATACAGCGATGAAAATCTTCCTTGGTGTTTCTATTCGTAGTTATTGGCGCCATAGCTAGCATTTTGTTAGTCCATACAGGAGTAATGTAATAAACTTATGTGTTTTTTTTTAAATCGTCCGATGGTAAAGGTTCAGTATACGTTTCAGCTCAATGTAGAGTTTATGAACTATATTAATATTCCTTTTATTATTTAGATGAATATTTTGAACTTCAAAAAAATTAGTTTATGATCTAAATTAGTACTGGAAAGTTTGGCACATCAAATGGATATGCATTTATATTTATTTTATTCTGTAACTGTATATTTAGTTTTGTATCTATTTTAGATCTTATTTGTATGTAACGTAACTGCGTGAATGTACCAGTCGTTACCTGTTAAGCAGTGGTGTGGTAAATTATTTTTTGTCTAGTAAGTACTGTATTCTTTTAATTTGTGTTTTTTATGTTACTGTTTGCCATATTAAAATAATTTATGTTATGTTAAATCTTCAAACATCATAATAGGCATAGTAACTAAAACTGCTGTTCACTTATATATTGACGTAACTTCTTGACTTTTTTTTTTGTTGCTTTAGTGTACAGTATTGACAATTTCTATATTCATATGGATTTTGTAATCCAGGAAGGATTCGTGGAATGAGAATAAATGATATATGTTACACATTACAGTTCTTACCATTAGCACTAAATATGTTGTGTAATGTAATGCTCCATGCCGTGGCGCGACAGCGTGTTTTGCAGAAAACAGGTGCAGATTTGATGAATACTACAGCACGTAATTTACGATCACTTGTCGCTACAAACCTAACATATGTAGTGTATGAAATATTTTAGCATATTTTGCATCGGTTCCTGTTCTTTTGTTTGCCAAGCTATAATGATGGTACATAACTTGTCTGCATGCGTCACTTCTGGTGAAGTAATAGACCACCCCAGAACATAAGTTCATGAGGTCCTAAAGTTTCCCTAGAAAGGAATGAAGAGGTTATTGTTGCATTGGCAGTTAAATTGCTGAAAATATACTGATTTAACCAGCATATATTTTGTGGATTTAAAGAAGTTACCTGTCTGTGTTAGCTCATACTGTGGAGTTATGCAGGAGATACAGAATTCTCCGCGTAGGCAAGACCTTAGCACTAGAGGGAAGTGGTGGTGGTTTTCATCTTCCAGCCACTCTGATAACAGGGAAGGGTGGTTAGGAGATGGCAGGAATGCAGAAAAGATTTGCCAGGCTTTACTGCGAGTGTTACTCTGTAGTGCTGCTTGTAGCCAGCTGCCATTGAGTCAGCTATCCTACTGTATTGCTTTCAAGTATTCAAGTGTAAGGAATTTATATAAATATTTCTGAACCTTTTGCCCTAACAGGAAACCATGGTACATAACTAACATAAATTGCTATGATATTTTAATAGTTTTTTAATAAATTAATGTAGAATGGTTAATGTTGGTGTGCTAAGAGTTTATTGTCATGGTCCATATTCAAGGCACTGTTGGAATTATATCAAGATTATCCTCAGGTTTTCACTGCACTCTGCAGTATCTCATTCCTGCACTCTCTGGTCTAGCCAGATTTGTGCAGTCTGTACCCACAATTATTTTATTCTTCTTCAGCACCTTCTTGATTACCATTGTCATCATGTCTTGCAAGATTTCAGGATTTTGCCACTGCATACTGGAGACCTTTGCTGTTCTTGGATATTATGCAGCGTATGTTGGTATTTGTTGCTAACATTTCGTGACAGCCTGTTGGCCCCATAATGTACCAACATACGCCGCGTAACATTCAAGAAGAGCAGGGGCCTCTTGTCTTCTGTTCTTACTGTTCTGACCTCTAGGTTTGTGTTCAGAGTAAATCATTCCTCAGAAATTAGCTTGCACTGAACAGTTTGCCACTGGTAAAACTGTCACCTTTGAGCCAAAAGCAGTGACTTAGTGTTGGGATACTTGACTTTCAGTCCCATGCTCTTTTCTTCTGTGTTGTGCCCGCTAGGGAAAGGGTGTCTCAACATTTTTTGTTTGGCCTGGGTACATACTTCAATTCTTGGACTGAGCCTGCAAATATGAGACAATAAGCTGGTGATTTAGCTTTTACCCAGTTTATATAATTTTAATATTTAAAATTTGGAATGTACAGAGAGGGTTCACAGTTTTAACCCCTAAATTGCTGTGTGAACTTAAGACATGCATGTCATAGAGGTGGGTAGAGTTCAAACCTCATTGCCATCAAAGGTGTTAATGTCTCCTCCCTTGTTAGTGACAGGTAGTTGTAGGCAAGCAAGTGGACAAATAAGGCTTAAGAATAAAAAAGATTGTGCTGACCTATACTGTGTAACGTTAATTGAATTACAAGCACATTGTGATGCTTTCATTCAGAATATATGCAAGTGGACTTTTTGAAAATCTGTCTTTGAGCAAGCTTGCCTGCAGGTTGACTGTTTGTGAACAACATAAAAAGAGAAGGAAGCATTGTAGAAATATTCAAAGGACCGCGAAGGTTTGGGTCCTGACATTACCATGATACATACAGGCACTGTATAGAGTGTGGTTTATTGTTGGACATCGTATTTATTCTTCGTTGTGTGTTGAGACCATTAGCAGCAATTTTGGTCGTTGATCAGTATTATTGAAGTTGTAATTAATTAGTGCCTATGCTATAATCAGTTACAAGTACATTATTACTAAACCTAAATAAAATGCCAGCCATGTGATTATTGCTTAAAGATAGTTTGTGGAGAAAGTAATCAGCCTGACATTCCCCATTAAATTTTCCTTGAGGCAAGTCTTATGTGAACCACTGAACAGTCTAATTCTGCAACAGAGAGCAGTTTCAGTTTGGATGGTTACAGTGTTATGCTGTGCATTTCATGGTTGTTATCTGTTAAATTTGTAACTAAGGGAACATGGTTCAGAATTTAGAAAAATGTGTTAATTCTGACTGACATATTAGAAGTGATAGTTTTTGTAAAATTTGTGTAATCCCAATAGCTAGTAGTCTGTGCCAGGTGCAGCCAGTTTCTTTTTCCTTTCTTTCTTTCTTTCTTTCTTTTTTTTTTTTTATTTTTTTGGTTTTTTTTTTTTTTTTTTAATCTATTGAGTGCCCAAACTCTTATATCCCCAGATGTTTATTGGACCATGCATCATTGTGATAACTGAAGAATAAAAAACCAACTAGATGCCACTTGTTATTTTGTTGTATTTCTTATAGGCTCAACATGTTTTGGGCATTACTATGCTTTAACCTGCAGCCCGGAAATTCCAGCCTAACTGCACCTAACCTCTAACATACAACAAACCAAGAACAAAATGACCAATGTGGTAATCAACATCACAGTCGCGAGCTCCTGGTGATGGGCATAGTAGTGCCCGAAACATGTTAAGCCTATAAGAAGTACAATAAAATAACAAGTGGCATCTAGTTACTTTTTTATTCTTCAGTTATCTTATATCCCCATGTGGTCACCAGTCAGTATTCCTGATGTATGCAAGGAACATTTCATGTAAACAAAGTTTTCCAATCATAACTGTAACCAAAAGATTTTAATTAGGTTGTCAGAATGTCATTGTGTTGTCAAGAATTTTCAAATGAAGTAACAGGACTGGTGATGATGTTCTCATCAGTATTCATTCTTCTTCCTTTGTTAGCCTCAATGGTACGCTTATCTTCACAATCAAGTAAAGATGAAGGAGCGTGTTCAAAGGCAGAAAAGTTACAGAGAACGTTTCGAGAGAAAACACCAATAGGTATGTTAACATTTTGAATTGGTGGATGGATGGTTTATTGAAACAGTTGTGTAAACCATATGGGATATGAATTTAATTCACTTCTAAATTTTTTGTATTTTATGATGTAGTTCATAAAAAAATATATACACAAATTTGGTAACATATTGGGGAAGTCATCTGTAAAACTACAGAATGGATTGTTTTGAGTTTCCATACTGAATGTAATAAAACAACTATCAAAATGCCTTTCAAATTTCTTTTGTTGAGTTGTCATAACTTTGGATTCCCTTAGGTCCTCAAAGCAAACTTTGCCAAACTTTAGAGGTAAGTGGTAGAAGAAATGCTGTGCATTCTTGTCAGTTTTCTTATTTCAGACTAATGTCATCAAGTGGTACAACTTTTCTGGTATTTCTTATGTACGGAGAGCTGTAGGAGGACACTTTTTGCATTCTGTTCCAGGGAAGCTTGATGAATTGGATGAGGGTAAACATCCTTACCAGGAGAAGGAACCTCTACCTCCATGGCCAAATAATACAAACCCTGCCACTGGGGAAGTGGGTGGACCACGTGGGCCTGAGCCAACGCGATATGGTGATTGGGAGCGTAAAGGACGCGTCAGTGATTTTTAGAAGACTGCATTCAGAAACTCTAGTGTATAGTGAAGTAACTGTAGGTACATTCCACCTCATGTTAAGAATATTGTGCAGTTTTTAGTTCAGCTGTTTGATTAATTTGGTTTGTTGCTGCTTAGAAAGGACCTGCCCTCCAGGTTCACATTATTGGGTTGTGGCACACACTCTTTTGCTAACCTTATGTGGAGGTGTTTGTGCCTGGATTTTCTTGCCATGATGCTGTTGTCATCTGGTCAGTGTAGTGGGATGTGATGGTGTTCATGGTGATTGCTTGATGGAGTAGCCAGGTTTTGAATACATGCCATTCCACTTTTGCAGGGGTTGCTGTATGTGCCATTTGAGGACATCATCACTGAAATGGAGAAGACCATCAGCATGCTGTTGGAAGAGGTTTATCAGAAAGTCTGGCAGGACATGGCATCCCCACTAGATCCAGGACAACAGACAACCAAATGCAAGTACAGAATGCTACGTGGTGCAGGACAACACTTATCTTCCTGGTCTGCTAATTGGCAAGGGCAATGCTACAGGGTTCAGCACCAGTGACTGGAAAGAAAAGGCCCTTTCAGTAGAGGATCCAGCACACACGACATTGGCCACAGACAAGACGCAATCAAGTCTTCTCATAAAGCGGTTTTCTCGCTGCTTCATGCTGATGGTCAACAGCTATGGCCACAATGCTTGGTGCCATCTATGCTATACAGTCTTCTGCTGAATATATAGCAGGAAGGAATCCCCAGCATGCATATCATCGCTGCTATTAATTTTCCATCCTACATTACAGTATTGCAAAACATCTAGCATGCCAGCTCACGTGAGAGGTGCCATCATCTCGGTGCACTATTTTTCATTAATGTTTACATTGCTTGGAAATTTTGCCTTTCACTTCTGGAAACTATAGGTCTTTGACTTCTTATTTTCAGTGTTGGAGATTTCTTCTTTCAGTGGGGTCTGTACAAGTGAAATATTGTTGAGGACAGTTTTTTTTTACAAATTGTTATGCTTTTTCGGGTTTTCTGTAGTAACTGTATTTTTTTATTTATTAAATTGCATTTAATATATTTATGTACAATTTTTTGTTTGACTTATTAACTGAACTGTATTACGTTCTTTGTCTGGTATTTTGTTCCTTGTTATGTGTATGTCTGTTATTTTGTGTTTATTGTTGCTGGTTTTTAATTCACCATTAGGATTTTGAGTCATCATCGAGTCCTTTCACTCCTTGTGGAGCATAGGGCATCCATGAAGAGCCTCCAGGTATTGCGATCTCCAGCTATGCCCTTGACCTCATTCCATGATCTTAGGATTTTGAGTGGATGCTAAATAAATAAACAAAGAATTTTACTGATGTGTTATGGAAATAAAATTCATAAACAAAAATTAAATGCAAGTAAAAAATAAAACACAAATAATTTAACGAAGGAGGTTGTGAGGTGGGAAGAAAGTAATATTGGGCAGACTGACTGTTCCGTCGAGACAAGTCAGTGAGAACTACAAGCAAACTGTCCTGGAGCATCCAGGTAAATTGGCCATGGGCAAACATGGCATCACCATAGGGCTTTGCAGCTAACACCACTCTCCTTACACGTGTGTGTGTATTCATTTATGTGTTATACTTGTTTTTATACATATTATTTTAACTCATCTTTTATTGTATTTGGTTTCATTCACTGGTACCTTTCCATGCGCTGCTGTTCACTCCAACCTCCCTTTTAAGTATTTATTTCATTTCTCTGTGTTCTCCACCACACCTCCCATTGGCCCAACCAGAACTCTGCCTTGATTCACGCTCTTGTCTTGCGTTTTTTGTTTGGTGTGTACTTGGCTTATTCATCAACCCTGATGAAGGCAGCAGGTCCTCAGAAGTGCTGGTAAACTACCAGACTGCGTGGCACCACATACCAGAAGACTCCAAGCTTCATAGTCAGTGATGGGCACAGTTGTGAACAGGTTCGTCGCTTCTCATGAGCCAAATGAATCAACATAATTTGCAATTCTGGGTGAATAAAGACCTCCACGAATGATTGGAGTGTTCCTCGTTTACAGAATCGACAGTGAGAAGAATTATCAGTATTGACATGCTGCATGGTTTGGTTGGTACCTCAGCTGAAGGGAGAGAGTCTAAGCCTGGTAACCAGCAAGACCACACTTCCAAAACAAGTGAGGTCCTGCCTGGTTTACATTCTTCATGATTAGACTGGGTGTTGGAGGTCCAGTGGAGTGGCCATAGAGATCACCACATGTCACATGTGTGGATTTTTCTTCCAGGCATTGTCTTTGCCCCTCCTTGGTTATGTTTGACGAACTGAAGAAGTGTCATAAAACTGCAGAGTTTTTTAATGTTCCAGCATGTGGTGCATGTAGTTACCTCCGGGCTTTAAATGGTGAAACATTTTCTGAAGAACGTGAGATCATAATACAGATCTACATATAATCCTACCACCACAAGGGAACAGTTTGAGTTAATAGAGTGCCTGTAATTAATGCTGTATGTTAATCATGAATAAATCAGTGTTTGAAAACAATCTGTTAGACTGCAGTGAAAACATATTCCACCACTTTATGGTAAATTTTTTCTGAGATTGTAATACAAGAATGTGTAATTTTTCTATGAAGTGTGCTTTGTTGAGGATTTGAAATCTTCGATTTATCATTACAGATGCAGATGTTAGTATTAGGAGAATGGCAGCATATTGGAACACAGAGCAGTGGCTTATGGTTAGAAGTGGGAAGTAGAAATGTAAAAATTAAGAAATTATGATTAAAGTTTTATATACTCTGTGTGCAGTAGTTTTATAAGTGAGTTGCAACAGTGTACAATTAGAGAGTCAGTTTCCAACACTCCAAAGTAATGGCACTAATTAAAGTGTTAATAATGAGTGTCCATCCACTATGTTCTAGAGGGCCATATTTTTCATCTGTCGCTGCTAAATATGTACACAGTTTTGAGAAATGCCTAGTCTCAGGCAGTTGAGAAACGCACTGAAATTTATTAAGTTGTTTCGAGCAGTAACGCTTATGACTTGTATTGGAGACATACTTGGTTTGTTCCTTGGCTAGAGCATCAGTTCTGTGCAGATCCTTAATGGCTTTTGTCAGTTCCATAAATGGAAGTTCTTCATAGTATCTACAGTAGGCTACAGTTGCTTTCTTTAAAGCCCTTTATATTTTGTTATTTTCGAACCATCCTGCCATTCAGTGCTGTACATCGGTAACTCATAAACAAGTGAAGGTGATGCTTCTGCCTTCCCATGATAGCTGATATATGTTCGGTTGATCGAGAAATTTCTTGCTACCCAAATATTTTATCACCATGATAGGGGGCAACCACTGGATCATTGGACAGTCAATACACCTGTTTGTTGAGGTCTTTTTTATTATCATTCTGCCATTCAAGCTAAGATCCATTGAAAAATCATTGCATGATGTTTTTCAACCAGAATTGTATGTCCATGTATTGTTTCTGTGTGCAATGATAGGAATTCTGCACACCTGAACATTCTCGATTTACTAGCTTTAAATACACAGAATATAGAGTTTTTAAATTTCTTGTGTACTTTTATCTCTGTGTGCAAATATACTGCGTGTTTACTGTAGATTCATATTTCCAAACAACATGTTCATGTGGTAGATGCTGGAAACTATATGTTAATGCCAGACAAGCAGAAGTCAGTGCATTTGCATGTCATGACTGTAACTGAAATATCAGATGGTAGGTAGCCTGTTTTCTGAATCACGGAATATAATTATTTTGACAAGCACATGTGAGATCCAAGTACGGTCTGAATCTGCTGCTTAATTGACTGGAGACTGACAATTGAAAAAATACTTTTCTATCCAGTGCACCCTCATAACCACAAATGCAGTAGTTTGAAAGTTCCCAGGCTTTTCATGTTTATCAGTCTAAGTGTAATATTAAGGTGTAGAGGAGGATGGATGGAGCACTGGAGGAATTATACCGAGTGGCAAAACACAAATTACTTCAAGAAAAAAATGTCCCAGTGCCACTATCCACAAATCTCATGTGGACTGACCTGCGATGGAACCCAGTTCTCGGTTGTGGCACTCATTCATCTAATTTACTGATAAACTTTTGTTCCTACCTAACAGAGAATGCAGTCAGTGTCCATTATAAAGATCAACAAGTACAGTGTCTTTAGAGAAATAATCGGTATTTGCCAGCATTTGGATAATCATACAAAACAAAAAACTGTGCACTGACAATATACATAGTAGCTTACGTTACAGCACAAGACGCATAAAGGCGTCACAGTGCTTTGAAAGGTTAAACAAAGCCCATTCTGTATAGCTAGACAATACAGAGAAGAGGCAATGTTATTTCTGAGAACCAGAGACTTTTAACGCACAAAGCGATAAGTACACAGTATAATGGAGCATAAAATGTAGTCTGCGTCAGTATTTCTTGGTTTCTGTTCATACAACTCTGTTCCATAATATGCTTTCTGGAATTTACATGAGAAGGTATATTCTCGTCGTTCCATTTCTTAACGAACCGTTTTACAAGATACAGGTTTTGTGTCAAATAGCAACAGAATTTAACACAGTCTCGTCTATTAAACCTAATATTTAACAGCAGGCTAACAATGGGGGAACTACATTTTCATTCGGTCAGAAACTTTTGTCTCGCCCTTTTCCTAGTTAAGTTACAAAGATTTAACCACTGAAAACTATTAATTGTGTGTTACCTGTTGTTTTTTTAAATGAATGTGAAACATGGTCTTTTACCTTAAGAAAAGAATGGATATTAATGTTTTTACCACACCGGGCTAAGGTTAATAATCCGCAATTTACAGAAGAGGTCTTTGCCGCAACGCAGCGCAACCAATAATTTTCACACGATGTTATAATGGTCACCACAAAATCAAGGAAAATTAAATATCCTAATTTGTTTCTTGAGTAACTCGGTTAACGTTTTGTGTAGGAAAATATTCAGGGCTCCAAAGTCCGTGATTTTTAATGTTCAGTCCCCTGGCACATACAGTAACCATTGAAATTTAAAGTGTTGCAGGTTTGCAACAATCGCATTATTGAATAGTTTTAATTCGATGTCCATCATCACTTATGATATAACACAGACGCTTTGTAACACCAGGTCTGCGATACACAGCTGCACTTGATGAAGATTTTACTAGTCAGGGCGTACACATCCCATAAGTCTCAAATCTTCACGTCGTGTAATGCTGTAAGATTAATCGACAGTTACGTAAAACGGGTTATTGCATCTTGGTCAGCTTATGCATACTTTGTGACATCTAGTATGGAAACATGACTCATGCAAGAAACCAGCTGATCTACAAGCTACGGGCTTTCACAGACGGTGTCGATTTTCAGAGTATTTGTGCGGTAGTTAGCATCTTACTTGTGAGATGGCGTTCAGAATTTCCAGTTACTATTTCACAACAGAATTGGCCTGCCGCAACGGTGGGTGTGGTGGGGAGGAACGCTAGCGCCTTGTAGCGATCATTTCAAGAATCGTAAATCCCATTTCAGTTGAGGCGAGTCGGCCATGCTGTGAGGTTGTTATAACCTTCTCAGCTTAGAGCCGGCAACTGTCAAGTGTGTAAAGTGACATAAGTGTTTGTGTTTTGCGTGTGAGTGTGTGTGTGCAAGCTGTTATATTTTTAATTGTGTGTTGTGATATGGCGACGTGCTACTCGAATTTCGAGCTCGGGCCGCCTGCGTCGACCACTCGTCTGTGTGGTACGGCTCCTCACAAAGATTATAGCAGGCCATTGCACGTGGATTGCAGTGTGGAATATGAACTTCCGAACCAGGCCAAACCGCCTGAAGGTGCCAAAAGTGAACCCTTACTGATGATCCATCCGTGTTACTACCGGCGAGCTGAAAGTCAGCGGCGGAGCCCATTCATAAACAATTTGCCGACTCCACGCGGTGTTGTGACATCCTCGCGTCGAACCCAGGCCTCCCAGGTTCGGTTAGTTCCTCAACAACAGCAGCAGCAACGACAGCATCAACAACAACAGCAGCAGCAGCAACAACAACAACAACAACAAC
>Ga0131853_10020077_pt1 | contig 12149 bp, 8 predicted proteins | sample TergutLab28metaG_FD_92764 | JGI IMG/M metagenome (GOLD analysis project Ga0131853, IMG submission 92764) | Labiotermes labralis P1 segment gut microbial communities from Petit-Saut dam, French Guiana - Lab288 P1 (version 2) (version 2) | ecosystem: Host-associated > Arthropoda: Insects >...
AAAGAAGGCGGCCTCGAGGACGTGCAGTACATCGGCCGCAAGCCGCCGATCGGCTGGCTCGGCACGCCGGCGGAGGACGTGTGCGACCTGCGCTCACTCGATGAAGCGCGCGTGATTTTCGAAGGCAGTGCGCGCGAAGCGGCGCGTCTGTATCCGAAGAACGCGAACGTCGCGGCGACGATCGCGCTCGCGGGCCTGGGGCTCGACGAGACGCGCGTGCGCCTGATCGCCGATCCGCAAGTGACGCGCAACGTGCACCGGTTCATCGCGACCGGCGCGTTCGGCGAAATGTCGCTGGAAATGTGCGGCAAGCCGCTGCCCGACAACCCCAAGACCTCCGCACTGACCGCATTCAGCGCGATCCGCGCGCTGCGCAATCGCGCGGCGCACTGCGTGATCTGATTGATCTGATCAAGGAGTACGACATGACAGACCAGGACATCATCGCCACCCTCGTGCCGTCCGCCGATATTTTTGTCGGCGGCGTGTGGAAGCGCGGGCGCGGCCCGACGTTCGCGAGCCTCTATCCGGCGGACGGTTCGGTGAACGCCGAAATCACGACCGCCGACGCCGACGATGCGCGCGAAGCCGTCGAAGCCGCCGATATCGCGTGGCGCAAGTCGAATTGGGCGGGGCTCAAGCCGCATCAGCGCGCGCTGGTGCTGTATCGCATCGCCGATCTCATCACGGCGCGCCATGAAGCGCTCGCGCAACTGCAACGGCGCGACAACGGCAAGCCAATTGGCGAAACGCGCGCGCTGGTCTCCAGCGCCGCGAACACGTTCCGCTACTTTGCGGCGTGCCTCGAAACGCTGGACGAAGAGCTGACGCCCTCGCGCGGTGACTACCTGACGATGAGCGTGCACGAACCGATCGGCGTGATCGCGGCCATCACGCCGTGGAATTCGCCGATCGCCTCCGATGCGCAGAAACTCGCGCCGGCGCTCGCGGCGGGCAATGCGGTCGTGCTCAAGCCCGCCGAAGTGACGCCGCTGGTGTCGCTCGCGCTCGCGCGCATCTGCGAGGAAGCGGGCGTGCCGCCGGGCGTACTGAGCGTGCTGCCGGGCAAGGGCTCGGTGATCGGCGATGTGCTGGTGCGTCATCCTCTCGTGAAGAAGGTCTCTTTTACGGGCGGCACGGAAGTGGGTCGCGGTATCGCACGCATCGCGGCGGAGAAGCTGATGCCGGTGTCGCTCGAACTCGGCGGCAAGTCGCCGACCATGGTGTTCGCCGACGCCGACCTCGATCACGCGGTCAACGGCGTGCTGTATGGCATTTTCAGCTCGTCGGGCGAGGCCTGTATCGCAGGATCGCGGCTCTTCGTCGAGCGCCCGATTTACGACGAGTTCATGCGTCGGCTCGTGCAGAAGGCGCGGCAACTGCGCGTGGGCGATCCGTCGTTGGAGACGACGCAGATGGGCCCGCTCATCACCGCGAAGCATCGCGAGTCGGTCGAGCGTTACGTGGCGATCGGGCTGGAAGAGGGCGGGCGCCTTCTGTGCGGCGGCGAGCGTCCGGTCGGCGAGCAACGGGAGCAGGGCTTCTTTTATCGGCCGACCATTCTCGAAGGCCTGTCGAACCGCGCGCGCATCTGCCAGGAGGAGATCTTCGGGCCGGTGCTGGTCGCCATGCCGTTCGACGATGAAGCCGCGTTGCTGAAGGAGGCGAACGACAGCGTGTTCGGTCTGGCCGCCGGCATCTGGACGTGCGACTACAAGCGCGCATGGCGTGTGGCACGCGCGCTCGAAACGGGCACGGTGTGGATCAACACCTACAAGCTGTTCTCGATCTCCACGCCGTTCTCGGGCTGGAAGGACAGCGGCATGGGCCGTGAGAAAGGGCGGCTCGGCATCCGCGAGTACATGCAGCAGAAGAGCCTGTACTGGGGCTTGAACGACGCGCCGCTCGTGTGGGCCAACTAATCGCGAGAACTAATCGTGAGAACTAAGCGAGGCAACACAACATGACCATTCTGGGCATCGAACAGATCACCTATGGTGTCGACGATCTGGACACCTGTCGGCGATTTTTTTCCGACTGGGGCATGCGTGAAGTGGCGCACGACGGCCGGCAGGCGCGCTTCGAAACGCTCAACGGCTGCACGGTGCTGGCCGTGCGGGCAGACGATCCGTCGCTGCCGCCCGCCTTCGAGGCAGGCCCGACGCTGCGCGAAGTCACGTGGGGCGTTGCGACGCCGGCCGAACTGGGCCGCTACCGCGAGCGTCTCGCGGGCGCGCAGGGCTATTACGCTAGCGATGACGCGGTGGGCTGCATCGATCCGAACGGCATGGCTATTCGCGTTGAAGTGACGCGCAAGCGGGCCATCGACGTGAAGGGCTCGCCGTCCAACGTGTGGGGGCAGACGCTGCGCGTCGATACGCCGAGTCCGGTCTACGACCGCGCGCAGCCCGTCGAAGTGGGCCACGTCGTGTTCTTCACGAACTGCCTCGCGGAGCAACAGCGCTTTTACGAGGAGCGTCTCGGCTTCGAGATGTCCGACCGTTACCCCGAACGCGGCGCGTTCATGCGCTGCGCGCCGCACGGCGGCCATCATGATCTCTTCCTGCTGCAACTGCCGACGGGCAAGCGCGGGCTGAATCACGTGGCGTTCACCGTGCGCGATATTCACGAGGTGTTCGGCGGCGGTCTGCACATCAGCCGATGCGGCTGGGAAACGCAACTCGGGCCGGGGCGGCATCCGATATCGTCGGCCTACTTCTGGTATTTCAAGAACCCGGCGGGCGGACTAATCGAATACTACTCGGACGAAGATCAGCTCACGCCGGAATGGCAACCGCGCGACTTCGAACCGGGCCCGACGATGTTCGCCGAATGGGCGGTCGAAGGCGGTATCGATGGCCATACGCGACGCCAGGTCAACGCCAGCGCGCCCGAAGGCAAGTTCATGACGGAACGGCAGAAGGGCTGACCGTTGCGGCTTTGCCGCCGCGCCTCGCCGCGCGCCTCACCGCGATAAACCACGCGCGTCGATCGGCCAGATGGCCTCGACGCGATCGCCACGGAAGCAGACGTACTGGTCGTACAGATTGGCGGTCGGGTCGCAATGCCCCGGCGTCACGAAGAGGCGCTGCCCGAGCAGACGCGCGGTGTCGGCCGCGGGGGCGCCGATCACCTCCAGCTTGCCGTGCTCGTCATTCGCGGCGATGTAGGCCAGCGCGGGGCCTTCGGATCCGGGTGCCCATGCCAGTTGCCGCGGCAAGCCGGCATCGACGGCGAGTCCTTTCAGGCCGACGTCGCATACCGCGGCGCCGGGGCGCGGGGCGCTCATCACCGTCGCGAGCACGAACAGGCTGTGACGCGGCCGGACAGCGCCGTCCCAGTTCAGGCCGCCGTATTCGCCATCCATGAGCACGTAAGAACCCGGCTGGACTTCGGTATAGACGCCGCTGGCAACATCAAATTCGACAGTGCCCGTACCGCCACCCGTCACGCGGGGGCAGCGGATACCGCGCGCATCCAGCGCGCGGACGAACGCCGCCGTGCGCTCGGCGGCGCGACCGGCGGCATCCTTCTTGGCGGACCAGTCCGCGACATGCTGCGCCCTGCCGTGATAGGCCTGCAACCCGCCGAAGCGCAGGTTGGTTTGTTGGCCAATGGCATCGACGAGTTCGAGCAGCGCATCATCCGTTGCGACGCCGCAGCGGTTCTGACCGATATCGACCTCGGCGAGCACCTCGATCGTGACGCCCGCCGATGCGGCTGCCTCGCCCAGTTCCTTGACCGGCAATAGCGCATCGGCGCAAACACTCAAACGCACGTGCGATGCGAGTTCGACGGCCATGGCGAGCTTGTCCCGGCCGACGACCTCATTCGTCACGTAGATGTCCGTTACCCCGGCGGCGGCGAACGGATACGCCTCGCTCAGCTTCTGGCAGCAGATGCCGACGGCGCCCGCGTCGATCTGTTGGCGGGCGATCGTGCTGCTCTTGTGCGCTTTCGCGTGCGGCCGCAACGCGATGCCATGCGAGGCGACGAACGCGGCCATATCAAAGAGGTTGGCTTCGAACGCGTCGAGATCGATCAGCAGCGATGGCGTGCCGACGCAGGCCAGGGTGTCGCCGATGCGGGCGGGGGCGGGAGGGGCGAGTTTCATCGGGGATCGCAGGGTTTGCGTAGTGCGCAAGTGGCACAAACAGCACAAGCGGCAAAAGCGCATCACCCCGGCGGGTACCGGGGTGATGCGAGGGGAGGGACGACCGGGTGGTTACTGCGTGACGGGGCGCGTCACGTCGGTGTTGAACCACTTCATCGAGATCTTCTTGAACGTGCCGTCCTTCCACATCGAATTCATGGCGTCGTTGATCGCCTTTTCGAATTCCGGATTCCCCTTGCGGAACGGGATGCCCATTTGCTGCTCACCGCCCTTCAGGACCGAGCCCGGACGCAGCGGCAGGTTCGAAGTCTTGATGATGTACGGCAGCATCAGACGATCGTCGAGCGTCGCGTCGATGCGGCCTGCCGCGAGGTCGCGCAGCTTTTCAGGGGCGCCCGGGTAGGTTTGCACGTTGATGCCCGGGACGGCGCGTGCCATCTGGTCATAGTTCGTGCCGAGCGTCACGCCGATTTTCTTGTCGCCGGTGAATTCGGTCAGCGATTTGAACTCGCGCTTGTCGTTGGCGCGCTGAATCAGCTGTGCCGCGGAGAACGTATAGGGCTGGCTGAAATCGAGTACCTTCTGGCGCTCCGGCGTGATGGTGACCTGGTTGATGATCACATCGAATTTGCCTGCCTGCAGGCCGGCGATGATGCCGCTCCACTCGGTGGGGATGAATTGCGGCTTGACGCCCATGCGGGCGGCAATGGCCTTCGCAACGTCGACATCGAAACCGACCAGATGGCCGGACGCGTCGCGGGAGTCAAACGGGGGGTAGGTACCCTCCAGGCCGATCCGCAGCACGCCGCTCGATTTGACCGACTGAAGCAGGTCCTGGGCGTAGGCGCTACCGCCTGCAAAGCTGAATGCGGCTGCAACGACGGCGCCGCGCAAAATCAGACGCATAGCGTTCTTCAACTTCATACTCTCCTCCTTGTAATTGAACGACCGTTTTACTACGTGGCCCCGCTGGAAGCCACGAGAGAATTATTTCTAAAAGGGCAGCGTCTCCTGCCACGGAGAAGAATAAGTTTGCGCCAACGATGATGTCAAACGTTATCGCGTAACGTGAGCGAGGGGGAGTTGGGACGACGGTGTGCGGTTCGCGGCGAATTGCGGAACGGGGGTGTCTGAAAGTCGTCAGGAATGCGAAGCGAATGCGGCGGTGAGGCCGGCAAATTTCTGCGTGATGCCGTTGCGTGTGCTGCGAGAATCAATCATTCCGGAAGTACGTGATCTATCCGGGGTAGGTAGACGACCGGATGTCACCCCGCCCGACTGGCGAGAGGCAGGAAATTAACGGTTGCCAATATGGCCGGTACGCGGATCGATCGATCGCGCGAAGCGGAAAAGCGCCAGGATGCCGAACGGACACGCGATAAGGAAAGTTGTCAACATGATACGAATTCTATCCATGTGTAACCAAATGTTTCGCCAGTTTAACGATGTTATGCATCCTGGATAGTAGGGAGAACGGCAAGCCGCACCGCAGCAAAGGTGGTCGACGCGAAGTCGGGGCGGGGGTGCCGAGGGCTGGAATGACCGTCTGGCGGGGCTCGGCGGCCCGCCAGACGAGGCATCCGCCGGCGTGATCAGAAACAGTCGAATATGACCTCTACTGACTGCGTCGTTACGCCGCGCAGACCTGCGCTATGGACGCTTACCGCATGCATGGTTTTCTTCTGCTTGAGGCACCATGCTTGCGCCTCGTCGACACCCGCCGTTCTCACGTGATTCCAGGAAACGATGTCCCAGCGGGCGCGGCTTGTCACAATCAGATGGCCATCAGGTCTTTTGCTTACGTCGGTCACTGACGTGCAGGCTGTCAGCACGCCAAGTGCTGCCAGCAGGATGCGTCCTTTCATAGATTCCCCCGAATACCGGGGGAATTGTCGCCGTCACGGGGTGGCGTTGGCAACTGGCGTAAAGACTGACGTAAAAATAGATAAGCACGGGCTGCCGGGCGGCAGTTCCGTGCAAAGATGACACGCTGGTGGTTACCCTTCAGCAGCGCAGGCCATCCACGGACAATTCCCACCGTGGGCGTACAGTCGCAGCCGCCGAAGCGGGGCTGACCTCAGTCAGTCGTGAGCGATCTGATCGCCGACCTGGGCTGAGCCGGAAACGAGGCAGGAGGAGAGGAAGTTCTCGCCCTGGCTGCGCGCGCCCAATTCGGAGAATCCGTGCGCGATCGCATCGGCTTTCACGAGGACAGACCCCTGCGCACATGTGAGCGCACCTGTGTCGTGGGTCTGCGCGCGGGTATAAGCGCGATTGGCCAGCAGGAGTGCAATGATGACGACGACACCCACATTGAATGCTTGTCTCATGATTCCGTCTCCGTTTCAATCAAGACTAGCTCAGCATTTCAATACATGAATCCCAGGAGTTTCCCGGCGATGCAGTGCAGCACGTGCGGCGGGAAAAACCGCTGATAAATGCGTAATACGTGATGTTTCGGTTCCCTGAATGTGTAGTGTGCTCGCCGCTCAGGTTTGCGGGACGCGACACAGCCGCACAGCGGTATGTCGCATTACCAAAACTTTGCATTGCAGCAATGCCGCGTCGCGTCACTGAGAATGTCTGCAAACGAATAACGTTTTGGCGTACGAATAAGAGCGATTTTTGATAGAAGTCAGAAATGTCCTTAAGCGCCTCGAGACAACGCAGGTCACCCGCCATGCAGCTACAACAGTCCTTTACTGTCGCTCTGGTTGCCGATACGCATAATCTGGTCCGGCCGGAATTGTTGCGTTTCGTCGCCGGTTGCGACGCGATCGTCCACGCGGGCGACGTCTGCAGCGCGCCGGTACTCGACGCGCTCGCGGCCCTCGCGCCGCTGACAGCCGTGCGCGGCAACAACGACCGCGGGGAATGGGCCCAGACGCTGCCTGTCCAGACAACGCTCGAAATCGGCGGCACGAAAATAGCCGTCGTCCACGAACTGCCCGACTTGCGGCGCGATCCCGTCGCCGAGGGCATCGCGGTGGTGGTGAGCGGCCATTCGCACAAGCCGTCGTGCGAGATGCGCGACGGGGTGCTCTACGTGAATCCGGGTAGTGCCGGACCGCGCCGCTTCCGCTTGCCGGTCACCGCGGCCAGGTTGACGATCGGAAACGACGGCGCGCTGAGCGTCGAGTCGTCTCGCTTGGTTGAATAACGCTGGCCGCGCGCCGGCTGCGCTGGGTGCACTAACGCGCGAAGCTGCAAACACGGGGCCATAAAGCAAAAATCCGCGCTGGCGCGCGGATTTTCGGGGTGCTCTGTCGGGGTGTCCGTAGGACCCCCAGTGCGGGCAGATCAGCCCTCGGTGGGCGGTACGTAGCCCGCAGCCTGATCGGCGCCTTCGCCGAAGAAGAACTTTTCCGTTTGCTTCATCAGATACTGACGCGCGCGCGGATCGGCCATGTTCAGGCGGTTCTCGTTGATCAGCATGGTCTGCTGCTTCAACCACTGCTGCCACGCTTCTTTCGAAATGCTTTCATAAATGCGCTTGCCGAGTTCGCCCGGCAGCGGCGGAAAGTCGAGCCCCTCGGCTTCCTTGCCGAGCTTCGCGCATTGAATCATACGGGCCATGCTGTGCTTCTCCTATGTATATATCGGGGGGGCGGCGTTCAGAGCTGCTTCATCAGCACGAGCGACTTGCGCTGCCAGTTATAGAGACGGCGACGGTCCTCGGGCAGGTCGTCGACCGTGGCCTTGACGAAGCCGCGCTTGAGGAACCAGTGTTCGGTGCGTGTCGTCAGCACGAAGATGCGCGTGAGGCCGCGCGCGCGCGCGCGCTGCTCGATTCGGCGCAACAGGCGTTCGCCGTCGCCGGAGCCTTGCGCGTCGGGCGACACCGTCAGGCACGCCATTTCGCCGATGCGCTCCTGCGGATACGCATAGAGCGCCGCGCAGCCGAACAGCACGCCGTCGTGCTCGATCACCGAGAAGTGGTCGATATCGCGTTCGATCTGGTGGCGCCCGCGCCGCACGAGCGTGCCGTCCATCTCGAGCGGTTCGATCAGCGTGAGAATGCCGCCGACGTCGTCAGGCGTCGCTTCGCGCAGGCTCTCCAGGTTCTCGTACGAGATCATGGTGCCCACGCCGTCGTGCAGGAACAGTTCGAGCAGCACGCTGCCGTCGAGCGCGTACGGAATGATGTGCGCGCGGCCCACGCCGCCACGGCAGGCGCGGATCGAGTGCTTGAGATAGAACGCCGCGTCGCCGAGCACGTTGCCGCTTTCGGTCAGCTTGTACGCTTCGTCGAGCGACATTTCGTGGATCAGATCGCCATGTTCGTCGATCAGCCCCTGCGTTTCCGTCAGGAAAATGATCTTGTCGGCGCGCAGCGCGATCGCGGCGGCCGAGGCCACGTCTTCCATCGACAGATTGAACGCCTCGCCGGTCGGCGAGAAACCGAGTGGCGAGAGCAGCACGAGCTTGCGGCTCGCGAGCGAATGGCGGATCGATTCGGCATCGATCTTGCGCACGACGCCCGTGTGCTGGAAATCGACGCCGTCGAGAATCCCCACCGGCCGCGCCGTCACGAAGTTGCCCGACACGACGCTGATGTGCGCGTGGGCCATCGGCGTGTTCGGCAGGCCCTGGCTGATCGCGGCCTCGATGTCGAGACGCACTTCGCCGGCGGCTTCCTTCGCCGATTCGAGCGCGCGCGCGTTCGTGATGCGCATGCCGTGCGAGAACTCCGATTCCACGCCGTGCAGGCTCATCTGCTCTTCGACTTGCGGCCTGGAGCCGTGGACGAGCACGATCTGGATGCCCATGGCCTGCAAGAGCGCGATGTCGGCGACGAGCGCGTTGAGCAGGTTCTGGTGCACGACCTCGCCGCCGAAACCGACGACAAACGTCTTGCCTTGGAACGCGTGGATGTAGGGCGCGACCGATCGCATCCAGTCGACGAACTGTGCGTGCTGGGCGCCGGGTTGCGAGGCGCAATCCGCTGTGCCGGAGGACGCAGGCGAGGCGGGCGCGGGAACGAGGTCGGTTTGGGAATTCATCCCGCGATTATAATGCGCCGCTATGTCGAATGTACCCAAAAGACCTGCTGGCGAGCAGGGCGGTAACAGCCGCCCCGCGCCGGACACCCCGCGCGCCGGTGAACGCGAAAAACACGGCGCGCAGCGCTATGCGCAGACGCCGAAACCCGCGTCGGCCGAACGGCTCGCGGCGCTCGTGCGCGGCGGGGAGAAAAGCGCTGGCGCACCGGGCGCTGCGCATGAGCGCGCCGAAGGTAAGGCGACCGGCAAAGCGGCTGGCCAGGCACCAGGTAAAGAACCTCGTAAAGAACCCCGCGAACCCCGCACGGACCGCCCCGCGCGCCGCGCCGTCGAGCCGAATCCCGTTCCGCCCGTCAGCTTCCCCGAAGCGCTGCCGGTCTCCGGCCGCCGCGAGGAAATCGCACGCGCGATCGCCGGGCATCAGGTCGTGATCGTGAGCGGCGAGACCGGCTCGGGCAAGACCACCCAGTTGCCGAAGATCGCGCTCGCGCTCGGACGCGGCCTCGGCGCGGGCGGCACCGGTCTGATCGGTCATACGCAGCCGCGCCGGATCGCGGCGTCGGCTACCGCGCGACGCATCGCCGATGAACTCGGCACGCCGTTCGGCGAGGTGGTCGGTTACAAGGTGCGTTTCACGGACAACCTGTCGCCGGGCGCCTCGGTCAAGCTCATGACCGACGGCATTCTGCTCGCCGAAACGCAGACCGATCCGCTACTCAAGGCCTACGACACGATCATCATCGACGAGGCCCACGAACGCAGCCTCAACATCGACTTCCTGCTCGGCTATCTGAAAGAGATCCTGCCGCGCCGGCCGGACCTGAAGCTCATCGTGACGTCGGCGACGATCGACGCCGAGCGTTTTGCGCGCCATTTCGGCAGCGACGAGAAGCCCGCGCCCGTGATCGAGGTGAGCGGGCGGCTGTATCCGGTGGAGATGCGCTACCGGCCGGTGGCCGAAGACAGTCCGGCCGTGAAGGCCGCCCAGGGCACGACCGGTCGCGAGAAGGGCAAGCCGCAGCGCGAGTCGTCGCGCGATCGCGACCGCGATCTGATGGACGCGATCGTCGATGCCGTCGATGAACTGTGCCGCGAAGGCTCGGGCGACGTGCTCGTGTTTCTGCCGGGCGAGCGCGAGATTCGCGACGCCGCCGAGGCGCTGCGCAAGCATCACCCGCCGCATACGGAAATCCTGCCGCTGTTCGCGCGGCTGTCCGCGCAGGAGCAGGAGCGCGTGTTCAAGCCATCGAACGCGCGCCGCATCGTGCTGGCCACCAACGTCGCCGAAACGTCGCTGACGGTGCCGGGCATCCGCTATGTGGTCGATACCGGTCTCGCGCGCGTGAAGCGCTACTCGTACCGCAACAAGGTCGAGCAGTTGCAGATCGAGTCGATCTCGCAGGCGGCGGCGAACCAGCGCGCGGGCCGTTGCGGCCGCGTCGCCGACGGTATCTGCATTCGCCTGTACGAAGAGCAGGATTTCCTTTCGCGTCCGAAATTTTCCGAACCGGAAATTTTGCGTTCCTCGCTCGCGGCGGTGATCTTGCGCATGAAGTCGCTGCATCTGACCGCGATCGAGACGTTCCCGTTCATCGAGCCGCCGCCCGGCCGTGCCATCGCCGACGGCTATCAGTTGCTCGGCGAACTCGGCGCCGTGGACGACGACAATGCGCTCACGCCGCTCGGCCGCGAACTCGCGCGCCTGCCGCTCGATCCGCGCGTGGGCCGCATGATTCTCGCCGCGCGCGACGAGCAGTCGCTGCGCGAGGTGCTGATCATTGCGAGCGCGCTGTCGGTGCAGGATCCGCGTGACCGGCCGATCGAGGCGCAGGAGCAGGCCGATCAGGCGCACCGCCGTTTTGCCGACGAGCGCTCCGAATTCCTCCAGTGGCTCAAGATCTGGGCGTGGTTCGAGGAGGCCGTCGCGCACAAGAAGTCGAACCGGCAACTGACCGATGCGTGCCGCGCGAATTTCCTCTCGCATCTGCGGCTGCGCGAATGGCGCGACGTCCACTCGCAACTGCTGACCGTCGTGCGCGAACACGGCTGGCGGATCAACGGGTCCGATGCCACCTACGAGCAGATCCATCATGCGCTGCTCACGGGTTTGCTCGGCAACATCGGTCTGAAAGCCGACGACGAGCCGTACTATCTCGGCGCGCGCGGCATCAAGTTTCATCTGTGGCCCGGTTCGGCGCTCGTGAAGAAGGCGGGGCGCTGGGTGGTGGCGGCCGAACTCGTCGAGACGAGCCGCCTCTACGCGCGCTGCGTCGCGAAGATCGAGCCGGAATGGCTCGAAAAGGTCGGCGCGCATCTGCTCCGGAAATCGCTTTCGGAGCCGCATTGGGAAAAACGCGCGGCCCAGGTCAGCGCGTTCGAGCGGGGCGTGCTGTACGGGTTGCCCGTGTATCAGCGCCGCCGCGTGGCGTTCGGCAAGCAGGATCCGGCGCGTGCGCGCGAGCTGTTCATCCGCGGCGCGCTCGTGGAAGGCGAGTTCGACACGAAGCTCGCGTTCTTCGCGCACAACCGCAAACTGCTCGCGGACATCGAGCAACTCGAACACAAGTCGCGCCGCCAGGATGTGCTCGTCGACGACGAACTGATCTACGGGTTCTACGATCAGGCGATTCCCGCGGGCATCTATTCGGGGGCGTCGTTCGAGCGCTGGTATCGCGACGAGGTGAAAAAGAGCGGGCAGACCGAGGACAAGCTGCGCCTGCTCTATCTGTCGCGTGACGACCTCATGCGTCACGAGGCGGCGGGCGTCACGACCGACCTGTTTCCGAAGCGCATGACCATGGCGGGCGTCGCGATGGCGCTCACGTATCACTTCGAACCGGGTTCGCCGCGCGATGGCGTGACGCTCGCGGTGCCGCTCTACGCGCTCAATCAGGTCGATGCGCGCCGCTGCGAGTGGCTCGTGCCAGGCATGCAGAAGGAGAAGGCGCATTTGCTGCTGAAGTCGCTGCCGCAGAAACTGCGCCGCCATTGCGTGCCGTTGCCGGACTATGCCGCGGGTTTCGCCGAACGCA
>Ga0131853_10020079_pt1 | contig 12148 bp, 12 predicted proteins | sample TergutLab28metaG_FD_92764 | JGI IMG/M metagenome (GOLD analysis project Ga0131853, IMG submission 92764) | Labiotermes labralis P1 segment gut microbial communities from Petit-Saut dam, French Guiana - Lab288 P1 (version 2) (version 2) | ecosystem: Host-associated > Arthropoda: Insects >...
GCTGGATGACAAAGTTGCGGTAGGAATTTTGCACACATTCTGTGAAGAGAAATGTAATGGAGAAATTAATAACCAAACTGGGTCGATTGTGATGCTGGATGACAAAGTTGCGGTAGGAATTTTACACAAATTCTGTGAAGAGAAATGTAATGGAGAAATTAATAACCAAACCCAAAGAGAATGAGAAGACTAAAGAAAAGGTGGGCATACCTGTTTCTTAGAAACTAAAAATGTTAAGATTATTTACAGTACAGTCCTTGCTATGAAGCTGATGGTCGATCTTCTGGTCAAAAAACTGGTCCCCAAGAACCTGGACGAATATTAGGTGCTTTCGCAAAATTGCGAAAAGCAACTGTTAACCTCTTCATGTCTGTCTGTCTCTCTGTCTGTTTGTGTCTCTGTCTGTATCTAACAAATAGAGAGCCACCGGAGGGATATTAATGAGATTTTATATTTGAGGATTTTTCGAAAATCTGTCGAGAGAAAAATCAGATTACAATATGACAAGTAAAACGGGTAATTTACGTAAAGGCCTGTATATATTTATGATATTATCTCGCTCACTTCTTCGAACGCGAAATGTAGACAAATGTTGTAAAGAAAATCAGAACACATTTTACGCTCAATAACTTTTCTATCTAAAATGGTGCCGTTTGTGAGATAATGTGGGAAAAATATGGTTAGAGCCCTACAGGCCACAGATTACAATATGGCACATGCGATTTGCATGCTGGATACCTGACGGTACAAACACACATTCAGAATATGTAATAATTACTACTTTTTCATAGCAAAAATAGTTACAGGAACGCGCCTCAGTGTTACGTTATACGTTTATTGCCTGATTGTTATGGCATTGCTATTAGACAGATCACATGCCGAGTCAAATGAATCCGTTCGAGATCCTATTCAATTTTAATTTAGCCCTACGTTCTTCGAGTTCTTCAGATTACGTGCGTGCTGTAACTTCTAGTGACGCATAGTTGAAATTAGGAGCAGGTATATCCTAGTCGTCGTAGTGACTGGTCTAGGGGCTGACTCAGATGCATTGCTAAAACCCCGGCACGAGCAAAGCTTTCAGCCTGGTTCTGAGGCCCATCCACCATCATAGTCAATGGGTAACGGGTTAAAGCGGCCATGGTTTGAATCTGGCCGCTCTTCTTCACATAATGTGCGTAGGTTAAGAATATGTGGAAGTATATTTGCGTTTTCCTCCATGCTGTCATGGTTTTCACAGGGGCAACTTTATCTTGACCCATAGTAAATAAATTTGATGCATGGTTTAAATTTCTTTTTTCTAAAATACGTATTAGGGTATTTCATTCCAACAGTTTCTTTTCCTGGAAGACTGATAAGGATAGGCATTATTACATTTCAGTATAGTGTATTATACTTGTGTGTTTATCTTGGTCTGATAAACGGTAAATAAATTTTGCGATGTCCAAAACCTCCGACAACAAAGGGTTGCCAGGTATCAAACTTTTCCACATATCAAAAGGTTGTAAATAATGTGTATCCTACCGTACCTAGCAACCTCATAAACAAACCATTTTTCGGTTTATTGAGATTTACCATCTATTGTACATGGAGAAAAAGTGAAGGTAAAGTTTTCCCTTTACAGGCCCGATGTGGTCCAGAGGGTGGGTAGAGGTATAGCTCTACTCTTCCATGACCGCGGCACTAGAAGGGGGTGAGTGGTCAGCAGCACGCCCCGGCCCCACTTTACTCCCAGGAAAGACCAGGTACCCATTTTACAGGAGGCTGGGTGGGCCCCATGGACGGTCTGGAGGGCGGAAAATCTCGTCCCCAACGGAATTCGATCCCGGACGGTCCAGCCCGTAGTCAGTCACTATACCGACTGAGCTATCCGGCCCACACTGTACACGGAGTAGTGAATAAATAATAAGATGAGAGAATGTTAAAGTAAAGGGAGAAAATATCCAGCGACGCCACTCCCGATATCCGTCTTGTTATTCTAATGCTTCGGTTGCCGGTAGCAACAGATCTCTTAGGACTGCTTGCGGGCAGTCCTGTCACGCAACAGCCGTGTGTTTCATCTAGGTCAGTGCCGACTGCTTGGCTGGTTATATAACAACAGGCCTTAGCGAGAACAATTGGAGACCTTGACTGGAAATGTTGTGTGAGTTGTTTTGTAGAGGTTTTGGCCCATCTCCTTACTTTTTATACCGTTAGTCCTTATTGGTTAGGTAAATATTTTGTGAAGAAGAATTTCGTTGTCTAATGAAAGAAGGGATTTGAGGCCCAGCATCCAATACGTGTGTCCTAGTTTGAGTTTCAGCTGTATTATTTTCACCTTCACTTGTTTCAGCCACGTAAGTCGTTGATCCATGTGCACAAGGACAGAACTCGTCATTTGGCCACTTCATATACTGTACCGTTTTCCCTGTCTCACTTGATGATCCATTCTCTTCTCATCTTACGTAACATGCTTAAATAAAGTAGCCTTAAAAACAACAATACACCGCTAATTAATGCCCGAACTCTAGTAGTCTGTTTTGGGTGTTTCTAGTGGATAGAATATTAAAAATGACCGGTCCTTTTGTCAGTTTCCGGTTTGTAGAGCTTTTCGGATCATGCAGTGTGCTATGTCGCATATTTTACTGCGTTTGGAAGAATGTCAGCCTTCAGTTACTGTTTTTGCTTTGTAGCTATTTAACAGCATTGAGTACAGAGTGTAGTGAGAGCATATTTATTTTAATATGCCTAGGGACCGCTTGATTCAAAGTTGGACTCACCTTCAATCCATAGCATCGCGGAGTGAATTCCCAGATAAACTGGTGCAACAAGGGCTCCTGACGTAAAGCTAGCCCACATTTCCATCGCATCGGCCCCTGCGCACACCGTTACCTAACAGGGCGAACTTGAGATTAGTGACGTAGGGGTACAGTATTATCACAGAGCTAAATCCAAGGAATATGAACTTAGAGTCGCTTAACTGGTAGAGAAATGCTCTACGTTTTATAGAAACCGAGTATTCACTGCCGTGCTTGCGCGCCTTCGTTCTGGCTCCACTGAATCCATTTTACACCCTCACACACTTTTCCTTTAGGCTCACTTGAAAAACACCCTCCAAAGTCAGCTTGTATTTCCGCAGCTCTCTTTTCTTTACAGGGTTGCTGATAAGTCCTTAGCCCGACCAGGAAGGAAATAAGCTAATATTTCTGTCAGAATGGCGTGAATTTCCTTCCGCGCCTTGCCTTGCCGGAAAAAAAAAGACCTGATGACGGCTCGCGTCTCGATGTTGTTGAAATCGCGCGCGCCCCTGACATGCTTCCGAACTTGTTCCCTGCCTGTTCGGGCTTATCAGCAACCCGGTACAAGTGTTTAGAATAAAATTCCGCATTCAGTTAGTATCTGTCCTGTGCGTCGTGCACCTCCTTGATTTGCTATTAATAATTAGAGTACCGTACAGACATTCAGTATGGAATGCATCTTAAGAAAGTGCTGATTTAAAATGAAAGCTGAATGCGAACTATTCTTCTCTGGCATGTACGTGGATGTCATCTCTCGAGTCTAGTCACGGCAGCAACTGAGACGAAACCCACAAACAAGCACCTTTCAGCACTTCTCTGTCTGAAAGGTCGCGGATTTTTTCCTGATGGGTGTGGCTTTCGTGAAGTGAAGTAATTAACTGTAGGCATAACGACAATGGAACATCGCCTTCAGTTCGGTGGCGTACCCATTAGGCATTCGAGAGCTCTCGTTCTGCAGACAAGCCATCAGGACGATTTTTTGTTTTCTTTTTATCAGTACTTCCATGCACATGCTGGGAATCTACCTGAAATTAGTCCGCGACCACTCCATATATTGCCTAGTTCAAACCCAGAAGATTATTATTCGTTCAACACCCGACATTGGAGGGTGAAATACTACATAAAATGCCGATACTGGCGCCGGGTACGTCTTTGCAGGCTAATAGGCCATCTGTGAAAGTCCAATTAAATCAAGTATAAAACTTTAATTACTGTGGTAACAGAGGATTAAACTATCTTTATCGTTACACCGTGCATTTCGTAGGGTCATTTAATCAGCACACCAAATAATGCACATACATACAAATTTACATTAAAACATTTAAAATCGCTACATGTTTCGATCCTAAGATCATCTTCAGGGAGCTACACTGTTCCTTGCTAAAGCCACATTTTTAATGTGACTTTAGCAAGGAATAGTGTAGCTCCCTGAAGATGATCTTAGGACCGAAATATGTTTAAGCTAATTTTGATGTTTTGCTGAATGTGCATGTCAGTGTAATCCTAATAATTAACCAACTTGATGCACAAAATCTTGTTTTATAATAAGTTTGCTAAACGTCTCTACATGTTTCGAGCACTATGTGCTCATCATCAGGAGGTAAAAATTGTATTATACAGCATCTGGTATCGTCAAACCTGTAGGTGGCCGTCCGGTGCGCAGGTTGAGAGAGAACTCACCGGACGCCCACCTACAGGTGTGATGATACCAGATGCTGTATAATACAATTTTGACCTCCTGATGATGAGCACATAGTGCTCGAAACATGTAGAGACGTTTAGTAAACTTATTATAAAACAAGATTTTGTGCATCAAGTTGGTTAATTACTAGGATGTTGGAGCGATCTTAAATGTTTTAATGTAAAAAATTTTTATGTATGTGCATTAGTTAGTTTGCTAATTAGAGGATTAAACATTAACAGTAGCGTTTAAATAGAAGCGCTGAAAAGCTGGGCATTGATTACCACTAGAGCATATCAGGGAATCCTACAATTTCACAGTTAAGTACTTACTTTTCTCTTCTCAGGGTTACAGATAATGGCATCCCTTCTATTATAACATATACTTGTGCCATTTTATTCCCGATGCTCACCATACCAGCTAGAGCCGCGTTCAGCGTGTGGGTGAAGGACCAGGCCGATTTACCGCATAATCCAAGTTTGCACATGCCTAACATCACGATGCTGCCACCAGCGCCGCCTAGGACCGTGTTGATAACGGCTCGAGCGATGATAAAACGGTCCCCGGGTTTCGACATCGAACCAGCGGACCCTCCATTGAAAGCCAGGAACCCTGCGATTAGTATCATCCCTCCGATACCCGTAAGCTGTGGAGAGACGCATTTACATAAGCAATCATTCTGCGCAGACAACATGGTAGACACGACATCAACTGTCATACACGAAAAAATGACATGCAGTATCAGACTTCGCTCTCGGGTGGCTAAGTTACAACTCCTGTTTAGTATTCAGGAGAAGAGACTGCCTTTGCTGATTGACATTTTTGGTAGTGTGAGTCTCAATCCCGTTAGACAGATGCCGGTATAGTACAGTTCGGGACCCAGCTTTGCGACTCCCGGATGAATGAGAGCCAGACTTATCTAACTTACACTTCTCTACATTCCCCGAACTCCTGCGGTCGCAGAGCTGAGGCCCGGACCATACTTCAAATCAGACCATGAACATTTACTTCTAGGCCTTTTTTCTTCGTAAATAAATAAATGAATAGTTTGAAACGTCCATTATATGTTCTGTACATATGATATACATTCGCAGAATAATGTTAAATACACTTACAGGCATTGAGTGTCCTACTATTTCTTCCTTGTCTGAATTATTATATTTATTTGCAAATTTTCCCAGTCGGGGTCCCATAAACAGAGCCGCAAAGAAGGAGCAGACTCCTCCAGTCACGTGGATAGCTCCAGCGCCGGAGAAATCGACGTAGCCCATCTTCTTCAGCCAGCCTTCATCCGTCCACATCCAGTGCGTTATGGGAGGGTACACAAAGCCTGCGATTACACAAACTCTCTCACATACATGTACAATGAAATGTATTTCACGAATATTTCGTAATTACTATCTTTGAATGGGCCCATGAAGCCTATAAGAGGCAAGCACAACATGCTAGGAGCACACAAGAAATTAGTGGGTAAAATTCGCCTAGTAGAGTCAAGACTATGAAAAAGGAGATATGTAAACTATCGAGGATATTAACGTGTATAGGAAAACGACGATCCGCGGAAAACACATTCCTAAAAACTTGAATTAAATTGGCGTATGCAGGGTTAGTACACGTGATTGAAGGCCTGGAAGTTACTTTTATTGCTTAGAGTAAAGCAATTCCTGTAACAAGCCTGGACAGACCCTGAGGGTTCCATGAAGTTGACGCTCCCTGATTTGAAGACAATCAGCACATGTAGGTGGTAAGGTTGTTAGCCCTACGCACCGGCAGCATTTACCCCCCAGGAAATATTCCCGGTATTCATTTCTGTTAGAGGCTGAGTCGATCCCAGGACCATAGTGCGGCCGGAAGGATTATACCAATAAAAAATTCCAATGACACCATCGGATGTCGAACCCGCTACCTTCTGGTTTGTACCGCAGTGCCTCAACGAGCTGCGATATGGCGTCCTCCATTGCTTAGAGTACAGATAGGAAATGTCCTGATTGATTAGGTTCGTAAGTGAAAACAAACAATGATTGACAGTGCTTCCATGAAAACATTGAAAATCACAGGACCCAGTTGGTGTTGTGTGGAATAAAGAATAATTAACACTAAAGTCTCTGTGAACAAACCGTATTTGCGAGAAAAGTCCGACCGATCAAATTTACAGCTACGCAGATTTTTGACATATCCTTTGTATGTAGGCAGACGAATTAGAATTCATGGCACTGGGATATTATACAGCTTTGAGTGAATTAAACTAATTTGCAGAACTGCACGGCTGTCGAGGAAAGGACGATATTTCATTATGAAACGTGTGAGTGGTGGAGGCTGTAATGTGCAAGTATATATGTAATTAACACGCTGATCAAAATGGAATTTGCTTCAACAAATACACCGACATATTCACACACTCAGTGTGTAGAATGAAGCCATCAGCAACATGATTTTTAAAAGGATGTTTGTGGTCTAAGGAGTCAAACAAAATTTCATTAGTACTGGCAATCTGTATACATACGTGCATACATACATTTATACAAGCACATTCGCTGTCAGTTCCAGATAATTCGTAGCCTCTACTGGTTTATTACTCTAAATATTTTCACATTTTCTGCAAGCAACAAAATATTACCTAATGGATTTTGAAATACATACATATCCTTAAAAAATATTACCTTGGTAATTCTCATTGGTAGCCTTATGGTGCCGGATTTCACACCGATTAGCCCTGCGTTCAAACCACGCAAAGTACGAGTATTTCTGTGTTGCATGTAATCCCTACGGTAAACAGCTGTACTTATTTCGCTATACAACGCTAACAAGACAGACAATGTATGTGTAAATTTGATACTGGGGCACCTACGTGCAACCATTGTTGCTGTGGCAAAGCGATAAGTATTACATATGGTGAGTGTGAGTGTGAGTGTGAGTGTGTGTGTGTGTAGCCTTAGTTATCCGCCATGCAAAGTGCATGCGTCATATTGCCATCTGTGTCCTCGCCGGCTGTACAGTAATATTTTTCCACATTATCTCACAAACGCCACGGTTTTCGAAAAAAAAAAATATATATATGTAAAGGTAAAGCAGTCCCGTTACAGGCGTGGAGTGGCCCAGAGAGTTCCAGGAAGTTAAGGTTCCCAGATTACGTGACAACGGCACAGGATGGTGGTAAGGTTGTCAGCCTTACGCGCCGGCCGCCTTTACCCTCAGGAGATGCTCGTGGTAATCATTTCTGTTAGAGACTGAGTCGACCCCAAGGCCATAGTGCGATCGGAAGGATTATGTCAATGAAAAATTCCAATGACACCATCTGGAATCGAACCAGCGACCTTCCGATTTGTAGTACAGCATCTTAACCACTGTGCTACCGCGGTCCCCCATATATATATATATATATATATATATATATATATATATGTGTGTGTGTGTGTGTGTGTGTGTGTTATTGAACATAAAATATGTGTCTTGACTTTCTCTTCAACTTTTGTCTGAAACATTTCTCATTCTAAGACCTGAGCAAGATATGACAAAATGTGTATTGGTGTTCTAGTAAAGTACCCGTTATTCTTGTCAGATTTTAATAATACTTGGAATATCTCTATAGATTTTCGAAAAATACTCAAATATCAAGTTTCATGAAAATCCGTTTACTGGGAGTCGAGTCTTTCCATGCGGACAGTCGGATGGACAACAGACGTGACGAAGCTAATAGTAGCTTTTGGAAATTTTGCGAACGCGCCTAACAAGATTGGTTCTTCTAATAGAAGCACAATGTTCTCTGTGAGTTTCGAACTGGATCTTTGTATACAATGTAGATTACTCTTCGTCTTCAAAGAGTAATTTTAAAGCATTGTTACGTAGTACAAAGATAAGCAGTGGCGAAGTAAACCTGTACTGTGCACACAGAAGCACGTCCAGATGATACATGACTATGAAATCAAGCAATATAGTTTGGCGACACTCAGTACCCTCTACTTTATTCAAAATTTGGTGTGAACTTATATCAAAAGCAAGACTGGAGTTAAAGTAAGTGACATCACTAGGCTCTGTTGAGCAGACTGATGCGTGCACATATGTACGCAATTTAAACTGGTTGTATTTAATTATGCTATAATAAATATAGATCATTACAATAAAATTACTAGTAATCACTAAACCGTCAACGACTGCAATATGTAACATGTTTACAGCTGCAAGCAATGGAAGTTCTTGTGAGATTTCAGGCTTCCACCGGGAAGTGGTGGAGAACTGCGCTCTTCTGGGTTGTTACGCAGCGTGTAGTTGTAATTCCTTATCGACGTTCCGGGACAACATATCGGTCCCATCTTCAAGGGTCACAAACCATCTTTCTTGAACCTTGAAGATGTGACCGATAGGTTGTCCCGAAATGTCTGTAAGGGGCTATAACTACACGCTGCGAAATAGCCCAGTTTTCAATGTAAATTCTTATTCGAATAGAATATTATGACCATTACGTACAGGCCCAACTCGTCAACTACATATTATTTTTTTATATTCAAGGGTCCGTGCATCGTGAATCAAATTTAATAATTGTCCAACAAGATGCGACTCTATTCAGTTTAATATATTTCTGTAGGCAGCTGCTTTGTTGGACAATTATTTTAAAAATAAATTTATTATTATTATTATTTAGTAGTAGTAGTAGTAGCATAAAATGTGTGGTATGAGTGACGTCAAAAATATAAAAGTTCTTGAACTGGAAAACTGTGCAGTAGGGAAGCATGCGAGGTTTGAATTTCTCATCGGTGTGACTGGAAAGGTTACTGTGTTCTGGGATGTGACATGAGAAGCGCAATTACGATAATGCAGAACACGCCACGCTACAGGTGACATCTGTGCTGATGCTGTCCTATAGATTTGAGGTTCTCACAGCGGTGTCTGTGAATATAACCGTTTTATGGGATTTCAAAACTTACCGTGTGATAGATTTTTACTGACGTTTTTTAAAAATCCTACGACTGAGGCGGCTGGTACCTCATAAACATGGTTTTGTAGGTAGTTTTCACACTTTTTATAGGCCATGCAGGCCCTTAGGGAGAGAAGAGTTATAGCTCTACACTTTTCTAGGACCTTCGGCACTAGATTGGGGTGGGGGGGTCAGCCCCACGCCCCGGCCGCCTCTACCCCCGGGAAAACCCGGTACCCTTTTTACGGGAGGCTGGGTGGGCCCCAGGGCCGGTCTGGATGGGCGGAAAATCTCGTCTCCACCGGGATTCGATCCCGGACCGTCCTGCCTGTAGTCAGTCGCTGTTCCGACTGAGCTACCCGGCCCACAAACATGGTTTAATACCTACTGTAACATACGGCGTAACGTCAGCTGCGAGAATTATCTTAAATTCGACGATTTTCCGCGAGAATTAAATAGAGAACTATAGACTTTAAGTCCTTGATATTTTGTATAGCTATGAGAAAGCCACAGGTGCAGGATATATACCAAGGTTATATTTGACGCTGTAGGTGCATTGTGAAATATTGGACGTAAATCAAAACGGCCTAAATAAAAAACGATATTTCCATCATAAAAGAGGGTTTAACGTAAGAGAAGGAAGCCAGCCAAAGGACTTTAAAGCGAAATTGAGAGAGTGCAAATTAAGAATAATAAATATGTAAGGTGCTTTGAAGCTAAATACGTAAAACAAGGCTTCTTGCAATCAGGACATATGACGCGCTTGACGGTGAATCACTGTTCATACGAATGACTGCTACGAAGTAATGTAATGCCCAAACTCTTTACCCCATCCTAAATGTTCCGCTGTCCAACTTTCACCGACGTAGGTTGTGTTGCCTTCAATAGGCGTTTACAGTAACACGGACCCTCTACTTAACCGTTTAAATCTCAACTGTAACCACCTTTACCACCCACAGCGACATTAAGAAGTTCTGCACTTTTCACACACGGTGTATTTATCATTTCTTACGATTACCACGACATAGATCTATTTCGTTTGTACTTGCATCTTCTTTGTAATGGACACGGATGGTGTTGTCTACGGAGCCGGATTAGTTTAGTCAGTATAACGACTAGGCTGCGGGCTAATTGATCTGGTGTTCTTATCCCGACAGCGTCAATAAATTCATGTCTAACCCAAAACGTCACTATCGACTCTGGGGTCCACCAAGCCTCTTTTTAATGGGTATCGACATTCTTTCAGAGGGACAAAGCGGACGAAGCGTGAAGCTCCATCCGGTAACGAGGTTAATAGTAAGTAGAGCTGTAACTCTCCTCATCGTATACCATATAATTTTCTGGCGTGAGCAGGGAAACTTTTACCATTAGTTGTGTTTTCTGTGAGCTAGAAACTGGCTATATTTCGTCCGTTTATTTGAAAGTGGCTAATTGTACCTGATATAACGAAACTGTAGGCAATATAGGCAATGTAGTTACACCGCTCTGCCACGGCCCCAGACACTATTGTCGCTGCAGTAGCTGCGAATATGCACTGGAAGAACCAACTGGCCATCTTGCCATAATCGACCCCGGTCCCAGCCCAGTGGGTAAGCCCAATCACAGCATTACCTTCTCCATAAGCCAGCGCGAAGCCGAAGAGCCAATACGCCAGCGAACTGAAGACTGCAACAGAAAGATACTGCATTACTGTACAAATGTAATTTCAACAGCCATAGGTGGCGTGTCAACAGAATTATGTACAATACACCGCATTGAGAAACTACATCACTCTTTGAACTTTATATGGTCTGTTGTTTGTAATGCTGGAGGTTTACTTGTCTTCTGTTGGGGCTTTCTGATAACAAACGATGAATTGTTTTCATTTACCAATATGTTCCCTCTTCATTTTCAAGTTCACCTATAAAAACAGAAACACAATACAGGGCTAATAGTGAGGTAAATTTGAATCATGAAACCACAACTATGGTAGTATCGATTTATGATGGTATTTAATAACAAAAAAATAACTACATGTTTCGGCCAATAGCGGCCATCTTTAGGTTATTACAATTTTGCTCAAAGAGTATCATATATATGCCTATATTGCGAGGTGATGTTGAGATATAGGCATATATATGATACTCTTTGAGCAAAATTGTAATAACCTGAAGATGGCTGCTATTGGCCGAAACATGTATTTATTTTTTGCTATTAAATACCATCATAAATCCATACTACCACAATTGTGGTTTCATGACTGATATTTACCTCACTATTAGTCTTCTCTACACACAACGGGGATGACACACCTCACAATACAGGGCGTTTCATAATGTACTCCGGGATTACAAAAATTTATTATAGGAAAACCATAGGACACGTATTTACGAAACCTATAGAGATAGAAGGAACAACTCAAAAATTTTTTTCCCAGTAATTTGTTTTTCATCGTAGTTCACACTTCTGTCGCTAGGCGATACGATTGTGTGTAGTAACCTTATTATAACCTTATTAACCAATTTCAGTAACCTTAAATAAGAGGGCTATCCAGAAAGTAACTTACGTTTTGGAATAAAAAAACCCCCAAGTGAAAGGAAACATTTTTTATTATATACATTTGAAAGCCACAATCTTAAACTATTTTTCACCATAGTCGCCGTTCAAATTGAGGCACTCATCATAACGGTGCACAAGCTTATTAATTCCATCGTCATAGAATTTTGCCGCCTGAGACTTCAACCACTCATTCACGCCTGCCTGCAGTTCCGCGTCGTCGTCGAAGCGCTGCGTTGCGAGCCA
>Ga0131853_10020081_pt1 | contig 12148 bp, 5 predicted proteins | sample TergutLab28metaG_FD_92764 | JGI IMG/M metagenome (GOLD analysis project Ga0131853, IMG submission 92764) | Labiotermes labralis P1 segment gut microbial communities from Petit-Saut dam, French Guiana - Lab288 P1 (version 2) (version 2) | ecosystem: Host-associated > Arthropoda: Insects >...
AATATGTGAACCTACAATTGTAGAAATATCTAAATATGTGAACCTACAATTGTAGAAATATCTAAATATGTGAACCTACAATTGTAGAAATATCTAAATAACTTTTTTACCAGCACATTCAAATTGAATTACGAACATCACTTTCCACGTGTAGAGATGACTACTGCAACATGTTTCGGCTATTTTTGTAGCAGTTTTGTACAAAGAATTGGGACAGCGGTAGCACAGTGGTTAAGGTGCTGTGTTACAAATTGGAAGGTTGATGGTTCGATTCCAGATGGTGCTATTGGAATTTTTCATTGACATAATCCTTCCGATAGCACTATGGCCCTGGGGTGACTCAGCCTCTGACAGAAATGAGTACCAGGAGTATTTCTTGGGGGTAAAAAGCGGACGGTGCTTAAGGCTGACAACCTTACCACCATTCTGGGCCGATTGTCACGTAATCTGGCAAACTTAACTTCCTGCTACCCTCTGGGCACCTCGGGCCTGTAATGGGACTGTTTTACCTTATACACAAAGCATATAAACGGAGTTAATATTTAACATTTTGGGCAGTAAATGATACATTGCCAGTCCCAGTGGCCGCGCGGTCTAAGGCATAGGTCTACGGTCGCTCGCCTGCTGAGATCGTGGGTTCGAATCCCACCGGGGCATGGATGTTTGTCTGTTGTGAGTGTTGTGTGTTGTCAGGTAGAGGTCTCTGCGACAAGCTGATCACTCGTCCAGAGGAGTCCTACCGACTGTGGTGCGTCGCTGTGTGTGATCTAGAAACCTCGTGAATGAGGAGGCCATGAACCGCGTTGGGTCGCAGCGCCACGGGGGGAAAAATGGTAAAATAGATTTTAAATATATTATTACAATGTCCATGGCTAACAATATACACAGAAAAAATAATATAGGGTTAAATTTAAAGTCAAGTGCCTCTAGATATCTGAAACTGATACATTCACTTCGAACTTGAGTGGTAGGTTGGAAAACGTAAATGCAGTAGAACTGCATTTATCCGGATTAATTAGGATGACGAGCCAGGCGGATATTCAGAAAATTCAGATAATTGGATTTTTAATATTAATAAAAATCCAACTAGATGCAACAGTATGCAGTCTGATTTATTTTAATGTAAAATCACTGTACTTCTTCATCGTTGCACCGTGCATTTCGTAGAGTCGTTTAATTAGTACAACAACTAATGCACATACATAAAAACAAATGCAGCAATATGGTTTAACAAGATGTGCGAAATTAAACAGCTAAACGTCAAGTTAATATAAGGAAATTAATCAGTAAGTGTTTTTAAATATATGACTTTAGTAAGGAACAATATAGCCCCCTCAAGATGAGCTTAGGATGGAAACATGTTGGAGAGATTTTAAATGTTTTAATGTACAAAATTTTATGTATGTGCGTTAGTTGATGTGCTAATTAAATCACTCTACATTTTTCGGGTGTCCACCCGGGTGGACTGCATACTATTGCATCTAGTTGGGTTTTTATTAATAATGAATTAAGATGCACGGAACCATGAGCTCAAAAAATTGGATTTTTCTTTGAAAATAGACTGCATTGGCAGTTTGATGGCCGGTTGTTACTGTTTACAGTACGCACCAGACTCTAAACATTTCGACCACCCTTTCTAGAAGACATAACACTGTACTGTACTTGACCCGATAACCAGTAATTTTAAGGCAAGTTAGTTTTGTAGAATTCTCGACAAATTCATCTGAAGGGCCAAGCCGATCCGTATAATTGGCGATGCAGAAAACCAGCGTCCGAATTAGTGGAGTTCTGCTGTAGTTGTATTTTCAGACGTACCATTGCAGACTCGCGCCTTAGACCGCAGGGCCACGACGATTGGCTCTTGTTATGCTAGGGTGACCAAATGCAGACAGACGAGAAATGAAGAGGACATGAATTGAAGGTGTTCAGTGAGACTGTGCTATGTATGCAAAGTCAGGCGGAAATGTTTCTTTTGAATTTTGAAATTCTTGTTATGTGGAAGGATAGACAGCATTAAAGCAGCTGCATAAACAGTGTAGGATTGTGTGAAATGGATTCAACTGGCACAGGATAGGGTTCAGTGGTTGACTCTTGTGAAAACGCCCATAATCCTTTGGGTTATATACAACCTGATATCAGTTTCTTGTACTCGCCTAAACCTACATTGATGCCTCTTAAGCAGACGCCCACAATCTCATGGCTTTGCGGAACTCCGGAAGTAGAACTGCTTGCTTGGAAATAACCAACATTTATTTCCCCTCTTCGGCAAACGTAGTTAGGTCATGCTTAGAATGCGTGAGATGCAACCAAGAGAGACATTGCTAAACGTAGAGTACACATTGTCTTTGTGTTTTGTTTGCCAATGAATGTCACGTAAAGTAGACTGCCGCTGTGTTACGGGACTGGCTTGACGTCACGCCTTTTATTTGTGGGTCGTGGGTTCGATTGCCGCTGACTCTCTTTCGATCATTCCTTTCTGCAAGCCTGAATCCAACCACTGCTGGAGAAGAAACTTTCATGCCAGCATTATCCCTATAGACACTGCGAAGCTCCCTCCAAATGATACAGTTAACTGACCGCTAGAGTCCAATAAATGGCAAAAACTATTTATCCTACAGATGAAGACAGCAGATTTACCGAAACATCTGTACCTAGCTGCCAGATTGTGTGACGTCACACAAAAGATAGTGAAGCTACTGCTTATAGTGCAGTGGTAACTATATGTACCATATCTCTTAATATTAACAGGATCTGTATTTCGCCCATGTAGTATATGTAGTCTTTCCTTTGAAACTAACAACTAGCGGCGATTGTTTCCCTAACCAATATTAACCGATTGGTCTTTACGATACACACCAGTTGTGTACTCTATGATATACACACTGAATTCTTCCATGCTATCGAGATAAACGTCACCCTTCCAAGACTTGCGATACTACTTCAGCATCCTTATAACGATATTGAGCTTACTGCTTTCTTTACCGAAATATCGATCATCAAACTACAACAAATCACCATCGCTTCCAAATCCCTCGTGTTCCTGTCGTAAATATCATAATAAAGGGATGAATTACGCAGAATTACTAAAACTATGGTGTCATTAGCATCATCATCATCATCGGCTCTACAGCCCTGGGTGGGCCTTGGCCTCCTGTATGGCAAGTATACGTAATAACTATAAACATAATTACAATGTATCTTTTTTTCCTACTGCGCTACAGCAAAAATCGGGCCTAGACAGCCTCATTGTTGAAGTGTCTATATCACACGCACACACACAAAAGCAGTAGGGCTCCTCTGAACGAGCGCTCGGCTCGTCGCAGAAGCGCTACCTATACAACACACAACAAAAACTTGTCCTCAGTGGAATTCGAACCCCCGATGCCAGGGGTGAAGGAGCTTCAAACATACAAACTAAGCCGCACGGTCACCGGGATTGGAATTAGGGTATATATATACCTTATTCTATATAAAGTTGCCCTTGTGTGAGCCATGAAGGCCTGTGGTAGACTGGAAGAATAGCTCCACTTATTCCTAACCTCGACATTAGATGACGGTGAGGGGCGCCTTAACCCGAGGAAACAGCCAGGCTGGACTTACTATGTAACTAATTGTAAGGAGCAGAATCCTTCTTGAGAAGCTGATAAGTCCTTAGCCGGCTGAGAAATAAAAGCATTTTATGGAACCCGAAGGTTCATTGACGCATACTACATATTAAATAAACAATTAATTCAAGGAAGAAGTGTTTGACGGATTTAAAACTTCCTCAAAAACTTCGATAAAATTCTGGCAAACTACACGGCGTATCATTCCAGAATACAGTAACCTTCCCGGGCATCTCCCATTACATTCCGAAAAATCACTTAGAAACTCTTTTTGCAAATTCTTATATATTTGAAGCAGGTGGTAAATCCAACATACCGCGTTTTAAAGGGCATAGATTACGGAGTAATTATATTAATTCCTATAAATGCAGAGCGTTCCATAATCATGTAAAAAATGTAACTTCATTTTTTCCTTGTTTGCGCTGTTAGCCATATTGCCTGCTTACATAGTTATATAGAAGACGCGCATTGACAGACTTCTCAGAAATATATCGCAGTTACAAGACGACATACAAAAAGACCGCTGAAGCTACGCGACAAGACAGAGGCACACACAAACGACTCCCTGAAAGACGTTACTGTATTATTCGCTTCGGTCCCCACAGAAGGACTAGCAAACGGACATACTTAGGTTTCAGTTGTGACAGTCACCTAAAGGCAAAAACGAAAGGCGTTCTGATTGATAGTCTTCATTTAACAAAGCTGTACCAATCGTCGCTGTCCTTTACCGATCTTATTCTTCTTTTTCTTTTTCTTTTTCTTTTTCTTCTTCTCCTCCTCCTCCTCCTCCTCCTCCTCCTCATCTTCTTTTCTGCCTCTTCTTCTTCTTTTTATTTTCTTCTTTTCTTCTTCTTCTTCTTCTTCTTAGATGGCACTACAGTCCAATGTGGACCATCACCTCCTTAACGGACTTCCCCAGACAGCTCTGTTATTTTACTTCTCTTTCCATATTTTAATTTGCATTTATTAAAATCTCTTTGTACACAACTCCACCATCTGTTTTTGGTTGTCCACTTAGTCGAATTTCCTGAGGATTATTGTTAAACACTTGACTTTACTTTTACTATCCATTCTATTAACACGACCAATCCACTCCAACCGACTTACTCCGACAAATGAAAGTATATCTAAATCTCCAAACAGCTGTATTAATTCTTTATTATATCGTTTTCTCCAATTTTCACTTAGATTAATCCCCCAAATATTCTTTTTAAAAAACATCTTTTAAAAGCAGCCAGCTGTTAGCAATATCTTCATGGAATATCGAAGATTCTGCTCCATATGTTGCCACTGGACTTTTTAATGTCTTATAGACTTTCATTTTTTTTGTCAGAGTCCTTTTTGGTTCTTTACTAAAGGGAATGCATAATATGCTCTATTTGCATTCTTAATTCTTTTTTTCGATCTCTGGTCTTAATTCATGTTTATTTGATAGAATATCAGCAAGAAATGTATAGTCTTTCAAAATTTCAAAATTATACACATCAAGTTCATTTTAATTGTAATTACTGATGATCCAGGAATGACGATTTTGGAAGACTATTGCCTCTCGGTAGGGTGACAAAGCTACGGGCTCGACGATCAAAGAATTGTGGTTCGATTTCCGACAAAAGAAAAGGAATATTCTTTTTCCCGAAGACGTCAGACCATCTGCAGTGGGTAACATCGCCATTTCTTCCCGAAGTAAAGCAAACGGTATGTGAAGCTCTCACTCACTTCGAAGTAATTGCGAATTAAGAAAGTGTGGAACTACACCTCCATTCACCTACGTCTTCAAGATCTTGTGGTTAATTAATCACGGGGTCAAATTTTCATATAGGCCTCCTCCTACTATATCGGACCCAAGGCCGCATTCAAGTGCTTCAGCACTCCTGCTTGAAATTAGACAGGCCACGACTGCAAATACTGGCTGAGGTTTCCAAGATACTTCTTAGTTCCTCCAGGCAAATTCCAGTATCATACCTTGCATTGGGTCATGAACGCAACCTTCCACTTTGTTTACAGATCATTATTTACTGACCATCCTAATAGCCAACGCCAAATAATTTCAAATACCAACGTCATTACACCAAGCACAGAAACTAAATTAATATCCCAGAAATTTCATTAATGATCTGACGTATAATTTACCTTACGATAGGCATACAGTCGGTTGTAGAAAAATCATGCTTTCTATTAACTATCATAGGCTTGTTTATGTGTCAGCTCAAGAACACATCTTCTTCGCCACATTCTACCTTCCACCAGAAACGTAATTTTGGAACAGCAGCTGTTATAGTGGCCAGTAAAATATACGGTCATTCAGGTATCGATTGCCAGAAATGACACGATCATACTTTAGTCGATATCTGCAGGGTAAAAAGAAACCGTGCAAGGACAAAAAAGCTATCTCCACGGAGAAGAGTCCAGCAGTTTGAGAATTGGGCAGTTCGCTTTCATTTGTGGAACCCAAAAGATAATTACTGACTGTGTTTACACAAACCAGAAAGTGGACCTGAACAAGACGGTTCCAACTTACATTCCTCTTATTTGCATCTTTAAGCTACAGAAAATATTATACTTCTATCTACACTTCGGTCTTCAAGGAATTACCTTCCCGTGAGGTTCAGTACTATATTCGTTTTATTTTTATATTTCAAGACAAAATAAATTCGTGATATAAAAAAGGGCACAAAACAAAGGGCACAAAGCAAAGGGCACAAAACAAAGGGCACAAAACAAAGGCCCCATACAACAAAATCAGTTAATCATTAATAATATATATTTCCGTATAATATGAACCAAAAAGATGCACTACTTTCTATTAATTTATTTCAGTAATAAGTCTCTACATGTTTCGAGCAAGCTTGCTACTCATCATCAGGAGGATCAACTCTGTATAAACAGCAATTGGTATAGGCGTGTCTATACCAATTGCTGTTTATACAGAGTTGATCCTCCTGATGATGAGTAGCAAGCTTGCTCGAAACATGTAGAGGCTTATTACTGAAATAAATTAATAGAAAGTAGTGCATCTTTTTGGTTCATATTTTACGGATATATCACGATGCACGGTCAACAAAACTTTAAATATGTATTTCATCAATATTACAATTTATTGTGATGTAACGCCGTATACTTCCGCGAATAAGATCTCTGTTTCGGAGAAACGCATTTTCTCCAACGTAAGTGGGGATGAAGGTACATATCTATATACAAAACTACACCGCCTTCTACCTTAGAAGACAGTAATTCAGCCTAATTTTCTGCCTTTGGAACTTAAAATCTATCCGTTTACTGAACTATTTATACACAGTACAAATTATATGACTACATGGGTCTCTCTCACTTCCAAATTCCAGTTTAGAGAAGTTCTGTGTATTCTCAGTACTTCTCAATTCGCTGAAGCAAAGATAATAAAGAAGAGAGAGTAGCTGTTCTTATCAGCAACATATGCACTGAAGACACCTAAACATCTTTAGCCTCGAGGCTGGACAGAGAAAGTTTGTCATCCTCATACCGCGGTCACATTACCTCCCTGGAAAAGCTACCTACGGAATACGAAACTGCATGGGCTTGATTAGATATTGACCCGTTGGTTGAAAATAAAACCTCCATTTTTTGAAGAGTGAGCACAGAATTTGGTCCACTGCTATACTCAGATTTACTAGATTTTCCTTTCAAAGAAACAGTTTGCTATCCTGTTCTAAATTGAAAACGCTTCTCGGAATGTGACGTCAAAATCAGTGTCTTACAGGAATCCTAGGAGGGTTCAGCATCACCGCGTGGGTACGCTGCAGGATATAATAAAAATGTCTGTTACATAGCTAATAATGCGAATACAGGCAATAAAAGATTAAATCCTTCCAGACTACTACTATAAAATTACATAAATTAGGTCACGACCACTTCCAGTGCCTTTAGAATTCACCACACATTAATCATCTGACCATTAGACGTTATTAGTGACAGCAACCGTCAGTGGCTTCAAATAACCCGTTAAATAAATAAACCAATAACATAGTGTTGGTTTTACGTCGGAGGACTGCTAACCTCGCTTTGCCAGGAGGGCCTTTCTCTATGGTGCCACGGGCCAATGTGCCCATGGCTTCAAGTTTCTTGGGGTTTTCCTTATTTTTTTTTTTTGTATGGATATGTTCTAGGATTTCTTGGAAGAAGGATTGGCCCGTCGCAAGACCTCTTATCCTACAATGACAGAAACAAACAAGAAATTACTGACATACGTCCACACCTCTTGTAGGATTTGAAAAATCGTTGTCCGAGCGGTAGAGGAAGTACATGACTAAAACCTGTCCCACCACCCCACACACATCGACACCAAACTTATACAAAAATGTATCAACATTCTCCAACGCACAGATATTTATGAGATGGGGGAGAGGAGAGACGCTTTAACTTCTCATTTGCGTTTTCATTAAAATTCGTAACATTTCTTTTACAAACACAAGTCTTAAGCATGTTTATGTAAGTCTACACTTAGGAATTGCATTCACAAAGTAATAGCTGCTCAATCAACTAAGAAAATTCCCCGCCATTCATGGAATCCTGATATTCATCCACGCAACCACAAGATCTCTCATCTGGTACCTATCATAAGCCAGATTAATCCACTCTACACCCTTCTCGACTAACTCTCTATCTTTACTGGGATAGTTCAGTTGGTACACAGACGAGGCTACGGAATCACGAGAGAAACATCGTATCTGAAATTCTGGCTAAGGGAAGTGCCAGTTTCGGATCTGTGACACACACAGTTTTCTATTCAATGTGTACGGGGAACTGTTTCTGCGGGACTTAAGGGGCGGAACCCCAGACCTGACCATAAACCTCTCTACTGACCAGGTTAAGTATGCGTAGAAATGTAACTCAAATTCCCCACATGCTTTCCTGACGTGTTGCTTAAGAACCTCTTCATACAGTGAATGCTCTCACACTCAGCTCAAATTGAACTCATGATAAGGAATTTGGTTACAAGTTTCTCACTGAACGCTCTCATGGCACTCATGCACAATTTATTTTGTTTGAAACATGTTCAGAAACATAATTTGGCGGTAGTCGCTTTACTTTTGCGTCAGATATTATTTCTAAGAAAACCCGCGCTCTCTTGTGCTCCCCGCCACGTGTGCATGACTGCAGTAATGACAAGAAGTGTATCGAGATTCAGGCTAAGATATTGTCCCTAACCGTGACTTGACCGTGAGCTGACCGTAAGCCATAATGGGACTGAGGCTCACAAAGCGGAGTTTACCTTCCTTATCAACCTCCCAACAACCTCTCTTCTTATCAGGTTTAACGAACCAAACTTCTGAAGGGCTGTTTCATCAGGAAAGATCGTGCTAATAATTGCCTATGAACCGTCAGTATATTTGTACCGACTACACGGCGTCATATCCCAGAAGAAAACGATCTTCAGTCACCACCATAAAATCCCCATATCTCAAAACTCGTACCTGCTTGTCACCCGTCCCGTAATTTCTGCGTACTTGGATAATTTCGTGACTTTCCTTTTACGACGGTAATAATATCACAATAGCGAGAATTTGTTTTGTTGCTGTTTATTATTATTATTGGTGGTGGTGGTGGTAATAGTACTAGTAGTAGTAGCAGTAGTAGTAGTAGGAGGAGGAGGAGGAGGAACAGTAGCATTAGCAGCAGCAGTAGTAGTAGTAGTAGTAGTAGAGCTGGGATAGTTCAATCGGTAGATGGACTAGGATAAGGGATGTCATTCGAGGAATCATATGTCGATTCTCAGGAGGAACAAGAGAATTTTCCGCTCTCCATATTCTCAAGAGCGGCTATAAGGCTCACCAGACCTCGTATTCAGTTGGTACTGGTTTTTCTTAACCTGGAGGTAAATCAGTCGGGGCGAGAAACAGAACACTCAACCTCATCTAGTGCCGAGGATAGGACTGTGTACTGCCACATCTCCATTCTTCCACTCATCTCTATGTCACGCACTGCCACACCTTTAGTAACACCAATACAGTTAATATTTTCGTTAGCTATAAACCATGACCATTTATTGAATACAACGAAGGTTTGTGCAACGTTTGTCTTGCGACTTTCCGTCCGTCGTGGTAGGATGTTGTTTACTATACAATTTACACTTTTCATGGTTTCTCTTCCCTGTTAAACTAAAAACAAGAGAATATTGTCAGCGACACCACGGAAATACAGAGTGGTTCAGAAGGACAGGTCAATATTTTGGAAAGTGATAGTATCAGTCATTGTGAGACAAAAGTTCATAATAGACATAATATACATGTACCTAATTCTGAATGGTTACCGACACAGAGCTGTTCGAATTTCCGGATCTAATTCCGTTACATTTTTATTTGTGAGGTTAGAGAAAGAGCGAAGTTTATGAAAGATGGATGGGTGCACGAGATACTGTCTTTTTGGACCAAGCTGCGGGCACAAAGAAACGAGTAGATCAATTCAGACGAACAACTCGCGATCTTCGCCTACGAGTTTCAAAGGGCATTGAGGGTGGCGGTGGGATTTTCGAAAATTTATAATGAGCTGTGACAAATCTGTCATTTCTGCGTGATAAATTTGTCATTTAGGCTTTAAATTAAAATTAAACTAACAGTAAGTAATTTATCTTTCTTCATTACCATTCATAACGATTTTGCATTAGACACATGCTCGTATGAACTTTTTCTCTCACAATGACAGATACTATCACTTCCAAGGTGTTGACCTTTCCTCCTGAAACACCCTGTAAACAACGCGAATTGCATTATGAATTACATACATCAAAACTGCTAGTGTCGCAGAGCGCCTTTTCTATATACCACGAAAATCACTCCGCTGGTTACTGCGCGATCTACAGCCCTTCCACCTTGCATGTCAGGGCGCTTAGAAGCTCAGAAAGTGCAACCACCATGTTTAATCACCTCTTAGGCGAAACCTACGCCAAGTTCGTAGCCGCACCCCCGCCACCACATCACCCCCTCACCATCACAAAGCTGCAATTTGATGGTACAAATAGAGCTGTTTACAATAACTGGACTTTAACTACAGATCAAGACTAGTGAAGATATTTGATGTGGAGGAAGTAAAATTATCGCTCTTTACGTCATGTAGTTGCCTGAGGAGTGGAGGAAAAACTGCACTTATTTTTAAAGCCAGCACTAGATAGAGGTGAGAGGTCAGATTTACGAACTTAACCATTGTAAACTGTGAGCCGGGTGGCTTAGTCGGTGTAGCGACTGACTACGGGCTGGACGGTCCGGGATCGAATCCCGGTGGAGACGAGATTTTCCGCCCGTCCACACCGGCCCTGGAGACCACCCAGGCTCCTGTACAATGGGTACCGGGTCTTTCCCTGGGGTACAGGCGGCCGGGGCGTGGGGCTGACCTCCCCCCCCCCCGTCTAGTGCCGAGGTCCTAGAAAGGGTAGAGCTATACCTCCACTCAGCCCAAGGGCCTGCGTGGCTTATAAAAAGGGTGAAAACCTACTTACCATTGTACATTACAGGAAAGAGCTCCAGCCACCTTGAATAGACAGATGTGTGGACATAAAAGGTGGTCTCGAACTCTTGGAGAACACAAAAATCGCTTGTTCCAGCCCGGAGTCGGAACACAGGTCTTTAATATTAAGCAAAAAATTATATTACAAGCGTCTGAGCACAGGGGCAAGAGGGGAATATTTGAATCTAAGAAGAAGCAGCAGGATGCTGACCACAACTACAAAAGGACATTAGCCAACGGCGATGATAAAATCGGTGTAAATGAGGTTAACAAGGCTTGGAACATAATATGGGAAGGGTGATACAGGTGTTTGAAATTTGTTTTGCGAAAGATGGAGGAAAAAAGACAACTGGAAGTCCTAGGAGTAGACGGGAGAATATTAAAGCTGATCTACACGATTTACAAACAAGGAGTGTGACGGTGTGGATTTGATTTTGGCTCAGCAGAGGATCGAAATGTGGTCTCTCTGTGAACACAACAATGAATATTTGAGTTCGTTAAAAGGTCAAGTATTTCCTGCTCATCCGAGCAAACATAAGCTATATATAGTGAACATTCGGTCAGCCGAATGTCGAAAAACCGACCCTTCATTAAGAGCCCCCCCCCCCCCCGTTTCTAATCAACGTTACGTTAAATGTAAATTGCCTAGCTTGTTTAATTTTTATTATCCTATTTCTTGAAATTTGCCTCCTGTGAAATGTGTACCGGGTTTTTCCCGGGGATAAAGTGCGGTCGGGGCCGGCTGCTGACCACTCACCTCCTTCTAGTGCCGCGGTCATGGAAGAGTAGAGCTATACCTCTACCCACCCTCTGGGCCACACCGGACCTGTAACGGGATTACTTTATCTTTTACCTTTATATATATTTATTTATTTATACACACCATTTATATATTCCATGTAGGCCGGGTAGCTCAGTCGGTATAGCGACTCAGCTACGGGCTGGACGCTCCGGGATCGAATCCCGGTGGGGACGAGATTTTCCGCCCGTCCAGACCGGCCCTGGGGCCCACCCAGCCTCCTGTAAAATGGGTACCGGGTCTTTCCCGGGGGTAAAGTGCGGCCGGG
>Ga0131853_10020082_pt1 | contig 12147 bp, 5 predicted proteins | sample TergutLab28metaG_FD_92764 | JGI IMG/M metagenome (GOLD analysis project Ga0131853, IMG submission 92764) | Labiotermes labralis P1 segment gut microbial communities from Petit-Saut dam, French Guiana - Lab288 P1 (version 2) (version 2) | ecosystem: Host-associated > Arthropoda: Insects >...
GGGCTGTCTCATATAAAACACGGTTCGTCTCCACTGTAAAGGGCTGTCTCACAGAATACAAGGTTCGTCTCCATTGTAAAGGGCTGTCTCACAGAAAACATGGTTCGTCTCCATTGTAAAGGGATGTCTCACAGAAAATACGGTTCGTCTCCATTGTAAAGGGCTGTCTCACAGAAAACACGGTTCGTCTCCATTGTAAAAGGCTGTCTCACAGAAAACACGGTTCGTCTCCATTGTAAAAGGCTGTCTCACATAAAACACGGTCCGTCTCCACTGTAAAGGGCTGTCTCACAGAAAATACGGTTCGTCTCCATTGTAAAGGGCTGTCTCACAGAAAACAGAGTTCGTCTCAATTGCAAAGGGCTGTCTCACAGAATACACGGTTCGCCTCCATTGTAAAGGGCTGTCTCAAAGAATACACGGTTCGTCTCCATTGTAAAGGGCTGTCTCACATAAAACACGGTTCGTCTCCACTGTAAAGGGCTGTCTCACATAAAACACGGTTCGTCTCCATTGTAAAGGGCTGTCTCACATAAAACACGGTTCGTCTCCACTGTAAAGGGCTGTCTCACATAAAACACGGTTCGTCTCCACTGTAAAGGGCTGTCTCACAGAATACACGGTTCGTCTCCATTGTAAAGGGCTGTCTCACAGAAAACAGGGTTCGTCTTCATTGTAAAGGGCTGTCTCACAGAAAACACGGTTCGTCTCCATTGTAAAGGGCTGTCTCACAGAAAACAGGGTTCGTCTCCATTGTAAAGGGCTGTCTCACAGAAAACAGGGTTCGTCTCCATTGTAAAGGGCTGTCTCACAGAAAACAGGGTTCGTCTCCATTGTAAATGGCTGTCTCACAGAAAACGGAGTTCATCTCCATTGTAAAGGGCTGTCTCACAGAAAATAGGGTTCGTCTCCATTGTAAAAGGCTGTCTCACAGAAAACAGGGTTCGTCTCCATTGTAAATGGCTGTCTCACAGAACACACGGTTCATCTCCATTGTAAAGGGCTGTCTCACAGAAAAGACGGTTCGTCTCCATTGTAAAGGGCTGTCTCACAGAAAACAGAGTTCGTCTCCATTGTAAAGGGCTGTCTCACAGAAAAGACGGTTCGTCTCCATTGTAAAGGGTTGTCTCACAGAAAACAGAGTTCGTCTCCATTGTAAAGGGCTGTCTTGCAGAAAACACAGTTCTTCTCCATTATAAAGTTTTGTCTAGCGGTCACGGCTCGTATGCAGGCAGTGCCTGTTTCGAATCTACTACGGGTCACATTGACTATCCTGAAGTGTGTAAGTGTGTATTATTCAGTCACTCCAAAGACTGGGACAGTACCTGATCCGCTTTGTTGCAAACACATCCCAAATCAACATTCTGAGACAAAGTATCGTGAAATAAACAGGATAGGTAGTGTATGCGTAACGTAACAGTGAGGCGCGTTCGTGTAACCACTGTTGCCGTGCAAAAGCAGTAAGTATCACATATTCTGAGGGTGTGTCTGTAGCCATGGTTATCCAGCATGCATTGCGCATGCGCCATATTCTCATCTGTTTTCTGTCCTGGTGTACCATATTTTTCCACTATCTCATTAACGGCACGATTTTGGAATAAAAGTTACTGAACATAAAATGCGAGTTTTGATTTCCTCTACAGATTTTTCTGAAACATTTCTCATTCTAAGAAGAATTCAGCGAGATATTATCGTAAGTGTATATTGGTCTTCAGGTACAGTACCCTTATTATTGTCAAAGTTTAATGAAACTTGAATTTCCCGACAGATTTTCGAATCAAATATAAGGGGACCGCGGTAGCACAGTGGTTAAGGTGCTGTGCTACAAATCGGAAGGTCGCGGGTTCGATTCCAGCTGGTATCACTGGAATTTTTCATTAACATAATCCTTCCGATCGCACTATGGCCCTGGGGTCGACTCAACCTCTAACAGAAATGAGTACCAGGAGTATTTCCTGGGGGTAAAGGCGGTCGGTTCGTAAGGCTGACAACCTTACCGCCATCCTGTACCGTTGTCACGTAATCTGAGAGCCTTAACTTCCTGGAACCCTCTGGGCACCTCGGGCGTGTAATGGGACTGATTTACCTTTACTCAAATATAAAATTACATGAAAATCCGTTTAGGGGGGAGCCGAGTAGTTCTATGCGGACAGACATACAGACGGACAGTAAAGACGAAGCTAAAAGTAGCTTGTCGCAAATTTGCGAACGCGCCTAAAAAGACCAACCCCTAATAATGTTCAGGGAAATAATCGCTGTTTACTGTGATAGTCATTCGAAACACGTAAATACATTCTGTAGGTAAAATTCTTTATTTTGATGCTGAAGCACGCGGTACCTATAGTTACCATTCCGCTACATAAATTACCCCAACGACCAAGAATTCAAATGTAATCGATTATTAATCAATATGTCGCTGTTCTAAACTTGTTTGTGCGACTAAAACCTCAAAGCACTCGACATTTGCTTTGGCCATGAAGAACTGTGTCGTTAGCTGTGAAGTGCATTCTACCAAATCAACATTACCTTCATCCTCTTCTTGTCAAATTCCTCCTCATCACTGGCGATTAACACAAAGTACGCAAATTACACTGAACTGAGGCTGTAGGCAACTGTAACTATACTAAGCACACATCATCTGCAAATATGCCACGTGACAACTCCTGCGCTGAAGTCATATTCTGTAACATGTGTACCGCGAGACATTTATATGTTCCAGCACTAACTGTAGTACAGTTTCAGGTTGTCAGTTACGTCAGACCATACAGCGTCGAATGGGGACCGCGGTAGCACAGTGGTTAAGGTCCTGTGCTACAAATCGAAAGGTCGCTGGTTCGAACCCAGTTGGTGTCAGTGGATTTTTCATTGACATAATCGTTCCGATAGCACTATGGTCCTGGGGTCGACTCAGCCACTAACAGAAATGAGTACCAGGAGCATTTCCTGGGGGTATAGGCGGCCGGTGCGTAAGGCTGACAACCTTACCACCATCCTGTGCCGTTGTCACGAAATCTGGGAACCTTAACTTCCTAGAACCCTCTGGGTCCCTCCGGGCCTGTAACGGGACTGCTTTACCTTTATACAGCATCGAATGGTAAGATGAATGATGAATGGTGAATTGTAGAGGATATGGAAGGAAGCGGTGGTGGTCTAATCGACATACGCTTGCAACGCCGCCATCATCATCATCATCTAGCTAACATGCAGTTTTGCCACCTGTTGACCCGTTCCGGTCTCATGCGTCTAGAAGTCTCTTTAATGGTCTCCCCTGGCTTCTTCTACCTCTTGGTCTGCAGTTTTACTATCCTTGGTAGTCCATTACGAGGCAATCTGTTTATATGTTGCAACCAATTTCTTCTGTATTCCTGTATTTTGCCCAAAACTGGGAGTATATTTAGTTCTTTTGCAATCTCTGTGTTTGATTTATAATCTGTCCAAGTGTGGCTTGCGGTTATTCTCATATATTTCATCTCTGCTGCTGTTGTTCTCCCTGGGTGCGTCTCTTGCTTTACTGGTCCAATATTCACCACCGTATAACACAGCCGGAAGGACCAGTGTACTGTATAGCTGTATTTTAGTTTACTTTAAAGTTTCATGTGGTCTAAACATACTGTTAATAATTCCTGTTATTTTCAAATAGTTATTCAATTTGTCACCAACATAAGATATCAAAATCTCCGAAGTAGTGGAAGGAATTTACTTGTTCTGTAATTTATCTATCACAGTTTTGCTTATTGTTCATCTTCTGGCCAAATTTAAAACCGCGGTAGCAATGCGAACAGATTTCTATCGCTTTCCTTGTTCTGGTAATGATCAAGAGTTAGCATTGGAGTAGATCGTAAACATAAATTCAGAATATGTAAGAAACAAACATGGCGACCGTGCGAAACTCTGACATTATAACCGACAGATTTAACACGGATAAGATTTGTTAGTTAGGTAAGAACCTGTATACAGAAATACAATACTAATTGCTTGTTAAACATATACGTTGGACCAGGAGGAAAGCAGGCTTTATGCGTTCTGCAGCCCATTCGACAGATTTAACGTAATTTTCAATGTATGCGAATTTATACTTAAGCAATTTTGGGAAAAAGTAAAAAAAAAAAGCCTTTTTTAAAAAAGATACGCGTGGAATTTTTCGTGTGGGAATGAAAGCGCAATGATACGAAGATGGCGGAAGAATACTGCTGGACGATAACACAGGCGACGGTGCTGCGGCCGTGCGGGTTAAAGTGTGTTGCATGTTAGCATTTCATCCGGGCTTTCAAGTATATGTACATATAGTTGACCATCATTCCGCATTCCGTCTTATGACAGGTCCATAACCTCACCCACAAGGAGTTCCCTGGACAGTGCGATCTAGTGCTTCCTCCTCAACTCCCAGTATCTTCTAGTTCCATTAACCCTTAACCTGCTAACGTGGAGAATATGGTGAGCTCCTAATAATGCCAGCAGATGGCAGATGGGATTTAACTTGGCGTTTAACGGGTTAAGGTCATCTAGCACCTGCATACGTCTACTTCCTCGTCTTCACGTCCCTTGACCTCTGTAGGCCTATACTCAATTCTGACTTGCGCCTTATCTTCCGGTAGGTAATTATTGCGTACGTCAGGGAGCGTCTGTCTTGGGACCTCGCGTTAAATACCATTGGCATGAACTTCGGATTCAAATAGAAGCGTGTATAAAGTGTTAACAAGACAATGTACCTATACCGTAACATTGAGGTGTGTCCGTCTAACAATCGTTGCAGTGGAAAAGCAATAGGTATTACATATTCCGAGGCTGTGTTTGTAGCCCTAGTTACCCAGCATGCAATGCACATGTGCCATACTGTCATCTGCTGCCTGCTCGGCTGTACAATATTTTCCCACATTGACTCATATACAGCACGATCTTCGAAAAACTGTTATTGAACACAAACTGTGTTTATTATTTGTGTCAACAAATGCACGTATGTGCATTTGTTGACACAAATAATAAACAACACAAGTGCATGGTATGAACATAAAAAAATGAAATGTGTGTTTCGATTTTGTCTGCATCTTTTGTCTGCAACATTTCTCATTCTAAGAAGAACTGCGCGAGATATGACCAAAAAATGTTTATCGGTCTTCATGTACAGTACCCGTTATTGCCGTCAGATTTTAAAGAAACTTGAATTTTCTCGACATTTTTTTTTTGAAAAATATTCAAATATCAAATTTCATGGAACTATTTTATACTTCAGTGTAATTACACAGCACACTTAGACATAATATGATACCTACCATAGATTTAACTATAATAAGCATAGACATAGCTTGGTAACAGCATGGACCCCTCATGTAACCCACACCGCCCAAACTTTCCGACAGATACGATATCTCGTGCCCACTTTACCCCCTCCCTACCGCACATAAACAGCCCATGTATGTTTTGTATAACTGCTTAATAAGTATTTCATGCACAGCCTGAAGATGGCCATTATCAAGCGCCGAAACATGTAGTTGTAGCTTATGTAGAAAATACTTTATATTCTACCAATAAATATAGTTGTGTTAGACCAGTACACACACTGTACATTAGTTATTTTATGGAAATCCGTCTAGTGGGAGCCGAGTTGTTACATGCGGGCGGGCGGACAGACATGACGAAGCTAACAGTCGCTTTTCGGAATTTTACGAAAGCGCCTAAATGGTGGGGGGGGGGGGCTCTTACATTCGAATTGCGCTGCAAGTACATTTAACTGCTATATTACTGCCGTCACCAAAAGGAGTTTTCACGACACACGATTGCAGTGATACCATTCCGTACTTAACCTTTTGGCGCCGGAATTTTTTTATTTTATTTTAGCACACCCTGTATATAAAATGTGAATAACACATGCAGCAAATACGTTAGAATTATGAAACAAACTGCATTTTGAAGAGAGAAAAAAAAACTGAGATTATATACCATGTTTAAAATATTCAGTACCTATATTTGTTGAATAAAATGCAACTTTAGAGGTTAGCGGTGCGGTACGACCACTATAGTTGACATTAGGCGTCAAAAGGTTAATGCAGGAGACAGCGTAACCTAGCATCAGGGTCGTAGCCGGGGCGGATGGGGTTCGGTAGCCAGTGTCACTGGTGCCGGGGGCGGCAGAGCCCAGAGGACGGCAAAATGGACAATTTAAATGGAGAAAAAAAATAGTTGTCTGCGTTTAACAGACTTTAAATTATCGAGCCAAATTGATGATCACTCAATGAATAATTTCAATTTTTTAATTAACGGTTTTTTTTAATCAGTGGCGTTCAATTGTAATTACTCGCCACCAGGGTCAAAAGAACCTAGCTACGCTATTGCCTAGCACTATACAATTGGCATATCTTTTAATGAATGTATATTTCAACCAATAACTGTGCCATTTCTACGTGCTGTGAAACTGATAGTTATTAACGCCAACCGTGACCCAAATTGAAGTACGCTTGCTGTGCGTAAACATGTTGCACAAGTACAATAAAATGATGGCGCCCATAACAGATGTCGCCACTGTTTAATGTTTCAGCGAGACTTGTCACTGATAGGGTGACTTAAAAAAGAAAAACTTGGGAAATATTTGCACAGAATTACGAGATTCCCTATGTTGTAATCCGTGACGTAATACTCTTGAAATTACTCAAGGCGTTCTTTTGATTTGAACAAGACAGGCGAAGTGCGTATAACGTTAAACTGAGGCGCGTTTGTATAACCATTTTTGCAGTGGAAAAGTAGTAATTATTACATATTCTGAGTGTCCGTCTGTAGCCTTAGGTACCTAGCATGCTATGCGCATGCGCCATATTGTCATCTGTGGGCTGTCCGGCTGTACCATATTTTAACACATTATCTCATAAACGGCAAGATTTAAAAAAGTTGAACATAGAATCTGTTTTTTTTTATTTTCTCTACAAATTTTGTGTGAAACATATCTCATTCTAAGAAGAACTGAGCGAGATATGATCAAATATGTACACAGGTCTTCATGTAAAGTAACCGTTATTATTGTCAGATTTTAGTGAAACTTGAAATATCTCGACAGATTTTTCGAAAAAAATACTCAAATAACAAATTTCATGAAAATCCGTCCGGTGGGAGCCGAGTTTTTCCATGCGGACGGACGGACGGACAGACAGTCTGCGAAAAGCGCCTAAATTGTCTTAAAGGTTTCACGGTACACGCGTAATTGTAATTGTAATTGTAATTTACGCCCATTAAGAAATGTGCAGCCTTATTCCGCGCCGATTCTCAAGAGACATGCCAATGCTCAAAGGCATTACGTGTAGATCCCTGATACCAACTTTACCCCAAAGTGTGGAAGGTACGGGCGGAAATTTATTTACGCCCTTAAGTGATGTACAGGGTGGGGCATAAAGATCTCCAACTTTTCGAAGAGGTATAAAATATGAAAGAAGCCATCTACAAAAAAATTGAATATATTTCTGAAAAGTACATTAAAACAGTTTTTTAATGTGTTTTAAAAATCAGATCAGACATAAGGCAGCCGTCGTTGGCAACACATTGCTGAAGACGTTCCCGGAAGTTCTTCATAACTCTCCGGTTAGCTCAGGCGGAATGCAGTCGATTTCCTGTTGGATCCTTTCCTTCAAATCCTCAAGAGATCGAGGACGATGTTTGAAAACCTTTTCCTTTAGGTATCCCCAAAGGAAAACGTCATGTGGGCTTAAATCTGGTGACCGTGCCGGCCACTCCACGTCTCCCCTTAAAGAGATCAAACGCCCAGGGAACAACAACAAAGCCCCGATGTTCACCGGTCCAACCCATTATAGGTAATGACAACGGTAGAGGCTAACCAACCGCATGACACTACCCCCACCTCTCTACCACTACTACAGCCCGCACAGTGCCCCCTCGAAAAGTCGGAGATCTTTATGCCCCACCCTGTATAACTTAACTAATTGTAGTTGGTTTTTTTGTGTATTGTGTTATTATCTTGTATTTTTGTTACCTCATGTGTATTGTTTTACTATGTGTGTATTGCTGTCTTCCATACTTTAGTTGCCCGGATTGCTGGCTATAAGTCAGTATCCGGAAGGTCCTGCGACCGGCCACTTCGGCACAGGTTTTTCTTGGTTTACCTCTCTCTAAAAGCGAATGCTGAGACGGTTCCCAAGACTCCAAGTTGCTACTGCATGCTTCTCATGTAGCCCTCCCGACTTAAATTTCGTAGATCCTTATTTCATATTTATGTTAACTTTATTTCATATTTATGTACATGCATAATAACCACTGCCACCGGGTGACAGCCCATTTGCAGTCAAATGTATTATTATTATTATTACAAATTACTCCATCGAGCAGTCCTTCCTCCTGAGAAGCTAACAGGTACTTAAGTCAGTCAAGAAATTCCCCGCATTTTATGGAACCGTCAGGTTTACTACCGCATTCACAACAGCCCGCCTCCTGTCCTTATCCTGAGCCAGATTAATCCAATACATCCTCCCCCCACTATCTAACTTCTTAAGATATCTCATTTCCCTTTTCCATTGTTAACTCCGTAACAAACGATCAGCCGAAGTCCGAAGCCACATACGGTGGCAGATTTTTGTTCTAGCATACGAAATAGCATCTGTACTGGCAGAAACTGGAAACAGTAGATGCCTTGCTCGGGCACATTTCCGACCAACCAATCACCTGCATAATGTGGAGTACTTCTTCAGGTAATCAAACATTCTGCACATATTACGGAACCCATACGTTCATTACCGTGTTCACAACAGCCCGCTATTTATCCTGATCTAGATCAATCCACTTCACGTCACCCGTTTCTTTAAGGTCCACTTTAATATTATCCTCCCATCTGTGCTTAAGTCTTACACATGTTTCTTTTCTGCAAGTTCCCCCCCTACCCAAACCAATGTATAATAGTTCTACCAGTTCCATCCTGATCCCGCTAGCAAACAGTCAGCATAACCTATATGACCTATACCATTGCTGTGTGTACAGTGCTAGACTCCTGATGATTGACAGAGATACTGTCCGAAACATGTAGATTCCTATTCCAAAAATAAATTTCAGAAATTAGTGCGTCTAGTTGGTTTCATTAATGGAGTATACTACTATTTATGTAGGTACATACCTTTTTATAAAGAATTAACCACAATATCAGCTTACATTTCGGGAATGGCGAATATCGTAGTATGGTCGAGTTTCTTATTACAGAGCGCGAGCTATACAGCTAGCGGACGGGCGGGCAGGTTGGCGCCAGTTCTTGGTTCTAAAGCCGCCACCGGACTGTCAGGTGATAACATACTATTGCACCTCTTTAAGTGAGGAAACAGAACAGGCCACTTCGTGATGGCGGGGGGAGAGAATTGGAATTTACGTGATATTTAGTGGCGTCATGTGACTTATGTGTCACGTGGTTAGGTCTGAAATTTATGACTGGTTTTGTTATTGGTCACAGACTTGTGTGGTAAGAGTACAGCATAAAGACTAGAAGTGACTTACCAGGTCCAAGATAGTGAAAACGTTCATGTTATGAATATAAGTTCAAAGTTATTCCAAATAGCATTACAGGAACTTACTCTAATGCAGTGTGTCCCTGTTTTGGTCTCTCGGATTGAGGGACGAAACAAAGCTGAGAAGGTTTGAGGAAAGCTTGCTGAGGAAGATATTTGGGCCTAAGAGGGAAGAGGTAATAGGAGAATGGAGAAGACTACATGACGATGAGCTTCATGATCTGTACTCTTCACCAAATAATATTCGGATGATCAAATCAGGAAGAATGAGATGGGCGGCGGGACATGTAGCACGTATGGGGGAGAGGAGAGGTTTATACAGAGTTTTAGTGGGGAAACCTCAGGGAAAGAGACCACTTGGAATACCTAGGTGTACAGGGTAGGATAATATTAAAATGTGTTTTCAAGAAGTGGGATAGGGAGGCACGGACTGGATTGATCTGGCACAGGATAGGGACAGGTGGCGAGCGCTTGTGACCTTCGGGTTCCATAAAATGACTGGCTGAAGAACTGATAGCTTCTCAGGAAGGACTCTGCTACATGGGGTTTGGAGTGTCCCGTTTATCTTGTCCCCCAAACACGGCAGCATTGTCGCATATGAAGCCCGCTTCCGCCGGGACATCCCGTGACAATTGCAGTGTTCGGACACGACAAGAAGGGCACTGGGAAGTAACTACACGATACACTCACATTTAAAATGTTACTAACCCTTCAGTCACACAGGTAACTATATGTACCATTACGCTTTAATACTCAGGAACTCTCCCTTTGCACACACAGTACACTGACGGGCTTCGTATTATTATCATCAAGAAATAGGTATTTTTTTCCCTACCCAGTTTTGACTGGTCATTGTAATGGTGAAACGGTGTTACTCTGTAGGGTAGGAACAGAATTTTTAACTGTTTATATTAATTGCGGAATTGAAAGATTCAAGCTACTTACAGGGCCTCTAAATAAATAAATAAACACCATTTATTTGAATTACCAACACACATGCACACTGTTATTAAAACATTATAAAACCTCACTTGGTTAAAAACATTTTTTAAAAAGTCATTCATAATTCTCCGACATGTTTCGATTGTTTCTTCCAACCATCATCAGGGAGCTGCGCAGTTTTACTCAAGTTACTCTTTAATAACAGTGTGCATGTGTGTTGGTAATTCAAATAAATGTAAATTTGTACAATATGCACGGTGAAAGACTAAAAATAAATAAACACCAAGTTGAAGAAGTTCCCTCCTTTGTACAACTGATTTATCATAAAATCTCCTTAACCAAACTGATTCACCTAAAAAAAAAAACAACGATTTTATCTCACATGCACATTAATGTTATCCTCCTACGAATAGGAACCGGGATAGCTCACTCGTAACAGTGGCTACGTTAAGGGCTGGATAATCGAGAAATCGTGGTTAGATTCGAAACGTCCAGATCGAATCTGCAGCCCATCCAGCCTCCTATTCAACTGGTAGTGGGGGGGGGGGAATTTCCCTGGAAGTAATTTGGACGAGGCGTGAAGCCATCCCTTACCCTGTTAGTGCCGGGGATAATGAGTGGACCTATGCCTCCACTTCCCCCCCCCCACGACTGATCCATTTCCCTTAAGCCTTCCAGCCCAAAAAATCTAATACGTTAACCGACTGGTCTTTCTAAGGTAAGCACTCTGTTCTCTATGCGGTACGAACTGTATTGCTGTACACATTGTTAACTAAATTTAGTCTCAAGAGGCCGTGTCGTGGCTCACACCGTCAGTCGCCGGACCCACACCGTTGGAGGCCCAGGTTCTATTCCGGGCCAGTCCGTGTGGGACTTGGGGTGGACAAAGTGGCACTGGGGTAGGTGTTTTCTTAGAGTATCTCGGTTTCAACCTGTCATTGACATTCCACCAATGCTCCATGTTCATTTTCATCTTAATTATACTATTACAAGTAAAAAACGGACGAAGTCTGGGAAACTTCAATCCTTTCACAGGGCTGGACTTCACTGCCTGACAGACCCAACACACGGCAAAACAAACTGTTGCTATAATTGCCAATAAATGGTTTGTAACTTAAGATTTCCTCCTCGGCGTCAATGAGTACTTCGTTCTTCTGGGATGTTACGCGGCGTATAACGGTAGTTAGTCCCATCTTCAAGGGTCATCAAGCAGTCTAACTTGACCCTTGGAGATGGGAACGACAGTTTGTCCCGAAACGTCGGTACGGAATTGCCACTCTACGCTACGTAATATCCCATAAGAGTGCAGATCCCATTTTTATTTTCAGGCCTAACCGCGGTTACTGCGCGTTCGCCCAATCTATCTGCTTCTAATTAAATTACAATAAAAATAGTGACGTGGTAAATATTAATACCTCTACTCTCCAATTATTTGTTGATTTCTCTCCTATGTCCCAATGTCTTGGTCAGCACGTTGTTGATCAATAGATTCAAACCCGTTAATAATCAATATGAAATATCGAAACATAACGTTCATTAGATGCGCGACGAATGTTTTGAAACCCCCTACTGGCGCGAAACACAAGTTCTGTGACTTTGCTGTAAACATGTTTACTTGATACTGCGTTACAAATTGCTGCCCCCCCCCCCCCCCCCCCCTCCACCACCACCACAAAAAAGACCAACTACCGACACTAAAATAACATAATACAATTACACA
>Ga0131853_10020083_pt1 | contig 12146 bp, 11 predicted proteins | sample TergutLab28metaG_FD_92764 | JGI IMG/M metagenome (GOLD analysis project Ga0131853, IMG submission 92764) | Labiotermes labralis P1 segment gut microbial communities from Petit-Saut dam, French Guiana - Lab288 P1 (version 2) (version 2) | ecosystem: Host-associated > Arthropoda: Insects >...
TGACGTTTTAAATGAGAGATTCCCTGATGCCTGGATTGGAAGGGGTGGACCAATACCCTGGCCACCTCGAAGCCCAGATCTCTCTCCATTTGATTTTTTCCTGTGGGGGTGTATTAAGAACAATGTGTATGCTGAGAAGATAAGGAATATCCGGCACCTGCAACACAGGATCACATCAGCCATTGAAACTGTAACATGAGACATGATTCAGAAAAGTGGCAAGAGATAGAATTTCGTTTGGACGTCTCCAGAGCTACAAATGTTGCACATATTGAAATGTACTAAGGTAAGTCTAAAACTTTAAACTTTTCTGAACATTTTAAGATGCAAAATGTGCAAATCCGTCTAGTACTTTTTAAGTTATAGCGGTTTCAAATCCCATCCATGTTTTTTGATGACCCTGTACAATACTAAATTGATGCCTTTCCTGTTTAAGACAATCAACTGGTTATTTACCTCTATGATATTTGAGGTTTGCAAAGTGCTTCTCTTGAATATTAATGACTTATGGGATGTGACACTGTGTCATTGGGTGAATGGTTCATGAAATTTTAAAGATATGTGGTGCCTTTACCTTCAAGGGTTGAGTAACAACTAACCCAGCAACAGAGAGTCACATCTCAGGTCTGAATTGTTAACTAGCTACACTGAGCAGAATCCTAACAGTACTGGCCTTTAACAACCATGCACAAAGCAAATGATGAACACATGATCGACCCCCAAATTCAAAAAACATTTACATGATGACAAACAGTGCCCCATTAAAAGATGAGTCAATGCTTAATATGGTAATTTTTTAACAGTACAAAGATTTTTTTAAGGAAGTGTTGTTTGCTTCTTGAAAAGCTGTAAACAGTTCCAAATGACAGGAAATAACTTAATGATAGTAACACAGGCTGATCTGTGTACTTCTCATCCCCATACTATGAACATAAAAATATGTGTAAGCCATGTAATAATCATGCCTGCAGATATAGGGATTAGTATCCTAGTACCACATGTCTTATGTATACATGCACTCACAACCCTCTGTTTAGTGAATCTACATAATGTGAGATTTCAGTTTCTCATATTAGTGCTGCTCAGGTTCCAAGTCTTCTAGGACGTAAGGTCATGTGAGTTGGTAAGTAGTTAACAGACATTTTGAAGGAATGCAGTGCCATCATCTTCACTGTGTAACACTGTTGGACCTAGAAGATGATGGCACCATCACCTTATATTCGTATAACGAAAGCCAACGAGATGCACTCTTTCTCATATTTATTTGCTGAAGTACTCTACATGTTTCGGACATGTCCACTTTCCATCATCAGGAGTATCTCAACACTGTATACGCGCAATAGGTATTTGTCATTCTAGTTCTGTTGTTGTATGCTAGCAAACGCCAACAGAATGCGGACATGTCCGAAACATGTAGAGTAGTTTATCAAATAAATCTGAGAAATAGTGCATCTCGTTGGCTTTCATTATAAGGATATATCACGAAGCACAATCCTCTGAATGTCAAAAAAGGCACTACAATCCTTTAAAATGTCAGTAACTACTTACCAATCAACTCAGCATAACATCCCAAATGGCATGGACCTTTAAATCTATGTAAATTTGTTGCAACTTCCCACAAACTCAAAGTTTTCTTGCGAGATTCTCATCTCAAAGGACACGTAAATTCGAGCTGTTATGCGTATATGTACAAATCCTGTACCATCTAGTTTTATATTATCCTGACTTCACTTTCATATGCATTAACATCAGACACAATTATATAACTGCAAACAGTTTCATATGTCATCACATATGTTCAAAAGACAAATACCTTCGCTTCATTTACTGTTACCCATCAGTGATGATAGCAGTCATTCAAAAAATTACACTTTACATAATATACTGTACATACCCTGCTAGACAATTTTAAGAAAAAATAATGTTATTAATTATTCAGATAATATTATTAAAAACAGTCCTCATTACAAACCAAAATACTCCTTGCCTTTTCACAGAGGCCACTTTTAAGCACACAGGATGTATTTCAAATCAAATTTGTTCTTAGTAATTATTGTCCATTGTCCATCCTTTGCCACTTACTAACCGGGGAGATATTATAAACCCTTGTACTCCACACAAAATTCTATTAACCCACTGAAGCATGAAACTAATAAAAGTAACACTTAAAAATTCAGTTCCTACTGTAAAGAAAGCACATTCCACCTAAATCCCAAAGGCAGGCCAGTTACTATTGTTTGCAAAATATATTCCCATACGTACACAGTGCAGGAACTCTGGTTACCACTATGCTCTGAAGGATTTATCTGGAATTATCACATGTAATTCATGAGAATGAAGAAACGTGCACAGTAAGTTTCTTTTGATTCCACGTGGTACATAAGAATCCATATAAATGTGGCATTTACATGAAATAATTTTCTAGTATAGGGAATGTCAATTTCAAGACAGAATTGCAATACAATAGCATGTCTTCAGACTTACTCCCCTAAGACACCTCCCTAATACATCCAATGTCTTGAATTTTTCCATACAAGTCTTAGAATCATGCCCTGTAAACATAAATAACAATATCATTTTTCTCATTTATAAAACCAATGTACGCACACCTAATGTACAAACGACACAGTACTTTGTTTACTCCCAAATTTTGGCAGAACTATACCATCTTCAAGGTGTTTGTACACCAATATTTAAAACTCATTACAGTACGTAGAATTAACGTACCAGGTTGCAACCAAGAACTTTATTGTTGTGTACATTTGAGGTGCATACATTCGTTTTATAAATGAGAAACTTTGTCACACTGCACTGAATGAAGAACATTCAAATATCAATATAATATTCTGCTTTAGGTTGAATTGAAGCAAACATGTTTGAACAGCATATATACAAACCAGGGATAATGTACCACTGTGAGACATACCTCACAAAACAGCTAACTGAAATACCTTGTAGTGACTCCAGAAATATGAAAATAGAGAACCAACATGCAAATATGGTAGTAACAATAAAAATGAAAAAAAAAAATGAATGGAAATACACAGCACCCGTTTTATTTCGTCCCACAACAATGGAGATATATAACACAGGAATCCTCCATCCACCAAGAACACATGCGCAATCTGAGACTCTTCTATAAGATAAAGTTGAATGGCAGGAAAAAAAAACCACACATACTTTTTATGTGATAAAGCTCCCATTAGAGCTGATCTGCTCAGAGACTAAACAGTAAGACCTACCTATCTTTCAGTGCCGTGTACACCTGTGAGTTTCAAGGTAGATCACATTCCAGGCACTTACTTTACCAGATATCTTCAAACCAAGTTTGTTTTTTATACGCGATATTCCTTGGTAATAAGATGCACTCCCCTCCCCCCCCCCAACCCAAAAATTTTTCATGATGGAGAAGTCAAAAAACTAACCTTAGAGGCCTTAGTTCATCTGGGATGTTACACTATGTACGTTGATAGCCGGTTACTAATGTTCTGGAACAGGCTATTGTTCCCAGACAACCAAAGGTCTCAACTACACCTTTGGCAGAAATTTGAAATTTGGTATATTCTTACAACTGGGCAAGACTGTAACCCGGCATTAAGACTGCTGAATATAAGGGAACTACCCGACTGCACTGTATCAGAGCACCTTGCTGGCCATCAGAAATGACAAGTTGGATCTCGGTCTTTGCAAATGTCTAATCAGTCAACAATGACAATTAAACACAAGACCTTGGAACATTGACTTGTATGTGAAATTGTACATTCAAGTTACAGGAGGTAAGGCTCGAAATAAGATGGGCTTAATTAAATTTCTAATATTAATGTCTGCTGTCTGAAATCATGTTCAGGGGAGAATTCCCTTCTAGACTAAATGTCATTCAATTAACAAATGGCAGGATAGCTTCATTGAGAATATAAATAACAATGTCACAAAAAATTAATTTTTAATTACAATTTTCCCTTCACTTATATTAAATTACAAATTTTGAAAACACACCAAACTCTCAGACATGTTGTTCAATCCCCACTCCTTTACAACAGCTGTTTCTAACATTCTCTGCTCATCGAAGTCGACAATGGTATGGTACAACACTTGCAGAGTCCCACACCTGAAATAGGATAATGCATTAGTTCATAAGCGGACTTAGGGAAAATAACGCAACCAAAAACCACAGTCGAGTAACGAGAATCCTGCTTCATGTGTCAGATGTTCAAAATTCATATATCAGCCCAAATACCAGTTTTCGTTTTCAACATCCCTTCCATGTAAACGCCAGGATGGTATATAAAAGCAGTTCACAAGGGCATGAGGTTTGAGGCTCTCAGAGCGATGTTATTGAAAATTCAGGTATTCTGGGATGATACATTGTGTCAATGTGAAAGGAGGGAACTATTTACCCAAAGAACACAAAGTACAAACTTCAGGCCATAACCAATTGCTTCAACATTGTTTTGAGTTCATTACTCATTCACCATTTGATGCAGACTCCAGTAGATATCAACCAGAAGTTAAATTTTCTACTCTACCACCACGGATGCACTGCATTGCTTCATTTCATATGCGGAATTTTTTATTTTATTTTGATTTAACATGAAATTTCTTTTACATCTAGTAAACACAATTTAAATCCCACAATCTACAATAGGGGAGTGCAATAATTTAATAATTTTATCTCACAGAAAGAAACACGAACACCACGGATGGGTGATGTCATGTCACACTGACTAAGAATTCATTAATCAATGCAGACTAAGAATTCATTAATCAATGCATAAATTTATGAACACAGAAACCATTAAGCAGAAAATAATCCATATTAATACTAGGCGCAATCTCTTTTCCATTCTTTCACTCACGTATCAACAAAAGATTTGGAAGATGCAAGTCCTTGGGGATGTAACAATGTGTCACTGGGCAAGTAATTCTCCATGTTTTGAGGGATCACAATGCTGGCAAAACGACAGGAACTACTTACCTGATATGACATCACATTTCACAGAACTGCATTTACAGTAATATCAGTACAAAAACCTTCAATCTCACAAAAAAAAACTCAATAAAATGTTCCTGTACTTACATGCAAATTTCTTCAAATCACAGGCTTAAAGAGAGGCTTTATTCTGCTCATGATTTTTGCCAGAATTTGCTGCTGCTACGTAGGCTTTTGGCTTTAATTGGTTTCTTCCCCTTTTCTCCACCCTGTGCGACAGCTTCTCGGGAATCCGTTGCCATCGCCTCATCAGGGTCCTGTGACTGAGCCTTCAGTGTCTTCTTTATGTTGATTATCTAGTACAAAAAATTAAATCCAACATCACACACTGGCAAAAGACAACTTACAGAACTGACAACTAATTTAATCATCAGCTAATATTTTTAATGAGTGTCTGTATTCGCAAAATTTTAACCAAAACCACAACTCTCTTAAATTTTATAATAATACGTTTTTGTAGGGCCAGGCATTTTTATTGTCACTGTCTGTGATATGACATTGCATTGTTTGGCAGATGGGAACCAAGGTTCTGTAATACCTCTGCCTCCATCTTCAGGGGAAGATCTACCAGATTACACAGCGTAATCAGAGACAACTACATACAAACTGTAAAAAACAATTTTATTTATGGGTGCTTAGGTTTTTCACAGGTTAAAAAATCTGCTTACTGACACAGTTATATCATAGAAGTACTCCCTGCTATTAACGTTTAAGGTGTTATTTGAGACACATACAGTCAAACCTCGGTTCACGAACTTAATTCGTTCCTGAAGGTCGTTCGTAAACCGAAACTATTTTCCCCATAGGAATTAATGTAAAATGGATTAATCCATTCCTAGACCCCAGATGACTGCTTATTGAAACTTTTACAACAGCACTTCGTGCACAAGTTCTTAACACAAAATCAATGGAAACCATCAAGTCTATCACAAAAAAGATAAACACAACACTAAGCAGATCAAATACAGACGAAAACTTAATTTAGTTTCGTTTTTTTTTTCTTTTCACTTTGCTGCTATCATTGCCTTTCTTTGGCCTCATGGTGTCCTATTTAAAGAGAAGGCACAGTGAATTCGAGTAAATGAAAGCTACACAGCAACTGACACTCTCGCCAATCGGTGTTTTTTCCGCTAGATCATTCTTCTACGAATACAGCCGACGCTGATACTCCCAGCTTATCGCTCCACGATGTTGACAGCTTGCGTGTTCGTAACTCGAGACACAGTACGTCATCCAAGATGCTTTGTGTTCAGAAAATTTGTTCGTAAACCAAATTGTTCATGATCCGAGGAGTTCATGAACCGAGGTTTGACTGTACTTTATATATACTGACACAAAACCTGCGTGTGTCCTATGGACTCTGACTCCATTAAAAGCCACTACCTAGTTCACTGTTTTATTTCAGGAAGACTACCTGACAGTCACTGGCAATCTACATTCAAATAAAGACAGCCTTAACCTCTGCTGTCTAGGACAGTGTTCCTCAACCTTTGTGAGACCACGGCCCAGTAAATTCTTTTTTCATAAGACAAGGGCCCAGTCCCAACAGATATACTCGTAAATACCTTTACATTTTTTTAAGTTCATACATTAAACTAAAATAAGTATTAATAATTAATTATGGCATAATCATAAAGAGTATTAGTACACCTATGTATACGGTGTAGCATGTTGATAAATATAAAATTACATTTTAATTAGTTATCAATCACTGGACTAATGAAATCTTGTAGCATATTGTAGTTTCCTCAGGCCAACATGTGGGTCTGAGTTTTTTGACACATTCACGAATATTTTTCTCCTCAGAATATTTCAACTATAGAACATTTATTCATGAAAATTGCTTAGAAAATTAAATGATAAATTCCAGGAGAACCTCTCACGGCCTGGTATAATTAATGCCAGGGCCCGGTACCAGGCCGTGGCCTGGCGGTTGAGAAACACTGGTCTAGGACACCAACTTTCAAATCTCCCAGTTAGCAGTCAGATCTTAATCATGGGATAACAGAGTAACAAAACTTGGGGATTTAAAATTCAACTAAGTTGCAAAGTCTATGGAAAATACAACTGCATGACCTGCCCATCCATAAAACCACTGAAACCACTAAATAGTACACAAAGGCACAAGACAACAGAATAGCCCAGTTTATGGTACGGATCTCTTTGACCATTATGGCATGACCACAAGACACTGACTTTAAGCACAGGAAAGGCAAAGAGTCACACTACCCCTAGAATTATGCAACTTTTATGCAACACTCAACAAAGAGCAATGCCTGACATTGCCATGTCCGGAATGCAGGCTGACCAAAGAAGAGGAGCAGATGTGAAGTTTTAAAGTCCTGTGCAAAGTAATGCTTTGTCACTCAGCAAGCAGTGCTCATCCAATGGCATAGCAACGCATCCCAGGAGACTTGAATTCTCAGCAGCACTGCTGAGGTGAAAATCAGGTCTCACAAGATAAGTTTACCAACCCACAACCAAGTCACTGATGCAGGAAGATGCTGTGACCAAAAAAAAATATACAACGCAGACAGCAAAAAGGGTTCAGGTACTGCTTGCTAGAGCTATTGAACTCTTGAATATCAGTGTCAATGATCTGCAATTTAAGCCAGTTTCTCAAAATGTCCTAATCAGGTGCAAAAGCCCTGTCTCAGGCACTGTGTAATTTCAATTATCTTATTTGTTTGATATTTTTCCTTGAATTTCGCACCCAACAACTTAATCTGATGCCCTCAGAGACTGCCCAATTTGCCCATGTGGAAAGGCTAGCCCAGCTTAGCCCATTATCACATTTTACAGTCAGGTGCTCCAAGGATGTGCCACTCAGTTAGCTCCAAACACAATTATACACTCACAAGTAGCAGAAACAGGTTCAGCCATAACAAACTTCTGGCGCAACGCAACATATCAACTTCCCTCTGCATGTATTCACCTCCTGTTCAATGGCCTCCTTGTGTTTGAGACGCCTGTTTTTCTCAGCATTGGCACGGTTGATCTGCGTCTCTACACATGACAGGACAGCTTCGCACGAATCACACCACTCTTGTAATGTGCTCACAATAGATCCTAAATCAGCCGACTGAATGTCACGCCCAATGGCATAATCAACCTCTAACTGGCTATTTTTTTGATCCAGTTTGCCATGGATTATATCTGCAAAAGTCAAAATCAGACTAAATACTTGGCACATAACAATGTTACAGGAATGGAACACCGATGTTAAAACATACAAATGACACTCCAATTTGCATAAAACAAAAGTAATGAGGATAACAATTGTTCTCATATATAAAATCAACCTTATAATAGTATAAACAAAGACAAATGGATTAAGATACTCAGAGTTAAAATAAAGATGGCAAACCGTGAACAGGAGATCCAACGATTCAACTCATAACTGCACCGCATTGTAAATGGGCTACTTTGGAATTTGAAAGCTCCAAAAGTCATAAATTACATTTATCTTTATTTTACCTGCCAAACTGCCACATGTTACTTCCTGTTGAGTAGGCTACATTAATACAATCAATAACGAAACAGGAAAGAGGAACTGACAGTTGTCAGAAAAAATACTGATCCTCTACTAAAATGTAACACATATGTCACAACAACATTAATGTAGCATGTGAAAACATAGTCTAGTTAAGTCAAAACATAAGCAAAGTACATACATTATAAAACAGTACAGTAACTAAAACAATATGTAACTTTAATGTGAATTAATTTAACTGCATATTACATCGCTGTGGTGACAGTAATTTTGTGGCCATAGAATTTAAACACGTGACAATACTTCGTTGCAATTTGTTTTATACTCATCCTTTACTGAAACTGCAATTACTTCTTATGGGTCACATTCACCTGCATAAATGGCTTCAATGATTAGATCTTCTAAATCTCGAACATTCTTAATATCCAGTTCCTGAAGTAACACAGAATATGGAATACACTGAAAATAAATCACAAATCCAATGAACATTCTTTATTAATATACATTTCAAATAATATAACATTTTAATGCATAGACTGGACAGTCCAGAGCAACAGTCCAATTACATCGTACATATGTACGTAGTCCTGCCGATAAATTCTGTCCCAAATTTCATGTAGTCCAGAGCTGGAGACAATGAGGCAGACGGGTTCAAAGGTTCGTTATTTTTGGACTATTGACCCTTCAGGTACTTGTGCCAAGGCAGTTTGCTCATGTCCCTCGCAGTGTTAACATGGAGTGGGGTTTCAAGGAAAACAGTGTAGCTGTGAATGCCCTTCACAAATGTGGAAAATCAGATTCTCAAATTTTCAAACTCTTGAAACCACTGAAAATTTTGTGGAATTTCATCTATCGGGCAATTAAAAGTTATAAGGAACTCTGGAGTGTTGCAGAGAGGGCTCACAGTCAGGACACCTGAAAAGTGTGAGGGCTGAAGCCGCTATCAAAACAGTACGAGACTGGATTCACCAAAATCCGCTCTGGAAACAGAAGATAATGTCCCAAGAGATGCACATATCGACCCAATCTAGTTGTGCCTTATCAGGGATGATCTACACATGACAGTGCACCTCCACTCAAAGGGACACCTCCTTACCCCTGCTTTAAAGGAGATCCGGTGGACAAGAGCAGAGTGTCTCCTCCAGTGGCACGCTGACAACGGGCACGAAAACATCCTCTTCGCAGACGAGAAATTTTTCACCATCGAGGAGAAGTATAACAACCAGAACAACACAACTTATGCTCAAAAGTCCCTTGAGGTGCATTCAGAGGGTGCAGGGATGCCATCACCCTTCCTACGTCATGGCTTGGTGGGAGGTGTCCCATCAGGGGGCGACACATCTTCATTTTTGCAAGAAAGGGGTGAAACTGGTGTCCGAGTATATCAAGAAGACGTGATACAAGGAGTTGTAAAACAGCTTTACATGACCTTCTTTAGTGGTCAGGAATGGGTCTTCCAGTAGGACTCAGTTCCTGCCCAAAACCCAAGACAACTCTGGAGTGGCTGTGGAGGAACATTCCAGCCTTTATCAGGGCCAGGGATTGACCCTCGGGGAGTCCAGACCACAACCCCCAGGACTACAAATTGTGGGCTTTTTGGAGGACATGGCTTGCCAAAAGCATCACAACAACCTGGACAGTCTGAAGAGATCCCTCGTGAAAGCAGCGGCACAGATCCCCTGGAGAGAGCGCGTGCCGCAATAGCGGAGTGGTCGGAGCGTCTCAAGGCTTGCATCAAGGCAGAGGGCAGCCATTTTGAGTGGCATTACTATAAATAAAAACTTAAAACTATTGCTAAAAAATTATTTGGCTCGAAAAGTGGATGTTCTGTTTCATTTTCCTTCTAGGTCAGCACATACTTGGAACAGAACTTATGGCAGGACTGTGTAAAATATGGAAACACAATGAATTCACAAATATATTTTGTTTGAACTTATTTAATTTTCTGCTACTGATCCAATGCATGCTCACTGTCACATGACTACTTTTATTTGATATTATTATTATTATTATTATCATAATCATCATCATCATCTCCTTTATGCAGGGCATTTATACTCATATTCCTCAGACAAACTATGTCCCTATGGAATACAGTGTTGCAGCTATTCTGTTGTTACTATTCATGGCGCTTATATCATTAGTTTCAATGTTGAATCTATTGCACTTTTACATTAGTACTTTCCGAAGTATGTGTGCAGTGCCCAGTATGGCTGTTTTCTGGAGTTCCTTGACTTCATGTTTTCCTGGTATGTTGCTCACACATTTTCTGAATAATTTTGAAATAGTCCCAGTTGCCCCTATATTAGTGGTATCACCTTTGTTTTTACATTCCACATGTGCTGTATTTCTGTTGTAAGGTCTTTATATTTTAGAATCTTCTCGGTTTTATTATTACTATTATTTATTTTTTTAAATTTCACAAAAATATATAAATACTATTTTAGATATGGAGATGGGGAAGCAGATGATCAGACGCGAGACATGGAAATCAGCATGTCTTACGCGAGTCTGCACAAAGTAAGTTTAAAGTTATATAAATGTCTGACACACAGTTTTGCAAACTGGACACACATGCAATCATGCTGATATTAACCTTTAACTGACTAGGTTAGTATTTAAATTTCAGCACATGGTTTACAAAAAATGTATTATTTGAAGAGAAAAAGATAAAATTATGAAACAGACAGCATTTTTTGGAAAATAAAACACAGATGATGGAGCACGTCTTAAAGATTTGGTAAGTTTCTTTCTTAACCTAAGTATACAAAATTAATTTCTGGGGACTTTTTTTACATGTATCCGAACATAGGTTATTTAAAGTTTAAAGTGGAAAAGACTATGTATTATTACAGATTTAATACACTGTCTATGCAAGTTATTTAGTACAGAACAGTTACTTAATAACAGCCACTTCTTTGAAACATAAACGTAAGGATGCACACATACAGTAGACTCAATCTGTAGAATAGGAGGGATCCTGAGGGACTGACAAAAAAAAAGAGCAGCAAGGTGCAACCATACCTTGACTAACCAGGAAGTCAAAAGACAGATTCATGTGGCAACCTTACTGTTTCCAGGTTTCTTAGTGGTGTGACTTTATAGGAAGTGAACAGAATTCATAAAAAGGTTCTAAAATCTGATCTTTACCCAACTGCAAGTCTGGGTTTTAAACAGATTGTAAAAACTGAGAGTCAGTCATGAAGCAATGGAGAATAAAAATCAGAGCAAGAAAACTCCATCCAGGGAATTCTGCATACAGCTTCAGACCAAATATCATCAACTAGTGTGCCCATACAGAATAGTCTGCCATACAATGTAAGGAACACAGCTTGTGTTTACCCTATATCCCAGGTAAGGGACCATAGGTATATCATTTTATCTGACAAATGCTGCCAGTCACTCCCATAAGCTTGCTTACAGTACACCATTCCACTGTATAGTGATCGAAGTGTATGGTAGATGTGACGCATGTCTGTAAGCTGAAGGAAAAGAGTTCCATCATCTACTTTATGTACTGTAAGTAAACACCTAATATTAACTGCCATATATTGGGGGGGGGGGGGGGCCAAACCCAAACCCCCCACAAAACCAAAAGGCGGGGGGCCCCCCCCCCCCAACCAACCTGGAAAAAAACCCCGGGAACCTACAAGGGGAGCAAAA
>Ga0131853_10020084_pt1 | contig 12146 bp, 9 predicted proteins | sample TergutLab28metaG_FD_92764 | JGI IMG/M metagenome (GOLD analysis project Ga0131853, IMG submission 92764) | Labiotermes labralis P1 segment gut microbial communities from Petit-Saut dam, French Guiana - Lab288 P1 (version 2) (version 2) | ecosystem: Host-associated > Arthropoda: Insects >...
TCGGGGAAAAATAAAAAGGCAGCCGAGTTGGGCGTGCCTATTATAAGTGAAGATGGATTTATGGGTGAATTCTTTTTGTCCTATTCATGATACCACTCTGCCTGTGCTTCCCACATGTCGGCATATTTTCCGGGGCGGGCTATTAACTCATCATGCGTACCCTCACCCACGATTTCGCCTTTCTCCATCACAACTATGCGGTCGGCAAGCTTAGCGGAACCTAGGCGGTGGGTTATGATTATGGCGCATTTACCCTCGGAAAGCCGCTTAAACTGCCCGTAGAGACGGGCTTCTTCTAACGGGTCGATTGCTGCGGTAGGTTCGTCAAGGACGATAAAACCGTTGTACCGGTAAAGGCCACGAGCTATTGCTACTCGCTGCCACTGTCCGCCGGAGAGGTCGATTCCGTCGAATTCGGGGGAGAGCATGATATCTGAAGAGTGTGCTATCCCGGCTTCTGCCACATCAAGCATGGCTGTTATCCTCGCCTCACTCACTACGTCCGTCGTATCGCTAATCGCCACATTATTTCCAAGCGTCATTTTATATCGCTGGAAATTTTGGAAAACAGCCGAAGTGCTGCCGGAAATGCTTGCGGGGTGCGTGTTTTTTGTGTCCAACCCGCCGACTGTTACTTTACCTACATCCGGTACGTATAGCCCCGTTAGCAAACGCACCAACGTGGACTTGCCCGCACCGTTTTCGCCCACCACGGCTATCGTCTCACCGCTTTGTATCGTTAGAGACACGTCGCTTACGGCAGCCTCGCTCCTGCCGGGGTAAGTGAAACCCACACCTTCCGCCTTGATACCATGCGAAAAGTCCGGTGTTCCCATTTCGCCACTCACTTCCTCCATGTCCATCAGGCGGAAGTAGTTGGCAAGATTACCGGCTTCTTGTAAAGTTGTGCCCATGTTCATCATGATAATCTCTTCCATGATGTAGAAGATTCGTGTAAGCGACGCCAGCACAGCAGCAAATGCACCGATTGTAATAACACCCGACATTGTGGCATTAAAAAGTAAGTACAACGATACGCCAAGCCCTGCAAAGGTTGCAAGACCGAGTACAAGCCTAATTGTCTGTGCCTTGCGTTCGGTACGCCATACTTTTTGGGTTACATCCAAAAGCGTTTGCGAGAACAGCCTGTGAAAGTAGCGGAATGCGCCAAGAATCCGTGTTTCTTTATAAAATTCCCTGTCGGCTATAGCACGCCGGTAGTAGTTGTAACGCCTCCTTTCGGGGGCGTTTTGTTCTTCCACCTCGGCGAACACCTTAATTTGTGCAATCTGACCAAGCAGAGCCGGCACAAAGGAAATAATCACTACAATAGGCAACAGTGGAGAGAGCCAAAAAAGGTATGCCCCAACAATTACGAAATACACCGCATAATACGTAATAAACTGTAGGCTCACTATAGCGAAATCACCGATAGTAGAAACGCCTTCCTGTGCCTTTTCGACGTCGTCCAAAAATGCTGTATCTTCAAATTTTTTGGCCGGGATACGAGAGAGTTTCATCTGGAAACGCTGCATATACCTGCCCTCGTTCCGAATAAAACCGGCTTCCGTAAAGAAATTTTCAAGACCGTTAGCTACCTGCGAAATAACAGCAAGCATCACCAATACGCCAAGCGGGGCAAGCACATGCCAAAATTCTCCGTAAGTTGCCCCTGCGGCAGTGTCAAACAGCCGCTGCGTAGCGATAATCATGCCCGCTCCGGCCAAAGAAGTTACGACAGAGAAAATATGCTCCATTGCTCCATACCAGTTCGACTCACGAATATACATCCCGGAAGTGCGCACCGCCATTGAAAATACGCCATATTTTTTCATTCGTACCACTCCTTTTGCGCCTCGTACATTTGCGCATATATTTTGCCATGCTCCATTAATTCGCCATGCGCTCCACGTTCGGCTACTTTACCTTGATCAATTACCAGAATCTCGTCGGCAAGCTTCGTTGAGCCTAGACGATGGCTTATAAAAATGGTTGTCCTGCCCTGCATAAGGGCTTCGAAATTGCGATAGACTTCGCTTTCGGCAATTGGGTCGAGCGCAGCGGTTGGCTCATCCAGTATTTTTACCGGGGCGCGGCTTAGGAGCGAGCGAGCAATGGCGACTTTCTGCCATTGCCCTCCGGAAATATCCACGCCGTCTTCCATTATTTTGCCAAGCGGCGTCGCGATGCCGCCCTTTAAGTGGGCAACCGTATCAGCAAGCCCTGCAGCGGTGGCAGCTTCATAAATTTTCCCGGAGTTATTGGTGGTTTCCTCATTCCACGCTGCATCACCCAAGGCTATGTTGTCCTGCATACTCACTTGGTAACGTGCAAAATCCTGATATACAACGGAAAACATAGACTTTACAGTGCTTTGTGAGTATTGCCGCAGCTCTTTACCATTTACAAGGATTTCACCCTCATATTCGTCATAAAGCCCGGTCAGCAGTTTGGTTACGGTAGTTTTCCCTGCACCGTTTGCACCCACAAAGGCGTAATGCTTGCCGTTTTCCAGTTTAAAAGAAATTCCGTCCAGTACATATGTTTCGGTAGCTTGCGAAGGATACCGAAAGCGGACATTCCTAAATTCCAATGTCTCGAATACAGGCGGATGTGCATCGGGCAAATCTTTTGCACCGTTGGCGCAGCTCAGTTCCACGAAGGCGGTGAAATCTTTCAAGTATTCCCTAGACTTGGAAACTTCCTCTGTCGCATCCTGCAATAACCAACCAAGTGTGCCAATCATGCCAAAAACCGCCGACACAATTCCCATGAACATTCCGGGGCTAAGTTCCCCCGCCGTTAGCGGCAATATCAGCGTTGCCGCCACCAAAAAAGCAACCGCCGCCATGCTTAGGCTCACGCATTTCATCATCACGTACTGTTTTGCCGTAACCCAAAATCGCATTTTTCGTGCTGTTTCGTACTGTTCCATAAACCGGCCGCTTACATTGCGGCTATATCCAAAAAGGCTACGCTCTTCAACGGCTTGGCGGTTTGTAAGCACATCATTGTAATACTCGTGCCGCCGCTCGTACTTGCGAGTATCGATATGCGCCTCGTAATTTTTCTGCCCGGCACGCAGAGCGACCCACATCAGCGGTATGGCAAACGCAAGTATCACAGGCGCTGCCCACCAAATGTACGCAACCACAAGACCCAGCACCGACAGGATTGCCACCACGCAGCGCAGTATCGTGGCATATGCCCGCACGCCATCTAAGAATGCTGGCACAGGTTTTTCTGTGACACGCCCTACGAGCTCCCAGCTTTGTGCGTTTTCTATGTGTTTGTAATTGAGGCTGGCACGAATGTCTAGCAACGCAGGCGCAAGCTTGCGCTCTAAATTGAAACGCAGGCGAGAGACAGCGAAACCGGGAAGGCTACCGATTATGCTGTTAGCTCCCACGACTAGAATCAGCAAAACCAAGGGTAAGACGATTGCGATACGCTTAAGCGCCCCTGCATGGATTGATATAGCAGTATCCACGAAGAATGCAGTAGCAAGTGCCATGAACACGGTAGGCACAGCAGCTTGAATTGCACCGATTATGAGTTGCATGATTGTAGCGACGGGGGATGCTTTGAAAGGGATGCGTATCGCATCCAAGGAGGTATATGTTTTGGTTTTTAGGTTCATTTAAGATGTCTCCTTTATAAATTTGTCACGCCCTTAATGATAAACCATTACCGGTATGAAAGGTAAGCTAAAAAATGAGTAAAAATATTCTTTATCAAATGTGTAAACGGCAACAAAAAAAGCGGCTTTCGCCGCTTTATCTCTATTACGAATCTTTTTCTGTTACAGCTCTTGCCGCTGCATCAAGTATTGATTCAATTTCAGACTTTTCAGGTACTTCCTCTTTCACCGCTGCAATTTCTTCTTGCGTGGGGGTTTCTGCCTTAACTGCTGCAATTTCTTCTTGTGTAGGTGTTTCAACCTTTGGTTCTTCTCTTCTTATTTCTTCCCTCGGAATCGGTCTGGGTTCGGGTTTTGGGTCAGGCTTTGCTTCCAAAGCAGGAGTAGACTGCTCAATACTTGGAATTATATCGGTTGCAAGCAAGTGGTTAATCAGTTTTTCCATATCGTCCAAGCGGGAGTGCACACCGCTTGTTTGCCCGTCATCCAACTTTTGCAAGTATGTGCGAATCATGCCGGCATAAGAATCTTGGAAGTTTTGCACATTCATACGCTCACGATTTATCTCGCCACGCAAATTTTCCAGCTCACGGGCAATTTGAACTTTGTATTCATCTGCCTGCATTCTGGCGTTTTTAACCATGTTGTCCGCAGCTACTTGCGCACTAATTATCGCATTTTTTATGGCATTGTCTTTTTCCCTATAGCTTTTTATGATGGTTTCCAAATTAGCGATATACTTGTCTACTTCTTCCGGGCTGTATCCTCTTTTTACGTATGTGAACTGGCTCAAGTTAAGCACTCCTTTGACAAATTTATACAGATAATAACATAGCCCGCCTAATCACGCAAGCGTACGGCATTTGCGGCTCGCCTTCGGTAGTTGTCGTCCATTTTTGCATAGTGTTTACGAGTCGTGTTAACGTCAGCATGTCCCAGTACATTTGCCACAAGGTAAATGTCCCCTGTTTCGGCATAAAGCTGCGTGCCAAACGTGCTACGCAACTTATGCGGTGATATTTTCTTTAATTTGGTTATAAGCCCTGCGTATTTTTTCACCAAATTTTGTATTGCTCTGTCGGTTAGGCGGCGGTTTTGCATAGAAAGGAACAGTGCATTTTCATGCCCTTCTTGAGTAGGCATTTTTTCCCGTTCGGCAAGGTAAGTTTGCAAGGCTGCTTGTACTTCGTCACCAAAGTACAAAATCATCTCATCGCCACCTTTACGTATCACACGTATGCCGTTGGTATCAAAGTCTATATCGGTAATATCCAGCCCCACGCATTCCGAAACACGTATGCCTGTACCCAACAGCAGCGTAATTATGGCAGCATCACGCAATTTTGTGCGCTCGTGGTAACGTTTTTGATGGCGCGTTAAATTTTCGCCACTGTCTACAGTATCCAAAAGTTTTGCAATTTCGTTCACTTCTAATGTGGTGATACTTTTTTGGTTTATTTTTGGGAACGCAACAAGCTCCGCCGGGTTGGCGGATATTTTTTTTGTCATATACAAATGTTTGAACAAACCACGCACCGCAGCAAGCTTGCGGGATTTGCCCAGCGACTTGTTTTGGTGCGCGGTATCCGGGTCGCCTGCCGGAATATAATACGTAAGATACTCCATAAACGCCTGTATTTGTTCGGATTCTATGGTTTTAAATTGGTCGACAGTAATATCTTTTATGGGAACACCGTCCAAAATTTCTTCCGACAAAAAGTTAAAGAAAATTTTAAGGTCGTAACTATACCCCAGGCGTGTGCGGCTGGAGGTTTGGTCGTCCATCGTGCCAAAATAACCACGCACAAAAAGCGGTAGCTCTTTTAAGTTTTCACGCAACTTTAATGTATTTGCAGCATGTGTTTGGTCGTGATAATTTGGCATGGTTAGTCCTCCGGACCTGTACGCAGAAATTCTTCTGCAAACAGTATAAGGTAGCTGTAGTCGCCGGTGGTGGTTAAAAAACGGTTATCTCCGTAACCAAAAGCTAACGTGCTGCCTTCGGTTTCAACTGAAAGATAGGCTTCTACACCGTTTATTAACACAGGAGAAAAACCCTCAATATTAATTTGCCTAAATGGAGGTGATGTAACAATAACTACAATGCCATCAGGATTTTCATAATGGAGAATATCCCAGTTTCCTACGTGTCCATCAACCACTTGCCAACCTTCAAGGGCTCTGCGGCCAAATATTGACATGCGCAAACTATCAGGCTCGTCATCAGCATTTTCTGCTGCTTCCGGTAACGGAGCAGGCTCAGCAGTAACAGGGGCATCCGGCTCGAAAGCAGCACCCGGTGCGGTCTGTGCCGCCCCAACATTTAAATCAAGCGGTATATCGCTGTCGTCTGCCACGCTAAAATAGAAATCTCCGCCCCAAGCAGCATCTCCTGCGCCCCCTGCCATCGCTTCGTCTGTAATGACTGCACTTTCTGCTGCCATATCCAAGGACGGTGGCAAAGCTTGCGTAGCCGCAGGTGCATTGTCAGAATAAACATTGTTTTGCAAAAGATACGGCAACGTAAAAATTCCAACGCCAACCAACACAACTACAGCTGCCGCAATACCGGTTATTGCATTCCTGTGCATGTTCCAAACACGGCGGCGGCGAACTGCTTTAAATTTTGCATCCAAAGAAGGCGTGGCGGCAAACTCTAATGCATCATTTTCTACAATCAGTGCTTCACCGGTAGTTTTTGCGTACTGTTTTGCTATATCTTTCAACAAATATTCGTTATTCATCCGCCACCTCCTTTGCTAATTTTACAAGCTTAGTTTTTGCCCTATGCAAACGTACCGTTACATTATTTTCGGATATTTTAAGCTGTTCGGCTATTTGCCTATGGCTCATATCATATGCATATTTAAGCAAAAAAACCGCACGCTGCTCTTCTTTTAAAGAGTCCACTAACTGCATGGCTCTTGCGGTCTCGTCTTTTTGGGCAATAAATTCCTCTAAGTTAAAGTCGTCCGCTTCGTCCCGTTCGGCTATATCCACGGGCGTCACTCGCTTTTGCCTGTTGTACATATTTATTGCAATATTTTTGGCAATAATTACAAGATAAGAAACCGCCTGCGGGGTGTCCGGGTCGCCAATTTTGTGCAAATGCTTGTAAACTCGCATGTAAGCGTCTGCAACTGCGTCCTCTGCCAGGGCGTGATCTTTTAAAATATCAAACGCTTTTTTATACAGCAGGCGCTTGTATTTTTCATATAAATATTCAAATTTGTTTCTTTCGATATCGGAAGAAAATGTTAAAAGAGTTAGCATATTCACACCCTTTCTATGTAAACCATTTACGGCGGAAATTATTACACATTTCTAAGACATTGTCTAATATAGGGTTTAAGTGTAGAATGGCTAAGTAGGAGTGAATACCATTGTCATTTTTAAATAGAGACGCCATTTTTACAGACGAAACCAAGCAATTTGTTAATCCATACGACCCGTTGCCAGGCGATATAATCACTTTTAAGCTGCGTGTTGCAAAAGATACCGACTGTGCCGTACATTTGCATTTTAGCGATGCAGCAGATACATCGTTGCCCATGATACGCACCGAAAGCGATGATTTATTCGACTATTTTACTGCAAAAACAACCGCCCCAAACGAGGCGGTTAGATATTTTTATACCGTAACGTGGAACGACCAAGTTTTTTACTACAATAAGCGTGGTTTATGGGAAAATCTTGTACAGCATTACAATTTCCGCCTTGTGCCGGGGCTAAAAACGCCGGATTGGGCTAAAGGCGCAATCATGTACCAAATTTTTGTAGACCGGTTTTACAATGGCGACCCTACAAACGATGTAAAAAGTCAAGAATATGCATATCTCGGCACGACGCCAAAGGCTTTGCCATGGAGCAACCCTATTGCCGTTGGCGATTTCTGCAATTTCTACGGCGGCGACTTACAAGGTGTTATGGATAAGCTGGATTATTTAAAAGACCTTGGCGTGGAGGTTATTTATCTCAATCCTATTTTTGTATCGCCAAGCAGCCATAAATACGATGCCCAAGACTACGACTATGTGGACCCACACTACGGCGTTATACTGGAAGACGGTGGCGAAACCCTGCGCTTCGAGAATGTAAATAACAAACACGCCACAAAATATGTAAAACGTGTGACAAGCAAAGCAAACCTAGAGGCCAGCAACGCCCTTTTTGCCAAACTTATAGAACAAGCCCATGCAAAGGGCTTAAAAGTGATAATTGACGGCGTGTTTAACCATTGCGGTTCGTTTAACAAATGGATGGACGCTGCCGGATTTTACAAAAACAGTGGCGAACCTACCGGGGCATATCACACAGAGGATAGCCCTTATCATAACTATTTTATTTGGCATGGCAGCGAATGGCCAAACAATACCGCCTACGATGGCTGGTGGCAGAATTCGAACCATCCGAAACTAAACTTCGAAGATTCTCCCGAACTTTTTAACTATATCTTAGAAATCGGCAAAAAATGGGTGTCTCCGCCATACAATGCAGACGGCTGGCGGCTGGACGTTGCCGCCGACCTTGGGCGCAGCCCGGAAATGAACCACCGCTTTTGGGCTGCATTTAATCATGCGGTAAAAACAGCCAACCCCAATGCAATTATTTTGGCAGAACATTATGGCGACCCTTCTGCTTGGTTAAACGGCAAAGAATGGGACACAATAATGAACTACGACGCTTTTATGGAACCGCTCTCATGGTTTTTTACCGGCGTTTGCAAGCACAGCGACCAAGCCCGCCATCACTTAAAGGGCGATGCACAAGCCTTCGAAGGCGCAATGCGCCATCATATGTCGCAAATGACTGTACACGTCCTGCAATCCGCAATGAATCAGCTGTCCAACCACGACCACTCCCGCTTTTTAACCCGCACCAACGGCAACACCGGACGCTGGCAATACGTTGGCGCAAAAGCGGCAGAAATAGGCGTGAATAAAAATATTTTGATGGAAGCAATCGTCTTTCAAATGACATGGCCGGGTGCGCCCACCATTTATTATGGAGACGAAGCCGGGCTTGCCGGCTGGACAGACCCGGACAACCGCCGCCCTTTCCCCTGGGGTAAAGAGGATATGATACTAACCAACCTGCACAAGGCATTAGCCAAAATGCGACCCGATTACCCAATGTTGCGCCACGGTTCGGTAGAATTTCTTTGGAACAGCCGAGATTTTATTTCCTTTGGGCGTTGGAACGACGGACAACAAATCGCCGTAGCAATCAATAACAGTAACCGCCCTATGGAAGTTACCTTACCCGTTTGGAAGCTGGGCAAAGCAGATGGACAGCTGAAGGAAATCATCGTTACAGGCAACAATAATTTTAAACAAACCGGGCGGTTATTAGATGTAACAAACGGCATGGTAACAATAATTGTGGGGGCATTAAGCGCAGTTGTATTAGGGAGTATGTAGATGAAAAAATGCATTTTATTTTTTGCCATAATGCTTCTGTTTACGCCTGTGCAGGCGGCGGAGCTATGCACGCCGGCAGTTCAATACGCTACGGCCAATAATCCTAACATTCGTATTCCTGTACTTGCGTACCATTCCGTAAAACCGCAGCAATTCTATTATCCAACCAATGTAAACAACCCTTGGATATTGCACGAAGATGTTTTTCGTGCGCAAATGCTGTACCTGTACCAAAACGACTTTACGCCGCTTACCAGCCACCAATTAGTCAACTTTCTTTTGCATGGCACAGCGTTGCCGCCAAACCCAATTGTGCTAACGTTTGACGACGGATATTTGGACAATGCCCTTTTTGCCGCACCCATTTTGCGTGAATTCGGCTTTACCGCCATGCTATTTTTGATAACCGACACAATTGAAGAAACCACACAAACAATGGTTGCATGGCCGACACCATTCATGAGCCGTGCAGATATTTTTGCAAGTATGGATGTTTTCGAATTCGGCTCGCACAGCCATGCAATGCACCGTAGTGTAAACGGCATACCGCTGCTTGTATCGGAAAGCATTGCGGCAATTCACGCAGATATTTTGCACAGTTTTGAATATCCGCTGACATTTACCACGGGTTTTGCATTCCCATTTGGGCGGCACAGCAACAACGCAAGACAAGCCTTGCAAGAGGCAGGCGTTTTGTTTGCATTTACAACGTTTGAAGCTTATCTGACACAAAACACAAGCCCGCTTTTGATACCACGTTTTCAGGTTACAAGCGGCTGGGATATGCAGCATTTTTCTAACGTAGTTAACGGGAGGTAGTTTTTATGCAAGACAAATTTAGCATCAACCTTAGAAGGCTAAGCCTTACAGCAGTGTTTTTATCCGTTGCGCTAACGCTGCGGCTTTTGTTTTCTTTTTACATACCGCTTTTTGGCGAAAATGGAATGCGTGTTGGTATTTCGGGCATATTTTCTACTATGCCGTCTATTTTATTCGGACCTGTTTGGGGTGCAATTGCGACAGGATTAAATGATATTTTGGGTTTCATCATGCGCCCGACAGGCACATATTTGCCGCAAATGACTCTCATTTTGGCAAGTGGTGCATTCTTGCGTGGTTTGGCTTGGCTGCTTCTTAGGAATCGTGATGCCGTTAAAATCCGCCGGATTGTGCTGGTTTTTTCTGTCGCTGTTTTATTATTTGGTCTTGTTAATTTAATTTTTTTCCACATAGAGGGTGTCAATCGAAGCTTTTTTGACGGCTTTGTGCGAGGAGAAGATATTTTAGACACATCCGGCATGTTTTTTATGTCCCGTTTTATTCTCACTCGTGCATTGGGCGTAACCGACCATGTAGGCACACTAAACACAATGGTAACCACTTTTACACTTGCCCCCATTGGCGTAAGTGTTTTGGGGTTTACACTTTGTATTGTAGATTTTCTTATGTCTAAAAGCCTTAAAAAAGATTACAAGGAATACACGAGTGTTATGCCACTGCTTATTGCTATGCTCATTGGCGCATGGTGGCAAAGCACGTTTAACTCAATAGTTTTGCGTCAGCATGTGTTTACGTCGTGGCAACATATGCCATTTATAGTTGTTTGGTTGCCGCGTATTTTACAAACGACAATAACCACCACTGTTTATTCTTACTTTGTAGCTTTGCTTTATCAAATTTGCAAGCGTCAAAATTTCTTAAAACCATATTTAAGGTAGGTGTTTTATGTCTCACACTGCGCTGTATAGGAAAAAACGCCCGCAAACTTTTTTAGATGTTGTGGGGCAAAAGCATATTGTACAAGCCCTGCGCAATCAAATATCTGCGGGGCAAGTTAGCCATGCATACCTGTTTTGCGGTACAAGAGGTACGGGCAAAACGTCCATCGCCCGTATATTTGCCAGGTCAATTAATTGCGAAACACCAAACGAAGGCAACCCCTGCAATATTTGCGAAACTTGCATAGGTATACTAAACGAACGCAACCTAAGTGTTGTCGAAATTGACGCAGCCTCCAACAACGGCGTAGACAATATCCGAGACCTGCGGGAAGATGTAAAATATCAACCCACCCAGGGCAAATACAAAGTATACATCATAGACGAGGTTCATATGCTTTCCGGCAGTGCGTTTAATGCACTGCTTAAAACGCTGGAAGAACCGCCCGCTCACGTTATTTTCATCTTGGCGACAACAGACCAGCAAAAGCTACCCGCTACCATTTTATCCCGCTGCCAGCGGTACGATTTCAGACGTATTGCCGCAGCAGACATGGTAGAAACGTTAAAAAAATATTTACATGAAGAAAATGTAGCATTTGAAGAAAAAGCATTAGACTATATCGCCTACCATTCCGACGGTGCAATGCGTGACGCATTAAGCTTGCTGGACCAAACGCTTAGCGCAGGCGAAGCAAAGCTTACCTACGCACAGGTGCTGGACATGCTGGGCGCAGTGGACAAAACAAAATTGTTCGATGTAACCTATGCACTAAACAGTTGCGACAGTGCCGCAGTTATGGCAGTGATAAACCAAGCCATGGAAAGCGGACGAGACGCAAGCCAATTTGCTGCCGACCTTGTGCGTCATTTCCGTGATGTATTGGTTGCCGGATTAACAAACGAGCAAGATGAAAAACTAAAAGCACAAGCCAAAACAGTACCCACACAAAACCTGATGGAATATATCCATGCATTTTCGGAAACATTGCGGGAGATGCGCTTTGCACCACATGCACGCACTGCGCTGGAGGTATGTGCATTAAAATTGTGTGTGCCTCGTGTAGCAGTAGTAGAAATGCCCGCAACACCGCCTGAGCCAATGCCTGAATCGCCTTTGGCCAAAACAGACACTTTGCCCTCTGCGCCCCCATCCCCAGCAGCAAAACCCACAGGTACAGGTCTTTTCGACCAAATTGCCGCAAGCTGGGACGAAATTTCGCTTAAATTCCCTATTTCCTGGGGCATACACTGCCGCCGTTGCGGCATGGAACACAACGACGGCAAACTTGAAGTCATTGCCGACTGTAAAACCGTGGTAGACATTCTTAAAGCCAAAGAAGATTTAATCCGCAAAGAAATTGCGCA
>Ga0131853_10020085_pt1 | contig 12145 bp, 6 predicted proteins | sample TergutLab28metaG_FD_92764 | JGI IMG/M metagenome (GOLD analysis project Ga0131853, IMG submission 92764) | Labiotermes labralis P1 segment gut microbial communities from Petit-Saut dam, French Guiana - Lab288 P1 (version 2) (version 2) | ecosystem: Host-associated > Arthropoda: Insects >...
GACACCAAAGACGTCCACACTTTTCTCTGGCCAATATCTCCGTAACCATTGAACTTTGGATATAGGTGTTTTGGGTTATATCGTTATAGTTTGACCTAAGGAACACTCTCCCGAAGTTAGGTCTTTTCCTCCTGGGACACCCTGTATATAAGATGATGCTAGGGGTGTCACAATCAGAACTCTGTTGCAAAGCCCCTGCCAAACCCTCTTAACTCCCATGCTTATTCTCAGATGCTCGAAGTATAATGAAAGCTACCACATGAATTGTTCCAGTTAATTTTTAGTAACAAAGCTTATTTGTGGTATCTGCAGTTGTAACTGCCAACAATAGGTGGCTCTGGTATAATGTCACCAACACATCCCTAACAAGCCAGTGAGGCAGTTCTGTGATTCCAAGGCCCAAGCTAATACAGTCATATGTCTAAACAACACTGGTCAACATCACAACCAAATACAGAGTCACAGAGTTAATGTCACTCAAGGGCACACAACCTTTCTCAAGAAGCTAGCAAACAAGTCACAAACTCTATATAACAATGGAGACCTTGTATGGAACCCAAAAAGTCATTTCTCAAAATCCCCCCCTTGATTAAGGCAAGCCCAGTTCACACCCCCCCCCCCCTACATTTCTTCAAAATCCAATTTAACATTATCCTCCCACCTATTTCTGGATTTTCCAAGAGATCTCTTGCTGTCAGGTTAATGTGTACATCACAAATAACAACTCATACATTACCTTATTTGCTGCACACCGGAACATGACATCACTATTTCTTCTTCCAGCAACACTTTTTAGAAATTTCCACATTTTCTATGACAAAGCCACAGAAAACTCCAATCAGTCACCACAGAATAAAACAAAAATGTGGGGCTAATCAGAATATCACTGAAAGCAAACATTGCTGCTATCACTTAACTCACTGATGCACATCACAGCAGTCTTGTTTCTGGAAGTTCATAATCTTTACCATTGAATTCCGTTAATATTACAGACAACATTTTGTGCCGTCATCAAACTATCCCTGAAAACTCTAGCATACTGAGTGGTGATCATACGTAAATATGAAGAAACTGGTAAAGAAAGTTACAATAAAATTGCACCTAAAAGTCATTTAAAAGTGTCTCATACACCTGTCATTGTGTCCTAGGGCTATTTTCCCTCCTCCTGTAACCTTCGTCACATAACACAAATAATGACATCAATTATGTCATTGCCTGAGCCTTTAGAAATCTGAATTCTTTAACCTTTATCTGGACACTACGTCGAACAGCAACTGGTACACTTAATGTAACAAAAAATGCAAAGGCAAACAAAATCACTGACTCCTGAAACATGTTAATTTTTTTAAATCTATACTCACACATGCCCTTTATTTTGTGGTGGGGTGTCAGCCAGAACAGCAGAGTCAGTATGGTGACTTGGCCACAGGCTGCCCTTTACCACTTATGATTCAACTGTTTATTGAAACCTGAAAGAACAATGTGCAATGTCAAATGAAGTTAGACTGCTGGCAAGTTGTAAATTTACAGTCACTGGCATAGGATAACCTCTGTACGAACTTCTAATTGCAAACAGAAGGAATATCATGTAATCTAAACACAATAATGATGTACTGTGTAATATCAACTTTAGGTGCTCAGCCATTACTTTAGCAATATGTTGGGATAATCTACAGCTGCCATCTTCAGGGCTCAACATGAGGCTCCACACTGTAACAAGTATTCCCAACATGAGACCTCCATATATTTGTACATTTGCATATCGCCTCTGTTTTTGTAAAAGCAGACAACTCACAAAGTATCAATTTTACAGGAGAAGCAAGAAGATGCCTCCATTTTCAATATTACAAACACTTTGAGACGTAGGATATCCACCACCTACCTTGGTTATCCTTGAAGACATGGATGTCAACTTTTTACACATCACAGAGGAATGCTAGTTGAATGATTTGCTACACACATCTCAAATTACCTCAAAGTGGCAGTTTGCTCCTTTTTACAAAACAGGGGTGATATGTACAGCAGATGGGTCTCCAAGTTGGAGAAGAGTGGAGGGCAGAGAATTGTGTCATCAAACGGGACGGCACATTGTGGTTATTAAGAAGGGTTAAAAGATAAGCTGTGCAGCCAGACTAGGCAGGTCATATCTGTCTTTGACTGTAACAGGAACCTGTATTGCTGGGAGATTCACAAAGCTGAAGTTATACACTAGACACAAACCATGGAAACATACAAACATGCATAACACTGTGACATAAAATCAGGCCATGAGAATGCTGAGAATGGATGACTAGGATGGAAGCATGGGGGGAGATTTCCAGTCACACATTCATTCTATTCACATGAATACAGGCAGTCATAATTAGAGGTGATTCCTGAGCTGGAAGTAAGGTCTGGCATAAGGGTACGCAATGCATCATTATACAATTCCACTAGACCTGACCCCTGGAACAGGATTTGCCACTGTTCATAACCACATTATAATCATTGGTGGTAACAAGCACCAAACCATGCTTTGCACAGACCAGTAGAGGATGAATGGTGGGAGCACATATTTTCCAAAAATCTAAGAACAACATCGAAATTCTTGGCAGCCAAAGGGTGACATGCAGTAAGATTCATAATGTGGACACAAATATTTGGCGCCACCGTATAAAATTTCGTGCACCCCTGGATAAGAATCATACAACAGAAGGCACACAGAAGTGAAGGGGGTCTTAAAATGTCGTGATCCCGCCACTCATGGGCCTTCTGCAATGGTCTCACTATACTTACATTGCTTTAACGACTTTCCCATTAGCTGCCAAAATCATGCACGACCTGCATACTCAGTATCAATTGTGTGGCAATCTCAACCCTCACAGAGCTTTCAAAAATTACCTTAATACTACCTTCTTTCTTTCAATGTGTTGCGCAGGAACAACAGTGGAACAGTCAACAGGCTTAAACGATAAGCCTGCAACCATTATGTAAAGTAGCAAAAATCTGTTTGATTGTCATCTCCTATAATCAACTCATATCTGTCAAAATGGCGGACATATAGTTAAGCGTAGCTAGTGCATCTCTGAAATTTCTCAAGTAAAATAAGTGAAAAAGAAGTTAATACATGTTTATGTTGTGAAGAATTAAGACTATAACTTCATAAAGCAAAGTTAGAACTATCTTCTTATGAAGAAATATTAAAACTGCTACAGGAAGAAAGAAGTGATGTAGGATCTTGTTCCCTGACTAACTGGATGAAACAAAACGGTTCTTCAAACGATGAGCAATAACAGCTTTCATCTTCAAAAGACAGTTGGATTAATGTCACACCATTTTTAATCAACAAATCTAGAATCATCCATAGTGGTCTCATACAATTAAGCCCACAAACTGCAAATTAGTTTGAGGTCTTAACTAACCTAAATGAGGAAAGTGAATCTTCAAGTGTTTCAGTTGTAGAGGATATAACCTCGTGCTCAAGAAGCTTAAGGAAGAATTACCAAAAGAAGACACTAAGCGGGAATAGTTCAAGAAGAAGAAGTCACAAAATATTAATGATTGGTGACAGCCGTGTAAGAAACTGTGCTACCGAATTTCAGCGTAAACTAAGTGGAAATTATTAAGTCTCCAGTTTTGTAAAACTATGTGCCGGAATGGATACAATTGTAAACACTGCAAGAGATGAAATAAAAAAAACTGAGTAAGGATGTAGTGGTAATATGGGGAGGGGCAAATGATGTAAGTAAGAATAATACGAAAGTAGGTATAAAGCATATGTGTAATTTTGTTGAAAAAAAAGGCAGATGTTGCGATAATGAAATCTCCCCATAGACCTGATCTTATACCCTCATCCTGTGTCAATAATGAAGTGTTAAAATTTAACAGGCAAGTTGAAAATAAAATGAAAAATCTATAGTAATGTAAAAATGTTAGAAACAGTAAGGTAATATTTTTTTTGGCAAAATTTACAATCAAAATATAAGAGTATTAGGGACGAAATCTTATGAATAGTTAAGTCATTTGCATCCAGACTTCCGTCATGTTTTATGCCTGACAGAACATTTATAGTATTCACAATTGAATAATGTTCATATTGAAAATTATAATTTAGGAACGTACTACTGTAGACAGCTACGTGAAAAAGGTGGTGTAGCTACTTTTGTCCATAATTGTCGTTTCTCAGATATTTATATTGTTAAACATTGTGAAGAACAAGATATAAAAATATGTGCTTTAAAACTTCCATTTGGTATTTTAAACATATGTGTATTAATACTTTATAGAGCCCCTTCTGGTAACTTTAGCTGCTTTTACTGAAACTGGACACTATTCTTCAATTATTTTATACTCCTACTCTACACATCATTATTTGTGGGGACATAAAACATTAATTACCCAATGGAAGGTGAAAAGAAAAACCAACTGGACAATTTGTTCCTTTGGTTGGTTTAACTTAACTAGCATTATTAATTTCTCATTATGAGTTCAAAATACCTCTGCCACTACAATAGATATTATTATTATTATTGATATATCTGAATTTGAAAGTTACACTGTAACTCTATTTTAAATGGTTTGTCTGACCATGATGCCCAATTATTGATTAGCACAGATAATTCACTTATGCCTATACAAAAATTTAAAATCATCAGGAAAATTAATAAGTACACAATATCTGACTTTTTATTAATAAATTAAGCAACAAATCATGGGATACCATCTTTAACAGTGATGATGTAAATGCTACACTTCCTTTGGAAACTAGCGGCATTGTGTGCAGTGGAAAGGCTGTGGGACAATATGGCAGCAGCAGTTTCTGTTGTCTCTTATGTGGCGCTGGCTTGTGTAACTGACCATTTGCCTGCTTCTTTGTGTGTGGCGCTGTGGGTGTTCAGCACTGCACTTCAGAGGGGCTGAGGTTTGGAGTGGGGCGAGGGCTTATATGAACGGAGTGTTGTAGGATAGTGTGTGTGTGTGTGCACACAAGCTGTCTCACAGTTCATCTGCTTGTTTATACTGCCACGGACAATGACTGGACCACCCTTCCCCCTCCATTAGGGGGTAAGCACGATGTTACTTGCTCCTCAACAAATGTGCCCCACCAGCAATTTTTTCATGCTTGGTGTGCCCTTAACATGTCCAACTTTTTTTTTTTGGTTCCCCACTTTGTATGACCACCACGTTTGTTATTACAGATGTATCAATTTCTTACTATGTACGAAGTTTGTCTGTGGCAATATAATGCCATATTGTTTGGTACATGGGCACCAACATTTTGGTGTAAATTTGGAGAAGTATTTTATTTTGTTTTATTGAATGTCACTGTCAATTGCCATTGCATAGCGTCGGCTGGGAGGGAAACGTGTCCAAGTGCCATTTTGTCCACGAACTGCTGCAACTACCGTCATGCTAGGAGCTTTACATCAAAACATTTGTATCTTTACCAAACTGGACAGTTTACATCCAAAAGAATGGTAAACTTTATGGTCACCGCCACAAAACCTCCTACCTGACACTGAAAGTACGAGTTTTGACTGGCCTCCAATGGCAACCCACTTCAAGATCTGTGTTGTGACTCTGCTGCAGCAGATGTGGCCATATGTGCCAGTCTTACACAATGCACAAGCAATGCATAAGGAAAGTAAGCTAATAAAATACACGGAGAAATTTAAAAGAAATTACAGTCTTAGTTTCTATTTTTTGTTGGATTGCCTCATTTGTCATTTTAAATGACAACCATTTGTAGTACGTTTTAAAGTAGCAACATTGTTTGGATTCCAATATAAAGACAGTATCATCAGGAAGGCACAGGCCACATCTGAAAAAGACAACGAAAAGGCCCTTGTCAACCATTTCATTACTTGGGTCTGAAAGATGGTGCCGATATACAGTTCATTCATGCTGTGCACACAGGCTAGTAACCAGACTCCCAAAATAGTCCAAGGGGTTAAACGTTGAAGTGGTTTGGACAAAACCACACAACGGTCCTGTCGCGGACTAAACCCCTCCCTTTGAAATGCTTGCATTGCTTTCAGGAAGTCACACAAAGTGAACAAACAATTTGCATCCAAATAAGGTTACTGAACACAAAATAAAGTCCTTTTAGTTTTGTTATTTATTTCCAAAACTCCAAAAATAAAGGCTTCATACACTTTACAAAGAAGTTGGAAAAATAATGTTTACCTGTTGTACATTTATTTGTTTTAAATTTAATAGTATACAAAACATTAGTAGAGACAGCAACACACTGAAGGTTATTTACATCAAATAGTTAGTATTTCCAGTTATTACTTATTACTTATGTCATGACAAATGTAATACCTGTGCTACTGTACTGATGGTGTGGAAGGTGGGGATCAAACTCCCCTCCACCCACACAGTTTCAACTAGCCCAAAGCACATGTTGCCATGGGAGGTTATCACTACCAATAATTGTGTGAACAGAATGACTAGACTGGAGGTAAATGCAGGGAAGTGTGCTGGAGGGGACAGCATAAGAGCTGGAAGCAGATGTGGAGGCGGTCAATCCGTAAGACTTCTGCTGCGTCACTGTAACAACTTACACCAAACGTCACTGCCAGCATCACTGACATTATGAACTGTCTTGCGCTGGATACCTCATTACAGTTACACTTAAAAGATGACCTGCATTTCACCACATTAGCTGCCACATATGCTATATCGCACACAATGCCTACACGTGTCAGGAATGTGAAGTCCACTTTCCTCCTCCAGTTCCAACACTCTTATTTCATGTACATGGCTCAAAGTGCCAACCTCCAGTATGTTAGTAGGTCTCACACCTTGTCACAATGTTTCTTGATACAGACAGAGTCCTCATCTTGATATATTAGCAATTTCTAAAGTATATGGCAGGATATCCTATGGCACTTAGCAAGCAAGCACTACTGTTATCCTACCTGTGTTGTGCCTGTAAATGTTAGAGAATGAAGAAATTTTAGGCTGAATCTTCGGTATGCATTACACTAGCACACAGCTGAACTACTATGCTACAGTACTGCAGCACACATCTCTGCCAACACTCAAACATGGAACTGCCTGATCATTCATCGTTCTGGCTGATACTGACAGCTGTATTGAAGGACTGCAAGGCTTCATTCTTCACACACACATATATTTGTTGTCATAAAAATGGCCATGGTGACATACCATGGGGCTGTCACCTCTATACACATTTAAGTAGTACCCATCCTTGACAGTACATCTGCTTGTGTGATGCTAACAGCAGATACCCCACGGTTCGTGGGCTGCAACCCTGTTTGATACGGACTGGTGCACCAATTTCAGGAAGAACATGCTGCCTCCATCACTGAATGGATACAGCTGGTTCCTGCAAAACATGGGCACCTATCCAACAAAGTGAGTGGCTGGCATCTTTGCAAGTCACCATCAAGAGAACCTCAAACTTCATCCAAAGACAAATTCTTATGCTTGACAGGTGCAAGTGTTGAGTCTTCATATCAGAAAACTAATACACAGTATTTAGCTTTATGTAAACAGAAAAATGCTTTCTTTATACTTAGAATATCTACAAACTCAAGATGCAGAAGGAAACTGATATTCAGACAAGAACACTTCACTGTTTAAACTGCAGTGAAACTGAGCATAACTTCACACAATGAAAGTCACCATACTGGATTAGGGGAACTCTCTTGTCCAGGCACAAAATCAGCTATAAGAATTCAGATAAAACTTCCTTGGGCAAATCTCAAAACTGTATGAGATTTGAGATTCTCAAGGAAAAGAATATTACATTTAGTTTTCTGGCACATGACACCAGAATATCTGGAAGACGCCACTGTTCCAGACAAACATGCTGCCTCCATCTTCATGCAAAAAGAGGAATTACAATGAAGACAGAGGCACTTTGTTCCTCTAAAACATCAGAACCTATTAGCCTGACCATGCTGCTTCACATTCCATTAGAATGTACTCTCATTACATGATTTCCATCGTTCCAAAGTTAAATACTTTAAAACATCACTTTTCAAAATAACTGTACTTTTCAACATATTACCTTTCATATTTGAACAGACTGGATGTTGCAAGAACATAAAGTGTGCTTTGTGTCTGTAATTAACTGTGTACTGGGGAGGCTAAACGGGGTGGCGTAGCCACACTTCTGGCTGCTCTTGATTGCTGCTCCCGTCTGCACTCTTCAGCTTGCTTCTCCAATTGCTCCTTCAACACAAGTAGCTCTCTGGTGCGCTGATACACTGGATCCTAAACAAACAAACACCAGCAACCATACAAAATATACATTGCAACTTAACAGATCCTGACTTTGGAGAAAGGATGTATGTTCCTCCAAAACAATGGTAAGCCACCTACCAGACCAAGGCAGCTAACAGTATAAATTTCTATTACTTAATTATAGGATTTTCTCAAGTTCTTTATTAGTGTATTGTCTTGTTTCTTAGAACAATTAAAGGTAAAGGTAAAGTGATCCCGTTTCAGACCCAGTGTGGCCCAGAGGGTGAGTAGAGGTATAACTCAACTCTTCCATGATCATGACATTGAAGGGGGTGAGTGGTCAGCAGCACTTTACCCCCAGGAAAGAGCCGGTACCCATTTTACAGGTGGCTGGGTGGGCCCCAGGGCAGATCTGGATGGGTGGAAAACCTCGTCCCCACCGGGATTTGGTCCTGTACCATACAGCCCATAGTCAGTCGCTATACCCACTGAACTGACACTTCTTAGAACAATTAGTGTTGGAAAAATAGGAGATAACGCAATCCTGTTTTCATGTTTCTGACATGCTGGTATGTACCGTTTCTTTATATACCAGCAATACAGTAAGTCAGCAAGAGTCAAAATAATGTGACTCCATATTGACACATTTTGCAAAACGACCAACAAGGAAGCCTACCTGTGGACGCATGCTAGGGTTCCAACGGCAGTAATGGCCCTTCCACAGTATAATGTGCCTCACACTTGCTATTGGAATGAGCACCTGTTGGCATGTGGCTGGAGCCCAATACAGCGGATTGCGGTATACATCCATATTAGAATTGATAAATGACCAGAGTGACACAGTTTTCTGCTTCACTCCTTCAATGGCCCTCTCTCTGTCACTGCATAGAAGGAGAGAAACAAATGGCTACATGAGAACACAGTAAGTAGTTACAGTACAGAGCATCTGACTACAATTATAACACACACAAAGCCAAATAATAAGAAATATGAGTTCTTACCAAAAACCACCAGATCACACAACCTGTACCGAGCACTCTCTTGACTTCAAGCTGCAATAGTTTGCCTAATTCTTTGGTGAGTTAACAAAATGTGTACCTCTCATATGCACAAGGCCAACACACATTGTGTTAGGAAGTACTGCAGTTGTGTTGCTGCTGTAGCAACACAACTGCAGTACTTGATACAAACAGAAAAGTAAATTTAGTACATCACTACACTTATATGACGCTACAGGAGAATAGAACAAAGAGCATACAACTTTAATGAGAAGTGGGGTAATTGTGTTAGTTGTGTATTTAAATTAAGTAGAGTAAGTTTCTGGTAGTGCCTCATCACAACCATCAAGTGTAATGTGTGGAGGGAGAAGAAGCTGGAACAATGTAAATTTCTGGATGATGCTGCTCAATTCAAGGCAGCCAATTGCACTGAAGTGGCTGCATTTGCTATCAACAACTTCACTGTAACCTGTCACTGTCTGTTGTCACTGTGTCACCTCAGTATCTCAGCACACATGTCACAGTCTGTCATCAATCTGTCAGCTCAGTATCTCAGCACACACGTCATCCTGTCAGCTCAGTATATCAGCACGCATGTCACTGTCTGACATTACTCTGTCAGCTCAGTATCTCAGCACAAACATCACTGTCTGTCAGCTCAGTATCTCAGCACACACGTCACTGTCTGTCGTCACTCTGTCAGCTCAGCATCTCAGCACACACGTCACTGTCTGTCGTCACTCTATCAGCTCAGTATCTCAGCACACCCATCACTGTCTGTCATCATTCTGTCAGCTCAGTATCTCAGCACACACGTCATTGTCGTCATTCTGTCAGCTCAGTATATCAGCACGCATGTCACTGTCTGACATTACTCTGTCAGCTCAGTATCTCAGCACACACATCACTGTCTGTCAGCTCAGTATCTCAGCACACACGTCACTGTCTGTCATCACTCTGTCAGCTCAGCATCTCAGCACACACGTCACTGTCTGTCGTCACTCTATCAGCTCAGTATCTCAGCAAACCCATCACTGTCTGTCATCATTCTGTCAGCTCAGTATCTCAGCACACGTCACTGTCTGTCGTCACTCCATCAGCTCAGTATCTCAGCACACACGTCACTCTGTCATTACTCTGTCAGCTCAGTATCTCAGCACACATGTCACTCTGTCGTTACTCTGTCAGCTCAGTATCTCAGCACAAAGGTCACTGTCGTCACTCTGTCAGCTCAGTATCTCAACACACGTTACTGTCTGTTGTCACTCTGTCAGCCCAGTGTCTCAGCACACATGTCACTGTTGTCACTCTGTCAAATCAGTATCTCAGCACACACGTCACTCTGTCGTTACTCTGTCAGTTCAGTATCTCGGCAAACACATCACTGTCTGTCATCACTCTGTCAGCTCAGTATCTCAGCACATGTCACTGTCGTCACTCTGTCAGCTCAGTATCTCAGCACACACATCACTGTTGTCACTCAGTCAGCTCAGTATCTCAGCACAACCCTCACTGTCATTACTGTCAGCTCAGTATCTCAGCACACATGTCAATCTGTCGTTACTCTGTCAGTTCAGTATCTCAGCACACACGTCACTGTCATCACTCTGTCAGCTCAATATCTCAGCACACACGTCACTGTCGTCACTCTGTCAGCTCAGTATCTCAGCACACCCGTCACTGTGTTGTTACTCTGTCAGCTCAGTTTCTCAGCACACACGTCACTATCTGTAGTCACTCTGTCAGCTCAGTATCTCAGCACACACGTCACTCTGTCGTTACTCTGTCCGTTCAGTTTCTCAGCACACACGTCAGTGTCTGTCATCACTCTGTCAGCTAAATATCTCAGCACACACGTCACTGTTGTCACTCTGTCAGCTCACTATCTCAGCACACCCATCAATCTGTCATTACTCTGTCAGCTCAGTATCTCAGCACACACGTCACTATCTGTTGCCACCCTGTCAGCTCAGTATCTCAGTACATACATCACTGTCTGTCATCACTCTGTCAGCTCATTATCTCAGTACTCACGTCACTGTCTGTCATCACTCTGTCAGCTCAGTATCTCAGCACACACATCACTCTGTCAGCTCAGTATCTCAGCAAACACGTCACTGTCTGTCATCACTCTTTCAGCTCAGTATCTCAGTACACACGTCACTGTCTGTCGTCACTCTTTCAGCTCAGTATCTCAGTACACACGTCACTGTCTGCTGTCACTCTGTCAGCTCAGTATCTCTGTACACACGTCACTGTCTGTTGTCACTCTGTCAACTCAGCATCTCAGTACACACGTCCCTGTCTGTCGTCACTCTGTCAGCTCAGCATCTCAGTACACATGTCACTCTGTCAGCTCAGTATCTCAGTACACACGTCACTGTCTGTCGTCACTCTGTCAGCTCAGTATCTCAGTACACACGTCACTGTCTGTTGTCACTCTGTCAGCTCAGTACCTCAGCACACACGTCACTGTCTGTCGTCACTCTGTCAGCTCAGTACCTCAGCACACGTCACTGTCCGTACAGAACTTCTTAGCTCCTGATATTCAGTCTTTTTGATGGCACTGTTTAAATTTTTTGCCCATACAACTTGCAACAACCACTGAAGTGTTACCATTGCAATACATATCTATATCTATCCTTCCAGACCCAATATGGGTACTGTCTTAAGGTGGACAAGGTATCTGCAGACTGCATCAAAATATATGGATTAGTGCCACTTGTTCAACTTCACTGTCCAAGTAGTTAGAAGGGACAAACTTACTTCAAATCAGCTTCTATGTTATCAGTGTCTCCAAATGAACAAAGATAGGCAAAGGCCATTACATGGCAAGAAAAATCTGCATACTTGCTTCCAAAACATGGGGGGGGGGGGGGGGGCAGACCACAATATCAAAAAAAAAAAGTTTCCTTCCGTAAAAAAAAACAGGTTTTCAGAAAAAATAAAAA
>Ga0131853_10020086_pt1 | contig 12145 bp, 10 predicted proteins | sample TergutLab28metaG_FD_92764 | JGI IMG/M metagenome (GOLD analysis project Ga0131853, IMG submission 92764) | Labiotermes labralis P1 segment gut microbial communities from Petit-Saut dam, French Guiana - Lab288 P1 (version 2) (version 2) | ecosystem: Host-associated > Arthropoda: Insects >...
TCGTTCTGCCGACGGCCTAAGAATAACGGGGTTCATTTCAGGTGTTGGTTCAACCTCTGCCGCTAAAGCCTGCAACCATTGCGATACCGCAATTTCTTCCCCAGCTATGGTCATATGCGTGTTAGTTGTTAAATTCTGTGCCTTAAATGGTGCAACAGTGTAACCATCTTGCCTAAAAATGCGGCATAGTGCAAGGGTTAGCATTGTTTTGCCAACACCGGAAGCTGTGCCTTGTATCATTATTGGCCTTGCCATTGTCACGCCTCCTTCTTTCGTTTGCTAAAATAGATATATGCAAAGAATGGTGCGCCTATAATGGCTGTTACAGCACCTACAGGAAGTTCTACTGGGGACGTTACCGTTCGTGCGGCAAGGTCGGCAAGTACCATAAATATACCACCTACTAGTGCAGACATCGGAATTACAAGCCTATGTGCTGCTCCGAAAATTTTACGCACGATGTGTGGGGCGACTAAATCTACAAAGCCAATAACGCCTACAAATGCAATTGTGCTGCCTGTTAGTGCGGCGGCGGATATGAGCAGCATAAGCTTTACGCGTCGTATGTTTACGCCTACGGTCTGCGCCTGCTCTTCGCCAAAGGTCATAACGTCCAGCTCCCACTTAAAACGAGAGATGAAAACAATGCCAACTAAAACGATAGGGGCAAGGATATAAACCGTGTGCCAATCTCGCATGGAGAAACTACCCATTTGCCAAAAAACCATGCGCTGGGTTCCTTCACGGTAAAATGCAAACATTAGTGTGGAAATTGCATTAATGAACAGTGCAAACACCATGCCTGTTAAAATAATTGTGTGATTCTCCATACGGATATCAAGCTGCCTTGCAATGGCCATAACTATTAATATTGTGCCAAGCCCAAATGAAAAACCTAAAATAGGCAGCGTTAACATAGATAAAAACGGCAATGTCACACCAACTAAAATTGCTAAAGAAGCACCTAAAGATGCCCCCGAAGATACACCCAATGTATAAGACGAAGCGAGTGGGTTACGCAGCACACTTTGCATAACCGCACCACTTACCGATAGCGCTGCACCTGCAATAAATGCCAGCAAAGTGCGGGGCAGGCGAAGGTTCCATACAATAGCGGCGTGGGCAGGGGTAACGTGTTCGGGCATTTCAAGCCCGAACACGTTGTGCCCAATAATGCGTATTACGTTCATTGGCAGTATGTTTACGCTGCCTATGGCAATGCCTAAAAGCACAGCAATAATGCTAACACACACTGTTATAATTAATTTAGTTTTCATCTGAAATATTCTGGGAATATGGCCTCGGCCATTTGTCTTAACGCCTTTGTTATGTTGTGAGTTGGGCGGCTGCTAGATGCTGTATCAATAACAAATACATCACTGTTTTGTACAGCTATTATTACATCAAATCCCGGTCTTTCTAAAATTTCGCCTATAGGGTCTGGCAAAAAGTCTGTTGATGTAAGAATAACGTCGGGGTTTAGTTCGAGAAGAATCTCGTCTGATACGCCAATCCAACTATATTCATTTGCAAAAATATTGGTAGCCCCTAAAAGCTCAAGCATTTCATTCAAGAATGTGCCCGTGCCAAAGCTAAACATCCACGGTGCAGGTGAAATTTCAAAGTACACAGTTCTTGTTGTTGCTATGTTTGCAGCAATTGTGGCTATTGCATCAATTTCCGCTTGCATGACAGATATAACACGTTCTCCTGCTTCCGTAGCGCCCATTACATCTGCAATAAAGCGAATATCTTCTATAATACCTGCAATGTTTGTGCTGTTAGGCATATAAATTACGGTAATGCCTGCAGCAGAAACAGGAGCAATTGGGTCGTCGGTACCGCCGCCCCTTGCCATGCCTGTTATAAAAACAACGTCTGGCATTAAATTAACAAGATACTCTGCATCTAAATCCATGATGCCAAAATCTGAAATAACATCGGCAGGTAACCCCGCAATGTCAGCAGAAAATCTATCTGCACTAATGATTTTGTCTGCAAAGCCAAGCCCAACAATAATTTCTGTTGTAGATGGACCGATTGTGATGATGGTATTAATTTCTGCTGGTACAGTAATTGTATAGCCTTCACGGTCTACCATTTCGCGTGGGTGCTGCTCTGTTTCGGTTCCACCACAGGCGGCTAGCATAATAACTGTAGTTAGCAAGCCCAAAAGCATGGTGATAATTTTTTTCTTGGACATATTAAAGTCCTCCTTTTTTGTTCAATTTTTTGTTCGATGCTTTAATGCTTTAATTTTTATTTACATATAAAAAATCCCAATTCATAGCAAGCCACGCAAGTTATGAATTGGGATGATATATATTTAGGTAATTTTAATGCAGCTTAAATGCAGTATACATTACACCGCAAAGGCATAGTTTGCGTATATTGCATAACTATGTATCCTAACATTAACCACACCGCCCATACTCTGTGGGTCGCTACAGTAACGGAATATTTACACCAAGTGTACTTATACCGTTAAAATGGGGCAGGTATTCCGACTTAGACATTTCGGCAATTCAATTTTAAGAATTATCACTACAAAAGTTCCGCCTTCTCAGATAAAACTCATCCAATGGCTGTTCGGTTGTCGAACAAATAAACTTTGCTAGTCAATACGGCAGCAGGACTGTTCAGGATTCTAACCTGATTCCCTATTATCGCACGCCCTGCCATTCGAAGAGATTTCCTACAGCAGGTCGTCCGCACCACATTTCATCAATATTTAATTGTCAAAATTCTCAATTGTTACAACTACATTACTATACCATGCGACATAATTCCCGTCAAACACTTTTCGGCCTGTATACAAAGCTCATAAATGCGTAAACTAATGCAATTGGAAATATTTGTGGTTTTGTTTTCTTTGTAAAAGGATTATAATTACATTATGTAAAATGGGGACAACATTTATATCAGGAGGCCTTCACGCAATGTTTGATAAAATAAAGAATTTGTATAAACAAAGTAGAAGAATGCAAGTTTTTTGTAAAGCGTTTTCAATTACGGTATTTTTTTGTGCGGCAGTAGTAATTGGTGCGGTAATAGCTTGGAATGTGGTTGTTACACCTCCTATGCAGTTAGGGGTAATAGCTGCTCCTTCGGACGGGGCAAACAGGCACGAGGTTGATGGGGATGGTTTCTTGGTTGTACCCCCTACTAATAATGCTGAAGATGACGAAAATGAAGGTTCTCTTTTCCCTGTATACAATGCACCATATTGGGCAGAAGACAGACGGGAATATTTTTGGACATTTTTAATTATAGGCCTAAACGAAGGTGTTAACGCAAACACAGTAATGGTTGCTTCCTACTGCGGCATAACAAGAGAGGCAAACCTAATAAGCATTCCAAGAGATGTGCCTGTGCACCCAACACGCAACGGCAGAAGGTTAGCTTCGTCGTATATTGTTGGCTCAAACCGTGGTGGCGGTGTTGCAGGTGGCGTAGCACAAGTGCAAAGAGATGTTCAGACTGTTATTGGGTTTATCCCAGATTTTTATATTCTTATCGACTACGATGCCTTTTTTACCATAATTGATACTGTCGGAGGCATTGAAATTTATGTTTCTCAGCGCATGCGTTATGACGACCCTTATCAAAATTTGCGCATAGACATTCAGCCAGGGTTGCAGCATATGGATAGCCAGACTGCGCTGCACTTCGTTCGTTTTAGGCAAGCTAACCGTAACTCTGGTTACTCTGGCTTGCCGGGCGGGGATTTGGACCGGGCAAGAAACCAGCAGGCAGTTATTGAAGCAGTTATCGGCCGCTTACTAAGGCCGGAAAACCTTAATCCTGTAAGAATAAACGAGTTTATTAATATTTTTAACGATAGCGTACACACAAATATTTCATTGACGGATATGTTGTATTTCGCAAATGAGCTAAATCATGTAAGAAGAGGAGCGGATGGGTTAACAGAAGCATTAAATACCTATGTATTCCCCACACATTCCGGTTCACGTAATGGTGTATCATATCAATTGCTTACTCCTGCTTCTGTTGTTGAACTTGTTAACAGGACAATTAACCCGTTTGCCGGAGATAGAGAGATTTCTGCAAATGATTTGCAAATTGTTAGACAATAATAGCATAAGAAAAAAGCCCGCCAAGACTGTGCGGGCTTTTTTCTTATACTACATTTATATCCCTTCTACGGTAGAAGAAAACTCCTGCGGCGGTAAGCCCTATGCCTATCACCGTCATAATAATCATTACTAGCCAATTAATTTCATCCATTGGCAATTGTGGCACCCAGCCGAATGGTGTTAAATTCGCCAGCCAGTCGATATCCGGCAGCATGCGCCCGTACATCATAGCAAAGAATGTAAACCCGAAGTATGCCCAAACCAGGCCGGTGTGCCGTGGAAATAACCCAACAAGCAATACTGCAATGCCGCCCATTACCCACATGGCAGGTACATATACAAGGGCAGATTGTAGCAGAAAGCTTAGCGGCAAATCTGCAGGGTTTGGAAGCGCAGATTGCGCTAGCGAGAATAACCCTAATGCTTGAGCAACTTGTATCAAAATGGCGGATGTAAACGAGATGGCAACGAACCCGAGCAGATACCTGACTTTAGAAACCGGGGTGGCAAACAGCAATTCGGACTTAATGCCCTTCTCTTCGCCTTTTGCTTTTAAAATAAACAGTAGTACCGGAACGGTAGCAACCATTGCCATTACAAAACCTATCATGTTGGCAAACATTTGTATAATGTTAAAACCTGCAACGCTAAGTACTGCATTCATTTGTTCTGCAATTTGGTCGGTTGTTATGTTATATGTTTCTATTTGCTCTAGGAGGCCTGGAACGGGGCCAAGCAACATTTGACGGTATACATCACTGCCGGCAACAAAGGTATCTATGTCTTGTAGCACAGTAGAGTAGGAGAGCCCGGTTACAAATAGCACAAGTACCCATGCAATTATGCTGGTGCGCATAAGGCGGAAGTTTAGCCCAAATGCGGATTTTAAAAGCAAGCCGCCATGTGCCTTACCCGGACGGGAAGGTATAATGCCTTGGTCTATATCTCTAATGCTGCAAGTCCAGTATGCAAGGGCTGTAAAAGCCCCGGCTATTCCCAAAACAACAAACAGTGGCCACCAAATGTTATGAATATATGCCCAAGTGCGAGACATTAACCCCAATGGGCTAAAAAAAGCAAGGAAGCCCATGTCGTCTGGGTTCATGTCTGCCCCAGCTCGTAGAAAGTAAAATAATCCCATAATAATAAATGAATAGCTAAGTGCCCCACGTGAGTTGGAAGACAATTGACTGAACAGTGCCGCAACCGCTGCAAATACTAACCCAATGGCTCCCAAGGTCATGCCCCAAATAAGTGCGGCGCTAAAACCCATAGGGTCTTCAATTATATTCATGCCAAGCCACATGGTTAAAGTGAATAATGCAGCGGCGGCAACATTTACAACAACAGCGGTAAGCATTGCGGCGTTTACATTTGCAAGCCGCCCGCATGGCAGGCTGCGAAGAACTTCGTAGCGCCCGGCCTCTTCGTCTGCACGTGTGTGGCGAACGATAAGGAAAATATTCATGATGCCCATAGTAATGCCCATAAACACGAACATCATAAGTGTGTATAGCGCCCCTATTGTTGCAACATCCTTACTGTATAACGGCCCAACCATGGCAAGTAATGCGGGGTTTGACAGCATAGACATAAATTCTGCAATACTTTCTGCGTCTGGCATAAGTGATAGCCCCATTAGTAACAGTATTAATAAATTTAAGCCAACCATGGCAACAACCCATGCCGTAGATGTTGTTCTTTCGCGCTTTAGCATAAACTTTGTCAGTTTAATTGTATTGTCGAACATTTTTTGTTCCCCCCTATCAACCTGTTTTTGTGTAGTGCTGCATGAATAAATCCTCTAGCGAAGGAGGTGCAGATTCTAACTTTATTATGCCGAATTGGTTTAAATGGCTGATAACTTGCCCCATTTTGCCTGTGTCTACATGGAATGTAAGCAGGCCATCTTGTTTTTCGATATCGAATACGCCGGGTAGGTTATCTAAACCTTCGATTGTACGCTCTGCAGAAACTTTCATTACATAGCGGGTAAGGTGGCGCAATTCGTCTAATGTGCCAATTTGCACAACTTCCCCTGCACGAATAATTCCTACACGGTCGCAAAGCCTTTCTACTTCCGACATTATGTGGCTGGACAGGAACACACCTTTGCCCTTGTTTTTTTGCTCCATTACACAGTCTTGGAAAACTTGCTCCATTAATGGGTCTAGGCCGCTTGTGGGTTCGTCTAAGATATACAAGTCTGCGTTTGATGCAAAGGCGGCTACAAGCGCTACTTTTTGGCGGTTGCCTTTAGAGTATGTGCGGCATTTTTTTGTTGGGTCTAGGTTAAAATCCCTAATTAGCCGCTCGCGCAGTTTTTTGTCGTGGCTGCCACGCAGGTTTACAAATAGGTCTATAACTTCGCCGCCGGTAAGGTTTGGCCATAGATTAACATCGCCAGGTACATAAGCAATTCTTTTATGAATTTCTACTGCGTCTTTCCATGCATCCATGCCAAATACTTTTACAGTGCCGGAGCTGGCTTGTAAAATGCCCAAAAGTACACGAATGGTTGTGCTTTTTCCGGCGCCGTTTGGGCCTATATAGGCGAAAACTTCACCCTCTGCAATTTGTAGGTTTACGCCTTTTAGTGCGGCTGTTTTGCCGAACATTTTTGTTACATTGTTAATTTCTACGCTGTTAATCATTGTGAATCCTCCTTATATATACATTTTCGTAATGTGTTTAGAATTTGTTGAAACTCCTCGAGAAACTGCCCGAAATTTTCCCGTGCGGCTGTGCCTGCTGTCTCAACTTCGGCTATGTTTAATTTGGATTGGGCATAGCCGGTTAGTGTCCATGTTATAATTTCCATTGCGATTTTTGGGTTTATATCTTCCCGGAAGAGAGAGGTGTCTGCACGGGTGTAAACCTTTACCATAATGTCTGCCTGTATTGCGTTAAACCTTGCTAGGTTGGCGGCTGTGCTTTCGTTTTTTGCAGATGTATCTACGAATGCCGTGGTCATAAAGTCAAAAATGGCAGGATATTGTGTGGATAAGTCTTGCTTTAGCAGGGATAGTTGCCAAATAGTTTCTAGTATGTCTGGTTGCAGGATGTTTATTAGGTCAAGGTATTCACGTTGCATAATGCCGATAGAGTGGTCTATCAGGAAGTTGTACAGACGCTCTTTTGTGCCGAAGTAGTGGAATAGCAGCCCTTTGGAAATACCGGCTTCTTTTACTATATTGTCGGTAGATGCGGATTTGTAGCCGGATAGGAACTCTTTCATTGCTGCTTTTATTATTCGTTCTTGTTTTTCTTCCGGTTGGGCTAGGAATTTTTCGAAAGTTTCGTGGTTGGTTTTTTTGGAGGGGTCTTGCATATGTTCAACTCCTTTGACTGACTTGCTGGGTCAATTATAATTTCATTGACTTAAAAAGTCAATAGGCAGGTAAAAAAATTTTTATTTGCTTATTGAGAGCTGTCTGTATACTTGTGTTTTATCATCTCTAGCCGGAAGACGTTCCTCTGACAAAAACGAGACAAAAATAGCCGCCCTTGGCAAAGGTCAGCGGCTATTGATTAAATAATCTAAAACATAGCCCACCCCATGTCAAGATTTTTTATACCAACATTAAATTTAAGTAACACACTTTACCCCACAATTTCCAAACAGCGCCTTAAGCTATCTTCTATACTATCCCGTTTGGCCCAATACTCCAGCCCGGCATACCCGGTATAACCGGCCTCATTTATAGCGCAGAACACTTCCCGGTAATTAATCTCACCGAGATATGGCTCGCCACGTCCGGGGTTGCCGGCTACATGGAAATGGCCAATCCATTCAATATTTTTTGTAATATTAGCAATAAGATTGCCTTCGGTAATTTGCTGATGGTAAATGTCAAACAGTAATTTCACATCCGGGCTGTTGACTTCTTGCAGTATTTCAAAAGCTTCGCATGAGCGGTACAGGAAATAGCCTTTATGGTCTACCAAAACATTTAAAGGCTCAAGGTACATTTTTACACCTGTGCCTGCCAATAGTTTTGCTGCTTCTTTTAGGCCGTCTATCATGGACTGCTTTTGTGCTTCGCGTGTTACGCCTTCCAGCTCTTGGCCTGCAATGGCAATCAAACCTTTAGCGCCTAAAATCTTAGCGTTTGCAAGAGATGTTTTAACACTTGCTACAAATTCATTCCGCTTGTTGGCATCTACAAGGTTACCGCCGCCACCCATGCTGGCCAGCGTTAAGCCTGTTTCGTCCAAAACGCATTTGTATTCTTCTATCGGGAAGCCGCTACCCTCCCAAAATTCCACTGCAGAGTACCCAAGTTTATGGGCTAGGCGCATTGCGTCTGTTTTGCTTAGCTCCCCTGTTACGGAATTTATACATACGGATAATTTCATACGTGACCTCCTTATCCCATTATAGTTCAAATGGTTACTGTCAGTAACCATTTGAAATTTTTCGTATGCTAGGAAATTGCTCTGCAATTTCGTTGCAGCCTTGCAGAAAAAAAGCGGCGCAGGAAACGTTCGCTTCACTCTCTGCGCTTAATGCGGCAGAGCCGCCTTCTTGTATTACAACTTAACTAAAGTGCCCGTTTCCATAGACCTATTGGCGGCATCTGTTAATAATAACGACTTAAAACCATCTGCATAAGGCGAAAGAACTGCAGTTGGGTCCCCAGAGCGAACGGCATCTAAGAAAGCCCTGTCGTGGCTAACACTTTGGTCTGCAACACGGTTATACCTTTTCTGTGTTTGCGATGTATAAACAGTCAAACTATCACGTAGCGCATATTCTAGCGATTTTTCACGCCCGATAATTGTCAAGCCATTCCTAATAGGGTTACCATTCCATTTTACAAAACAAGCAGACATAAGATTAACTACCACGCCGCTTTTGAAAATAAACATTGCACTGGAAGAATCGTCTGTATCATATGCCGGCAAATGGTCTGGGAATTCTTTTGTGTTAACTAGGCCCCGGCCGTTTGTGGCAAAAACACTGTCTGCCTCACCAAAAAAGTACCTTAGCATATCTACCAAGTGAATATTTTGCTCCATTAATTGCCCGCCGCATGTGTCTTTGCGCATCCACCACCAAACTTGTGGTACGCCGCCAATCCAAGAGCCGTAAACCATGCCAACCTGCATGTCTTCCAGTTCTTTTTTTATGCGTGCGGTAAGGTCTAAATACCTGTCTTGGAAGCCTACTGCGGTAACCAAGCCTTTTTCTGTTACGGCTTTTGCAATTGCTTCTCCTTGTGCCATATTTAGGGTCATTGGCTTTTCTACCATGAAAGGCAAGTTTCTGGCAATGGCTGTTTCTTCAATGTCTGTATGGGCGGTTGGCTCTACACAAATGTAAACTGCGTCCAGCTTGTCTTCGTTTTCAAACAATTCTTTGTGGCTGCTGTATGCTTTTTCTGCGCCTGTGCGTTTTTGCATGGCGTCTGTACGGTCTTTATGTGGGTCTGCTACTGCCACAATTTTTGCGTCATCGAATGTTAAAATACCGTTTACATGGTGGTTCATAATTCCACCGCAGCCAATTAAGCCAATTCGTAACTTTTCCATTTGATTGCCTCCTGTTTTTTCAAAATTGTTTTTATCATTATATAATATGTATGAAAAATAAGCCATACATTTCTAAAAGCATATGAAATTCTAACAAAAATTTTTCACTTGTTCATCTTTTTTTGCAATGATTGAATTGTTGCACTATAATCATAAAAAAGAGGTGACATTCATGAAACCACGTGAACAATTTCTAAACATTATGAATTTTAGAAAACCAACCGACCGTTTCCCCATGGTGGAGTGGGCACACTGGTGGGACAAAACACACCACCGCTGGCGGGACGAAGGGTTGCCAAAACATATAGGTGGCGACGAATTGTTTCAATATTTTGGTTTGGACGAGTTTATTTGTATCAGAGGTGTAACATATTCCGGGCCGTGGGCCAAATACCATGGCGGGCCAATTATTACAAATGAAGAGGAGTATGAAAACATCAGCCATTTCCTTTTTAAGGACGATTATATTAGAGCCGCAAGGGAACAAGTAGAAAAATGGGCAGAAAAGCACCGCAACGGAGAAATAATACTCCGCATTTGGCTGGACGGCTTTTTCTGGTTTCCACGTACCCTTTTGGGAATAGAAAATCATTTGTATTCATTTTACGACCAACCGGAACTATTGCACCGCATGTGCAACGACCTTACAAATTACAACCTGCGTTTGATGAAGGAGCTTTTCCAGGTACTTACCCCCGATATGGTAGGGTTTGCAGAGGATATGAGCTACAACAATGGGCCAATGCTGTCTTACGACCAGTTTTGCGAGTTTTTGCTGCCGTACTACAACAAACTGGTTCCATATATAAAAAGCCACGGTATAACATGCTGGGTAGACACCGACGGAGATGTTACTCAAATGATTCCATGGCTTTTGGAGGCTGGCATACAAGGTATTTTTCCATTGGAACGCCAAGCAGGGGTAGATATAGTAAAAATCCGTGACGAATATCCCAACTTGCTGATGTTTGGAGCATATGACAAAATGGTGATGTCTAAAGGCGAAGCAGAAATGCGAGCAGAATTTGAGCGCTTGTTGCCGGTTATGAAAAGCGGCGGATTTATGCCGTCGGTAGACCACCAGACACCGCCAGAGGTTTCTTTAGAGAATTACAGGATTTATTTGCGCTTGTATAAAGAATACTGTACATTGGCGGCAAAATAAGGAGAGTTGAAATGGATATTATAGTAGCCCCAAATCATGAAGAACTATCTCATATAGCCGCAGAAAAAGCGGCAGAGTATATACGAAACAACCCAAACACACTGGTCTGCTTCGCTGCCGGAGATACCCCACTTGGTATGTTGCGTGAGCTTGTGGCCATGCAAAACCGTGGGGAGGTAGACCTTTCGTGTGTATGGTATGCCCAACTGGACGAATGGGTTGGGCTTGGGGCAGCCGACAAAGGTTCGTGCATTAAAGTAATGACGGACGCTTTTTTTGAGCCTGCAAAAATACCTGAAGACAGAGTCATGTTTTTTGATGGGTTGGATTCCGACATGGAATACCAATGCCGTAAAATGGAGAGTTGGATTGAAACCCACGGCGGCATAGGCTTTACTTTACTTGGTATTGGAATGAACGGACACATAGGTTTTAACGAGCCCGGCACCCCAGATGTACAGGGCTGTATTATTACCCAGCTAGATGACACAACAAAATCCGTTAGTCAAAAATATTTTGGTAAAGAATTGCCCCTAACAACAGGCATTACAATTGGGTGGCGTACGCTACTTGAAGCTCGAACTGCCGTGCTAATGGCAAGCGGTACAAAAAAAGCCCCCATTATAAAGGAGGCATTAGAAGGGCATGTTACGATAGATATCCCGGCATCTGTTTTTCAGCGACATAAAAATGTTACGGTAATGTTAGATGAAGCTGCGGCGGGTCTGTTATTTACGAAGTAGGTGTGTTTATAAACTTGTTTCCGGGCCTTCTACATACCCATCTTCAGTTAACGCAATAAGCGTCAGCAGCCCACCCCAGTGGTAAAATTTATCGCTATGTGGCAAATTACAACCCATGCCGTTGTCTGCATGGTAGTTTTCATGCACATGGCCATGCATTTGCCACTCTTTTAATATCAAGTTCTTACTTTTTTCCGCAAAGTCTTTACAGGCTTTTGCTACGCAGCTTATATGCCTGTGTTTGCGCATTGCAATGTACGCCAGATAATTTGTAGGAGCCCATATGCAGCCACGCCAGTAGTTTTGCTCCGCATACGCAGGGTCGTTACGTGCGATTGTGGGCATCATAAACTCGCCATAAAATTCGTTGGGGTTGTAAAAATGGTCGTTTATTATCCGCTCTACACGCTCGGGTGCTACCTTATTTGAATATAGTGCATAAAAATTAGTTGGCGAAATGCGGCGGCTAAATTCACCGGTATCCACTCGTTTGTTAAGATACATGCCAAATTCTTCGTCCCACATATCTTCTAGCCCGTTTTTGGAAAGTTCGGCACATTCTAGTAATTCTTCGGCTATATCTGGTTTGCGTAGAACTGTGGCAA
>Ga0131853_10020087_pt1 | contig 12145 bp, 14 predicted proteins | sample TergutLab28metaG_FD_92764 | JGI IMG/M metagenome (GOLD analysis project Ga0131853, IMG submission 92764) | Labiotermes labralis P1 segment gut microbial communities from Petit-Saut dam, French Guiana - Lab288 P1 (version 2) (version 2) | ecosystem: Host-associated > Arthropoda: Insects >...
AAGTGAGGTACCCAAAACCGCAAAGCTTATTAGAATTATACTTACATATATGGCAAAGTTTTTACCGAATATTGAGTTGAAGAACATTTATGCCCCGCCCTTCTCTGGCAATTCCGTGAGACATATGGAATTGCTCTACAGCAATAACTTTTCACTTTTATTTTTATCAGAAATTTCATCTCTTAAATCTCTGGCCCTGTCCTTTATCCTTTTTGACACTTTGGTTGAAGCTATTAACTCCGACAAAATTTTCATAGCCCCCTTCTCATCACCAAGAAAGTACAAAAATGCCTCAATCAGGTACAGCGCCGTATTTTCTCCAAGACCAATCCCCGGTATAGGGAAGTGCTCTTTAGAAAGTGCGGCCGTTAGCCCCTTTACCGTTAATTCTGCAAACTGTTTTTCATCCTCAATAGCATTGCCCTTAACTCTGTATAACCAGGTTATTTTCATGCATATATAAGCCCTCTCTCCATCTTTGGATTTTTTTACTATCGCATTTAAAAGAGCCAGTTTGTAGCGCGCTATTACTTCATCAATAGTAGGTTCATCCGGATATGGGTGAAATCTGAATTTCGGCGAAAGCTCAGAAAGAATCAACTCTGTCTGGCGTTTCAAAATATTATTAAACATCCTTTGAACCGCGGTATATCCGCAGCTTTCACATACAACCACATCATAAAACAAAGGGTCAATCGGAGAGTAAACCGGACGCAGATCATACTCAACAGACTCCAGCCTAATTCTTCTTTCCCTCACTATATTTGATTTGAAATTTTGCGTACATACCGGGCAGGTAAAATTTTTGGCAAAAATATAGTCCTCAATAGAAAAGGCAGACTCTTTTTCATTTTCTCCCGCCTCTTGTGATGAGGTCTCGGGGTTATATATTTCTAAATTTTTATCAATTATAGATGAAAGCCCAAATTTTTCCAGCCCGCTAAATATATTGTCCTGATTCGACATCCGCTTATCACCCCTCCCTTTTTTCAAAAAAGTAACTTTGTCACTTTTTTTGAGGCTTGTCCAGGTTGCGGAATAAAGTCTGCGACGCTTAATAAGCGCAGTTTATCAGCAACTCTTACATAGAGCCACACATCAATCTCTTGTGCCCGGATCAAATTTATAGCCAACGCCCCAAATAGTCTTAATTGACCAGCTATCTTCCCGCGGCATTTTTTCACGCAAGCGTTTTATATGTACATCCACTGTTCTGGTATCACCCATGTACTCATAGTCCCAAATTTTATCTAAAAGCTGCTCTCTTGAAAAAACCTGATTGGGGTGTAGAGCAAGAAAGAACAGAAGCTCAAATTCTTTAGGCGGCAGTTCAAGCTCAATTCCGTGATATGTTACTATATGAGTTGATTGATTTATGGTAAGGTTGGGATATACAATTTGCTTTGCAGTGTCTGTATCTTTTTTCTCATAACGGCGCAAAACAGCCTTTATACGCGCAATAAGCTCTTTAGGGTCAAAGGGTTTGACTATATAATCATCTGCCCCAAGTTCAAGGCCTAAAACCTTATCAAAAGTCTCTCCCTTTGCCGTAAGCATTATAATAGGTACTGAAGAAATTTTTCTAATTTCCCTGCAAACTTCATAACCGTCCATCTCAGGCAGCATTAAATCTAAAAGCACTAAAGAAGGCGAATAAAATGAAAACTCTGATATTGCCTTTCTGCCGCTGTATACCTCACGGGTATCATAACCTTCTTTATTAAGATATAGGCTTATCAGCTCTGCTATATGCTGGTCATCGTCAACTACAAGTATTTTAGGTTTGCCTCTCATATCTCTTTGCTCTCCTTTACCATCTATTTAAGCTCACAAATAGTCACGCCGTGCTCGCCTTCACCGAAAGAACCTAGCCTGTAAGAAATAACATGGTGATGAGACTTAAGGTGGGCTGTTATAGCCGATCTTAGCGCTCCGGTACCTTTGCCGTGTATAATACTTACCTGTTTTAAGCCGGAAAGATAGGCATCGTCCAAGTATTTATCACAATATTCCAGCGCTTCGTTTACAAGCATACCTCTAAGGTCAACTTCAGGACGTATGCTGGCGGCTTTAATGGTTCGCGCTTTTGTGGAAGCTTGTTTTTTAGCCTTAGATACACTGTCACCGGCATCGGTGCGGGACAAGTCTTTAATATTAGCCTTAACCTTCATTATGCCCGCTTTGACCGTTAAGTCGCCGGCAGAATCAGGCTCGGTTGTTACTATACCCTTTTGACCTAAATTGTGGATGTACACACTCTCACCCACTCTTAAATTATCAGGGGCTTTTCTATTATCTGCTTCTGCGTCCAGTACATTTATCCCTGTATTTTCCAAAGCTTCTTTAAGAAGCTTCCGGGAAGCTTCAATCTGCTGCTTATCCCCCTTAACCCCGGCCTTGTTCATTTCTTTCAGTATATAATCAGCATCTGCTTTAGCCTGAGCCAGAACTTTACGCGCTTCTTCTTTAGCGTCAGCAAGCATTTTTTCCCGCTGGTCTGCAAGTCTTTGCTTTTGCCGCTCAACATCATCTTTGAGTTTTTCAGCTTCCTGTCTGTAAAGGGCGGCCCTCTCCTGTTCTTGCTGCACTGCTTTACGGCTTATTTCAAGATCTGTTATCAAATCTTCAAAACGCTTGTCTTCCTTACTTAAAGTTTCTTTGGCCATATTTATTATTTCATCAGAAAGCCCAAGGCGCTTTGATATGGCAAAGGCGTTGGATTTGCCCGGTACACCGATAAGCAGTTTATAAGTGGGTCTAAGGGAATCCACGTCAAATTCACAGCTGGCGTTTTCTATCCCCTCAGTTTGAAGGGCATATACTTTAAGCTCAGAATAATGGGTGGTAATAGCCGTGCGAATACCTCCGGCTTTTAAATACTCAATTATTGATACGGCCAAAGCCGCTCCTTCTGTAGGATCTGTGCCTGCACCAAGCTCGTCTAAAAGCACCAGAGAAAAGCTCGTAACCTCCGCTAAGATTTTTACAATATTGCTCATATGGCCGGAAAATGTAGAGAGGCTTTGTTCTATGCTCTGCTCATCACCAATATCCGCAAAAACATCATCAAATACACTAAGCTCTGAATTGTCAAAGGCCGGTATATGCAGCCCCGCTTGGCCCATAAGCGTAAAAAGCCCAAGGGTTTTTAAAGAAACGGTTTTCCCCCCTGTATTTGGCCCTGTTATCAGCAGAGTGGCAAAATCTTTGCCTAAATAAATGTCTGTGGGCACAACGGTATCTTTGTTTAAAAGAGGATGGCGGCCGCGGCGAATATTAATATACCCCCTGTCGTTAAAAACCGGCTCTGTAGCTATCATATCCACTGAAAGGCGCCCTTTGGCAAATATAAAATCCAGTTCTGAGATCAGTTCAAGATTTTGAAGCAGTGTGTCAGCATTTTCATAAACCAGCTGCGACAAAGCGGCTAAAATTTTCTCTATTTCCTTCGCCTCTTCTATATGAAGCTCTTTTATTTTGTTATTGAGATTAACCACACTCATAGGCTCCATAAAAAGTGTAGCGCCGCTGCCTGACTGATCATGCACTATACCGGGGAAATCTTTTTTAGAATCAGCCCTAACCGGCACACAGTAACGGCCACCGCGCATGGTAATTACAGAATCCTGCAAAATATTTTTATAGGTTTGAGAGTGCAGTATAGAATTAAGATGCTCTTTTATCCTGTCATTTGCAACTTTAATACCCCGCCTTACCGAGCTGAGCGCCGGGCTGGCAGAATCTGCAATTTCATATTCATTTAAAATACAGCGCTCTATTTCACCGCCTAAAGGGGGTATGGCTAATATATTCGCAAACATGGGGCCAAGAATAGGGTAAGATTCATTTTTATCAGAACTTTTAGCATAAGATTTAGCACCATTACAGGCTCTTAAAAAATCACCTATATGCAAAAGCTCCAAAATATTAAGTATACCGCCAACGCTGCTTCTTTTAACCGCCGCGCTTATATCGCGGGCTCCCCCTAAAGACAGGCGGCCTTTCCTCATAATCATCGAGGCCGCTTCGCTAGTCTGCTTAAGCGTAGCATTAATAATACCAAGCTCGGCGTAGGGTTTAAGAGATTCACAGCGGTTCTTCCCCGGTTCGGTGTCGGCGTTTTCTATAAGCATTTTTTTTATTTTATCAAATTCAAGAGTTTTAAGGCTTTTTTCATTATTTATATACATATTAACCTCGTTCCAGAAATTTGTGCTTTATTTTTTCGCTGAAATGATATATGATAAGTTTATTATATATCATAAGGCCAAACAAGTCCATACTGTAGTAAACCCATAATAATAGAAAGGCGGTGGCACCATGGCTACCCCTCTGTATAACGAGATAATGACATCAATACGGCAAAGCCTTAATTTTGACGCACTGGTAAATTCTACCAGACGGCCGCTACATAGAGAATCTGTCAGCTCTGCTTCTTCTGCCACCTCTGTTTCTGACAATGATTTTGGTGAAGTACTACGGCGCTTTATTAACAATAATGATACCGATGATGCTACCCGCGCCTCCATAAATAATGCTATTGTAATGGCTTCACAAAGATATAATGTTGACCCAAATCTTATAAAAGCCGTTATACAAAATGAGAGTAGTTTTAGAGTTGACGCCGTGTCTCACGCCGGCGCAATGGGCCTTATGCAGCTTATGCCCGGTACAGCAGACTATCTCGGTGTTACCAGCCCCTTTGACATTAATGAAAATGTTTTGGGCGGTACCAGATATTTACGAAGGATGTTAGACAGATTTGACGGTGATTTAAGCCTTGCTCTGGCGGCATACAACGCCGGGCCAGGGGCAGTTGACAGATACGGCGGTATCCCGCCTTACAGAGAAACGCAGAACTATGTGCCAAACGTGCTTAATACTTTTGCACAGTTTTCTAATAACAACTCTAATAATAACAGAAGATAAGGCCGGCTTACCTGCTTTTAAATGAATAAACTATAATTATGAATAAATATCCTTTTTATACAAATACTAGAAACAACTTACTTAAAAAGGGGTGTTTGTTTTGAAATTTTCAACAGGTCTTATAGCCGGAAGTATTATTGGCGCCGCCAGCATAGCCGTAGCGCTATCTGACAAAAGACAGAGGCGGCATGTGATTAAAGGCGGCAAAAAAGCCTTTAGAAGAGCCGGCCATTTGGTGGAAAATGTTACGGATATGTTTTAGTGCGTGACTTAATTAGGAATAATTAAAAACAACCCTCTGATTAATACGGCTGCTTCGGTCTTATTGAACAGTGGGTTGTTTTTTATTGCTGTTGATTACCCGCTAAGGCATCAACTAATGCATTAACGCCCTGTTTGGCATTAGCAGGCAAATTTCTATATTTGTCTATAAGTTTGGCTTCCGCTTTATTCAAGTCAAAACGCTCAACCGGTTCAATTTTATGGCGTATATCCGTATTTTCAATCAAGTAGTCTACTGATGTATTAAAAAAGTTAGCAATATTTTTCAAAGTTTCAATATCGGGTTCATTTAAGCCGTGTTCATATCTATGAATACTCTGTTGAAAAATACCTATCTGCTCAGCTAACTTTTGTTGGCTGATTTGCATTTCTTCACGTAATTCTAATAATCTCTTCATGTTACCACCCGCATATATCGTAACAATTAAAGAGAGTTTATTGCGAAAATTTTTATTTGTTATTGTCAACACGTTTATTGTGTGATATATTTCAAATATCTGCAAAATAATGGAAAATTGGAGGTTATTTTATGCAAAAGACAATCAAAGGCTACACCGCAGGATTTTTGACAGCAATTCTATTAATCTCTCTTGGCCTAACCGTGTACGCCAGTGCAGGAAGCCAAAGCATAACTGTTACATACAACAACATAAGACTTGTGGTAAACGGTGAGCGAATTACGCCGCTTGACGCCCAGGGCCATATTGTGGAGCCGTTTATTTTTAACGGTACAACCTTCCTGCCGGTTAGGGCTGTAGCTGAGGCGCTGGGCCAAGATGTTCACTGGGACGCTAACAGCGTAACGGTTTATATAGGCCAAGTACCTACCAGACCGGCGGTTGAGGTAATGCTGTTTGACAGGCCATATTTGGAGGTTGGTAATGCAGCTTGGTTCTCTGCAAGTGGAGACCAGCGCGATAATGAAATCCGGATTACTCCTATTGGCGGGAGTCAATCTTGGTGGCATAGCAGAACTCAAAGTAATAACCAAAGAAGAAACCATGTTGTTTATGCTCTCGACATGGTAGCCAGCGCTTTTAGAGGCACACTGCACCCGCCAACAAGCAATAATGTTGAATTGGTCTATAATATATACGGAGATGGCCGATTGCTCTATACCTCACCAATTATACGCAGTAACACAGTTCCAATTCCTATGGATATAAACGTGAACGGTGTTATCCGCCTTAGTATAGAGCTTGAAGTTAATCATGTCGGAGGCTCGAATTCATTTGTGTCACGCAGTCATATTCGCGGCATTGAAAACCCCCGCATACTCACCGCTCCTCAATAATCCGCAAACACCTTAGCCATCGTCATTGCGAGGGTCAAAGACATATTAATGAACTTTTTGCGGCTTCGTTACAAATCTAATGATATTTTAGCGTCATTTATTCTCAAAAAACTTCTCCAATCCACCCCTTGTATATTTGTCGAATATGAATTATACTGAAACTCCTACAAACTAGTAACACTTGTGTTACTAGTTTGTAGGAGTACGCGTCGCAGCTTGCGCAAACGGGAACCCATTAAAGTGAAACTTTAATGGGTAGTGTAGCAGCTATACTTTGAAACAGTAACAAATATGCTTTTTATGCAGTTTAACGAGCCTTTGGCTCGTTAAACTGCATAAAAGAGCATACCTTAGTGTAAGCGCTTTTTCGCGAAGCGAAAAACGCTTTATCAGCAAGCTAAATTTTTGTTACTGTTTCAAAGTAATTTCAGTATAAAATATCTTAAAACATAGATGACTTACTCTTGGGGTGATTTGCATGAAAGTATTGGTAACTGGAGGCGCAGGCTATGTAGGCAGCTGTATTTGTCAAGCGCTTATTATGAACGGTCATGTTCCAATAATTTTAGACTCTCTTATTTCGGGCAGGGCTTATTTTGTGGAAGACAAGCACTTCTACAAGGCCGATATCGGTGATTTGGCCGTACTTGCTAAGATTTTTGACGAGCATCCCGATATTGAATCCATTATTCACTATGCCGAGCGCGCCATGGTGGGTAATTCTGTCAAAACCCCTTATGATTACTATATTTCTAATGTAACTAAAAGTATTGAGCTTTGTAATTTCGTTACCGAAGCCGGCTGTAAAAAACTTATATACTGTTCAACCGGTGCTATATATGAGGATGTGGCCGGTTATATGGTCAGTGAAAACTCACCGGTTAAACCCAGAAGCCCTTTTGCCCGCTCAAAATATATTACTGAAATGGTTTTTGAAGATTTTTGTGCGGCCTATGATATACGCTGTATCACCCTAAGATATTTTAACCCTATCGGCGCGGCGCCTGACATGACTTCAGGGCCTGAGGCCAGTAATGCCGGCAACATCATATCAAAGATTGCTGAGGCGGCAAATAGCGGCAAGCCTTTTGTAATAAACGGCACAGACTGGGCCACAAGAGACGGCACCTGTATAAGAGATTATCTGCATGTGTGGGATTTAGCCATGGCTCATGTGAGAGCTATTGAGAATTTTGACAGAGCTTTTCGTGTAACTGACAGTTCTGGGTATCTGCCTGTAAATATAGGCACAGGCATTGGCTCTACTGTGAAAGAAGTTGTCACGGCTTATGAAAATGTATCCGGGGATAAGGTTAGCATAAAAATCGGTGAAAGACGGCCGGGGGATATTTGCGGTTCTTATGCTTCTACTAACTTAGCTAAAGATTGTCTGAAATGGAAGGCTGAGCTTTCTATGGAAGAGGCTATTTTAGACGCTATACGCTGGGAAGAGAAGAAAAGGCGTAGTAGTTGATAAGTGGCATTACAAAACCGCCACTGTTAAATGGCGGTTTTGTGGATATTAACGTATGTTGCGCTATAGAAAGAGACGGCTTTCATCTCAATCTACCTATAGCAAAGCTGCTTTCAAAAAACTTTTATTCTTTTGCCAAAAATGGATTTACAAAAACTCTTGTTGCAAGCTCCTTATCCAAACCAAGCAGCAAACCCTTGTTATCACCAATTAACTGTAGTTTATCCAAAATTTCTGTTGCGCTCGCTTCTTCTTCTACCTGCTCATTTACATACCACATCATAAACTGGTAGCAAGCATGGTCATGCTCTTGCATTGCAAGGGTAGCGATATTATTGATGCTTTTTGTGACCTTTTGTTCATGGGCCAGTACCATTTCAAAAATTTCATTAACAGAAGCAAATGAGGCCGGTGGTTTTTCAATTGCTTCAAAAGTTGGGGCAGCACCACGCTCCAAAATATACTCATAGATATTGGTACCATGTGCCATCTCTTCTTGAGCCTGAGCAAATAGCCAGTTTGCAACGCCTTTAAGACCCATCCCATCTACTATAGCGGACATGGAAAGATAGATATATGCAGAATAATATTCAGCGTTTACCTGTTCACTTAATGCTGATGTTAATTTTTCGCTTAACACGGGCATTCCTCCCTTTATGAGAATATAATAGACTTTTACTACTTGACTTCTGTTTTCCAAAGCCCATGCAGATTGCAGTATTCATACACAGCAACCGGTTTATCTTTCACAAAGCTAAATTCAGCATTTGGCTCATCTCCTGGTTTTAGGCATTTGCGCTGACCGCCGTTTTCAGTCTGAACATAAATAAACTGTATATAATGCTCGTCAACCATTGGGTGAGGCACACTGCCGACTTTGACAATCATATTATCGCCAGACATCGTTACTTCCGGAAGATGCTTTTCACCGCTTGCATCAACCGTATTAGGTACAAGTTCAGTCATTTCTTCGCCGCAGCAGGTCATCGGAATACCTTTGTTTTCAATCATGCCTATCAGGTTGTTGCATTGCTTACAAATAAAAAATTTTTGTTCTCTGCACATATGTTTCTCCTCCTATTTGTCTTTTGAAAATTGATCTTTTCCTACATAACATAAGGGACAACTAAAGTCCTCTGCTAAATCTTCCCATTTTGTGCCGGGCGCAACCCCATTATCCGGGTCTCCAAGGGCTTCGTCATAAACCCAGCCGCATACATCACAAATGTACCTCATTTATTCCACTCCTTTTTATTTTACAGAAATGCGCTTTTATGTACATGAGCGCGGCCTGCTATTTAATTATGCATAATAAATCTTTCTTCGATTGGCAACTTATCTTTTTTATCAGGGTCTTTTACCGGAACACCAAAAGGCATTTGGGCAGTTAATATCCATTTATCAGGCACTTTCCACTCTTTCTCTACAGCAAGGTCAATCAGAGGGTTGTAATGTTGCAAGGAAGCGCCGAACCCTTCTGCTTGCAGAGATGCCCAAATCATATACTGTAAAATACCATTTGATTGCTGTGCCCAAATCGGAAATTTATCAGCATAAAGCGGGAACTTTTGCTGCAAGCCTTCAACAATTTCGACATCATCAAAGTACAAAACCGTCCCATATCCATTTGCAAATGAGTCAATTTTATTTTTGCTTTGCTGCCAGTTTTCAGAGCTAACAACCTCTTTTAACACTTCTTTTGTTAAATTCCATAACTTTTTATGCTGTTCTCCTAGCAGTAAAATTACTTTGGAACTTTGAGAGTTGAAGGCCGACGGGGAACATAATATCGCATCTTTAATAACTTCTGCTATACGCTCATCAGAAACCCTTGAGTGCGGGCTTATATCATAAAATGAACGCCTTTCTTTTATAAGGGAATAAAAGTCTTTTTGCATGAACCTTGCCCCTTCCGATTTATTTTATACAGTTGACAGGTTTACACTTTTGTAGTATAGTGCATATATGATATGATTGTCAATAAGGAGTTGATGATAATAGACAGTAATAAAACAAGAAATACCATACAAAAACAGCTTATCTTAGACACTATAAAAATATTGAACAATCATTCAACAGTAGATGATGTATATGTTGAGGTTAAAAAAAGTTATCCCTCTATTAGCAAGAACACGGTATACCGGAATCTCCGGCAGCCTGCCGAAGATGGCAAAATACAAAAAATCTTATTAATGGGCGAGCCGGAAAGGTATGATAATACAATTAAGAAACATTACCACTTTAAATGTAATGCCTGTGGTTCAATGTATGATGTTGAGATGGATTATCGCGAAGATATTAATGAAACTGCAAAGCAAAAAAATGAGCATCATATTGATGAGCATGATATCGTTTTTAGAGGTATCTGTTCTGCGTGCAAGAAATTAGAAAGAAAGTGGCATAATTAAGAACATAAGAATCCTTAAAGGAGTGCATATATGATGAACGATGTATTTTTTGCATTTTTACTCACACTGATAGCCGGATTAGCCACGGGCGTAGGCGGTCTTGTAGTTTTGTTTTCTAAAGTTACAGACAAAAAGTTTTTATCCATATGCCTTAGCTTTTCAGCGGGGGTAATGATTTATATCTCTTTTGCCGAAATATTTTTAGAGGCATTTGAGGCATTGGAGTATGCTTATGGAGATGAGATGGGGTATCTTATCCTAACCGTATCTTTCTTTGCCGGCATAGCAATAATGGCGCTTATTGATAGATTCATACCTCATGATGAATCGCATACAGAAGCACTTGACACCCTTCCCGAAACGGAACAAGCAGCTCTCAGAGAAAAAGGGGATTTGAAGCGCACAGGGATTTCGTCCACTATTGCCATTGCTATACATAATTTCCCTGAAGGGCTGATCACCTTCATGGCGGCCTTGTATGACCCGGCAATGGGTATCGCTATCGCCATAGCCATCATTATCCACAATATACCGGAAGGTATTGCAATGGCTGCCCCAATTTACCACGCAACAGGCAGCAAGGCTAAAGCTTTTTTAGTCTCTTTGATCGCAGGGCTTACAGAGCCGCTAGGCGCATTGATAGCATGGCTGGTACTGCGGAATGTCTTTGACGATTTTGAAGGCGCATTCGGTATAGTCTTTGCCGTTGTCGGCGGCATAATGGTGTTTGTAGCAATACATCAACTACTGCCTACGGCACAGAAATATGGAAAGCACCATTTAGTAATGAAATGGTTATTTGCCGGCATGGCTGTTATGGCAATCAGCTTGGTTGCCCTTGAGTTTGCTTTTTAACATATGGATAGTCTGTTTTATGAAATCGCTAAAGGTTGTGTAAAGAGTCCATACTTGAAATAATCGAGCTTGCCGTAATGAATCAGCTTGAAAATCACCGGAGGTAGCTATGGTTTCCATAAATATGTTTGTACCGGACAGCAAGGAGGCAATGGATTTTTATGCAAGGGCCTTTTGTGCGGTTTCTGAGCTAACAGTATTTGATAAAGAAAAAGGGCAAAACTCGGCAAAGTTTAGCATAGGCACAGACCTTTTCGCTATAGCCGATGAAAATTGGGATTGGGGTTCAAAATCACCTTTAACATTAGGCGGTGTTCCCTTTTGCATTCAGTTATTTGTAAATGATGTGAGGAAAGCCTCAGCCCGGGCCATTAATTCAGGCGCTAAAGTCGTAGCACCCGGAACTGATGAACAAGCGATTTTCACAGTACATAATACAGAGTGCTGTAATGTGATTGATCCTTTCGGTTTTATCTGGTCACTTAGCGAGGTAAGAAAATAACCAATGGTTATTTGCCGGCATGGCTGTTATAGCAATCTTGCCGATATAATAAATAAAAAATAAGGAGGATTTATCAATGGAAAACAAGTACAGATCGATCGTAACTCTCGATTTTCAGTATGCACACAGATTTATGAACTGGCCCTGCGAAGCAAAACATCTTCACGGTCACTCCGGATACTTAACAATTGAGCTTGAAGACGTAGTAGATCCAGTAACAGGCTTTGCTCATGCTTGTAAAGAAGGTCAAAAAAAGGCTTGGGTAGTTTGTGATCACTTCCATCACGCAACAGTATTCCAAGAAGGTGACCCGCTTCTTGACGCAATGCTGGCGGTTTATGAAAAAGAAGGCATTATCAATGATCCAAAGAATTGTATTCCTCTCAAAAAAATAGATCACG
>Ga0131853_10020089_pt1 | contig 12145 bp, 8 predicted proteins | sample TergutLab28metaG_FD_92764 | JGI IMG/M metagenome (GOLD analysis project Ga0131853, IMG submission 92764) | Labiotermes labralis P1 segment gut microbial communities from Petit-Saut dam, French Guiana - Lab288 P1 (version 2) (version 2) | ecosystem: Host-associated > Arthropoda: Insects >...
AACAGTAACCTTCACAGTGCTCGCACCCTACAACGCAGCGCCCCACAACCGCTACCAACCACATCCAGCAGAACCAGCGCAGCACACCACGTGCAGTACCACACGTCTTGTTCTCCTGAAGATGGGCATAATGATGCCCGAAACATGTTGAGAAAGTATTGATAATAAACATCTAACTGTTGCATCTGGTTGGTTTTCTCTCTCACTTCACAATTTGCTCACGATGCATGGTCACAGAAACCTAAAGCTTAAAAATTAAAATGGTTGTTTTTTGTTCATACTTACAGGTATTGAGGAGTAATTTTTATATTTTTTTGTATACCTGACAACCACATAACTGTCTAAAGGTTCAAGTGTGGCCTGTTAAACTTTTTTTAGACTTGTATGCATGCATTCACATTCCCAGATTTGCACACACCACGTGTTTTTAGCAGTGCAACACATACAAGTACGTTATGTTGCAAACATTTACATATCCCAAGTTTTCCATGGGATATGGAATTCGGAAGGACATACACAGAACTGAATTTTGAATGTACAGGTTAAAGAAAGGGGATAGCAACCGTAATGTTAGATTAAATGTCATTACAGAGAGGAGTGTGGGATGCCACTCAAAGTACCATGGGTAACGAACAGTAAAATGAGAAGTATTACAAATGGCTAAATTTTTGGAATTATTGCATGCATTGCAGGAGTGTATTTAGTCATTTGTCATGTGTAAAACCAAGCATGATAAAATTACCTGTTGAAATGAAACAAATGGAACCGACTTTCACATTTGGCCATGTACAGGATGGTTAAGAAGTCACTGTACATAAAGTAATGTACAGTTGTAATCAATCCTAATTAATTGAATCACTACTTGTATACTTGTCCAGTGGGTCCATGTATGCACCTTGATGCTGGACTCGCAAGCGAATCTGCTCCCATATACACTATCTTCAGCGTTGTTACCACACTGCCATTGTACATTGTAGTGTGTGCTGTGTAAACTTAAATTGATTTTGGGTGTGTATTGTGTGGGTGTATGGTGACTTCTTGCCCACCCTCTAGATCATTTTCTTATTAGAAAGTATGTACTTGGAAATGAGGTGCGTTTACAGCTTTTATCATATGATGTGGGATTGACAAGTTTCTGTAAACATTTTCAGAGAAAAGCCTTTTTGGAGGAGTCTTTAAAATCAATGACACTTGATATAATCAATGTGTTGCTGAAGGCTATTGATGTCTTGAAGACAGCGGGAAACCTTGAATTAGAAGATGACCCCACTGAAAGTGAAGAAGCTCTGCAAGAGATTGCCACTTATGTGGACAGCATGGATACTGCTAATGGTTGGTGTAATTGTGTTTACTGCAGTGGTTGACAGATTATCCAAAAATCTTTGTGCCACCTCCGAATTATGTGTGTCAGATGAGTGACATGAAGGAAGGTTCATACCGAGGACCCACAGTCCTGGAGTAAACTTATGAACATCAGTGTTATCTGGCACCTGCTCAGTGCATGTGAATTGATACACATTTTTGTATGTAAGGGGGAAAAATTGCAGTAATTATGCTTAACCTTTTGGGGCCAGAATAATTTTTTTAAATTTTATCACACCCTGTATATAAAATGTGAATAATACAGGAACCAAACAAGTTAGAATTATGAAACAAACTGCATTTTGAAGAGAAAAAAATAGAGATTATATACCATGTTTAAAATATTCAGTACCTATATTTGTTGAATAAATATATAAAATGCAACTTTGGAGGTTAGTGGTACGTTAACTATAGTTGACGTTAGGCGTCTAAAGATTAAGATATTTTGTGGCTTTGTACAAAATGTACTTGACAAGGTACCCAAGGTTTGTGTACCTTTTGTTGACTGGTTTGTTATTGAAAACAGAAAAAAATAGTCTTTGTCTTGTTACTCAGAATTAGTATTTTTTATATGGAAGGTACCAGTCCTCAAGTGTTTGAGTGTTTCAGAAGGCTGTGTTTTTGTGTCTTTGTTAGGTGACAAGATTTTGTAATGCAAGACAGTATGTATGCCCATTGTTGTTCGCAGCGTTTGGAAATTATTCGGTGTGTCATACATTTACTGTACCGTGCCATGGTGCTAAATAATAGAGCATTGGTCATTGGAAGTATATATTCATAAGACTGTCATAATAAATAAACAATTCCCTCTTTTCAACTTGAGATCAATAATAAATGTGAATTGAATAATGAAGCCCCTTGCTGGACATTTAAAATGTTTGTTGTATATCTGGGAATGGGATTTAAACCTTTCAGATTACAGTACATTTGAATTCCTTCAAAAAATTGAAATGTATTTTCAACCTGTAGACCAGATTAGCCAGTTTTGTTGTCCTGATGAATTGTACTTTAACCAGAATGGAGATGTGGTAAGAATGTTATAATTTTATGGTGTAGGACTTGCCAATTTAGAAGCTGAATTTGATGTGAAATGCCTTCAAGTAATTTTTGCTTCACTATTAGGGCAAACAAAACATTGCCATTGTGGCCTTTATATTTTCTTTTTGGGTGGAATTTTTTCAGTCAGAATGAGCTTCTTAGGTGGAATTATGGAGAGTCTGCCTGCACTTGTTTTCTGTGGTACATTTGCTGTTTATGTCTGACTTTGGCTTTCTGAAGATCATGTCTGAGTGATAGGTGTTACACATTTCTCTGTCATGAATTGTATGCTATACAGTCATTTCATGCTTCACAATGTTACACATTGTGAAGTTTAATTCATATGAACTTTTAAGTGCAAAACCTGCACATCACTCATCATTTGAATGCAGAATTGCTGGTTTGAAATCCCATGAACAAAATTGAACAAATGTTAATGAGAAAGCAAACACGGTTCACAGCATTACCTGATCTGATAGTGGCAGACGACAGAACCAGTTTACATTACATTGATAATTTCAACAATCCAGACACTTCTTGTCTAAAAACAAAGTGACTGAAACATACAGAACTGTTCCTCCCTTGCATGATTCCAGTCGAATTTTATCTCCGTCTGATTGTTTATTTCACACCTTTTCATATAAACTAATATTAAGTCTTTGTTTAGATTTTCACAAGATCGGAGGGTTCTGCATATTTCGTCCATGCTTGAACTCAGCCCATGGGAGTTTGCGGTGGAGAGCAGCAGACATTATTGCTGAGTTGACACAAAATAATCCATATTGTCAGGAGAGAGTTTTGGAAGCTGGTCTGTTACCTGTTCTTCTCTCACTTGCTGATGTTGACCCTGTTCAGCAGGTTCAAATAAAGGCATTATATGCCCTTTCATGTGAGTTGTACTCTGAAACCATGGGTTTTTGAAATGCTGTGTGTACAAGGGGTCTTCCATAAGTAACGTCACACAATTTTGGCATAAAATTGACCACCACTCCCCCACCCCTTCTTGGCACATTTCATCACAAAAGTTTGTCCACCCCCCCTTCCAAAATAACATCACTAACTTATCCCCCCATCCCCCACCTAGCCACAAGATAACGAATTGCTTATACAGTAGTTGCCACTGTTTGAAGCCAAAACACTTATCAGTATGTACTAATTTACTAATGTAAAACATTCTAAAAACAATGTGCACAACTTAGGCCTGCTGGAAATGATTACAACAGGCCACCTTCAACCCACTCATCAGTAACTGGGGACTTGCCACCTGGAGTATGGGAAGTCTAGCCAACTCTGCACAGAATCATACTGGTTATATTAAGAATTCTGTGGTGTCACAATATTTTAAACCCCCCTCCCTGCTCATCACACAAATGTCTCATCCCCCACCTCCCCTCAGAGCTTGACGTCATTTATGGATGACCCATTACTGAATCAGAATCTGTTATACTCTCTACTGTGGTAAGCACTTACATTGATTCAGACACAATTCTGAGATGGTACGTTTTTGTGATTTTTGCTGGGATGTACAACAGCCTTTGCATGTAGAAACATATATTAAAAGTTTCATTTAATTTTTCTATTATTGACAACCTGTGAATGCAGATAAATACTTCCACACACTTTCATTTTTCATCATCACTTGTTGGTATGGGATGTTTCCTGATTCTGTGTCATGTTCGAGGATTTGTTATCGGAAGTACATTACAGTAGGTGGGAACAATCAAACTGGTGGCAGTGTGAGTGAGGTAGCTGAGAGCAGTCAGCTAACATACAAGATGTGGGAATTCCAATTCTACTGCAGTTGAAACTGGTTTGTAATTGAGATACAACCTGTGGTGCTTGATTTGAAAGGCTGATGGTGCCACAAACAAGTACAAATAGGTGTGTAGAATAAAACTGATTGGCTGCTATGCCACTTGCTCTACTGTAGCCCTTAATCTACATCATGCTGAAACAAGAATTTCTGAAACATGGCTTATTGTTTTGAAAAGTAAGACAAAACCAATCTAATTAAAGTCTAAACTGTTTACTTCATATGTTTATTTTGCATGCTGTCAGTGTAGATCCCAAATACTGAATGCCATTTAAACCTTTTTTTATAATTCTGGAGAGTAATGAGACTACACGTTACCTCTGTGTCGTTTGCTCAGTTCATTTACGTTGTGTAGAAGATGCATAAGAATTCCTGCTACCACACAAGATATTGGACAAATGTATTATTTAAGGTGATGCCTTTTGATCTTCTTTAAGGTCTAATTCGAGAAAATGACCATGCACTGGAAGAATTTGGTCATCTTCAAGGTTACTCAGTTTTATTGCGAGCCATGCAAAGTCATGTTGAGAAACTGAAGATAAAGGCTGCATTTCTTCTGACTTATATTTGTAACCGTCAGTCTGCTGTCAAAGGTAATATCAGTGTCTAAACTGTCGGGGGAAGGCTGGGAATGCCCTTGTGTGTGGAATTGCAAGGGTTTAAATCTGGTCCAGCTCAGATACTATTATGTTCTTGTTTCCATTTAAACTCTCTGAGGCTTCCAGCTGCATCATGAGATTGAAAGATGAATAAATGAATGTTTTTCCTCGTCAGTTCCCTGAGATGGTTCTCAAAATATTGATTGATTCACCTTTCAACAACCTGATGTTTCTGGTAGCCCAAGAGATTTTTGTTTTTTGCATTCTGTCGCCATGGAAGCTTCAGATTATATATGTGCTCTGTTTTATTTGGGTTACTGGTTGGAGAAGGTACCAGGGTTTTAAGTAATGTTTGTTACAGGCTGGTTTGAAAAGCTTAGGTCAGTACAGTTTTAGTGAAATAAGTAGACTGAAACAGATCCACTTGAATAAAGTCACATATTTTAAATGGTCTGTCCCACTCTGTAGTCTCTGACCTGGTCACATGAACTCTTAGTCTACTTGCATTATGCAAGACAGGAATAAGTATTCTCTTTTGAAGTACAAGAGTGAACTAGTTGATGGAGCAGAGTTTTTCCTTTTACACAATGTAGATATATTCAAACATGAATCAAATTCATGTTGAAAAAGATAATTAAATATGAGGCATAGGTAATTCTTTTATGTTGGAAAACTGTTTTGTGACTGTGCTATCAGTGATAACTGAATGTGGAGAACAACAGTCCTTACTTGAACCAGTACCTCCCTTGCAGACTTCTGATAGATATCTGTTCTGGTTTTTGCTTGAAAGGGCACATCAACAAACCAGAGCAGAGTCAAATCAATGAAACTGTTAAAAACAAACTCCACAAAAAAATATCTAAACTCATTATCTTTACAAGTTATAGAAAGACAGCTGCATTTGTACTAGAAACTTTGAAGGTTACGTGTGTTTCATGCATGGGCCTTGGGGTCATGCAACAATTGCATGGTAGTACTTAAGTTCTTCCTCTGTGCACTGTATCAACTGCAGCAGTTGTGTCTGAGATTTCATCTTATAACTCTGCTGGGGACAGTGGTATTGGTGGTGTGTAGGTGTGACTCTTCATAAAGCTTGAAGAGCACCTGTACACGTGTCAAGTTATTTGATTGTTGTAACTGCTTCATTGCATTACAGGTGTAAAATTTTGACCATCCTAATTATTTTGGGACATTCTATGTAATTTTATTTTAGTATTTCAACTGTCAGAAGAACTAAGACATGGGATTTTGTTACAGATGAATTGTTTAGGATGGGTTTTGTAGAACAGTTGGTAGGATTGGTGAATGAAGACTGCCAGCCAGCCTTGGAGCATATACTGTCAGCATTAAAAGCCCTAGTCACAGATCATGCACCATCTTTAAATGAATGTCGTCAGCCACATCTACAACTACATTCAATTCTTCGTAATTTATTACAGCAGAACCAAGGAAAGGAAGATCGACAGGTACTACTGGCTTAATGAAACATCCTCTTATATAATTACAGGACATATTCTAGCCCAATTGTAAAGTTTTGTAAATATTAATCTTCAGGTTTTTATCCAGGACCCATGAAGAATAAGGTTTTGAACTAAATGATGGTAGCGTTTCCCAAATTTAATGTGATTTTAATTCCGTTACAACATCCATCTTAATTTGTAACTGTTCTTCAGTTTTGAGCTTTTGCTACATTGTAGGGGATTAAATGGGTACCCTTGTATTATTGTTTTGTCTGGCATTCTGGCCTTATGGTGATGAGACATGCAGGTACATATACTTTGTTTTATATGTCCATATTACTAACTTAATGTCCTTACTAGCTTGTATTGGGGTTTCTGCAATATGCTATGTGGTATTTATGCCATCACCTGATAAATGAATATTATCAGCGTAGACTGTAAACCCATATCTTCCATCCCTCTTATTTTCTTTGAAGTGTTATGTTAACCAACAGCATTTTTTTTTTAACTTTAAAATTTTGACATTTTTGTAAGTATGCATGGTTTAATTCTCCATGCTACTGGCATTTTGATGCTGTGTGATCTGGTGGGTGTTTGTCGTGACTGAGGAGTCTGCTGCTTCCATCTTCAGGCGTGAAGTACCTTGAAGAATAAAGCAGTGTGTTCCTCTGAAAAGCTGGTGGTCATCTTCAGAGCAATCTGTCACAAATCCGTCAAACACAACCACATTTATTTCACTTAAGCATGACTACATGTGTTGGTCTACACAGACCAACATCAGGCCACTATTACAAAAACTTTCAAAATGAGGTAAAAATACAGTGCAAATATAATTCACACTGTGGGATCGCACATTTGTTGCAGTAGTAATGTAAAATTTTATAAAACTGTGTAAAGTTATAAAGATTTATAGTGTCCTTTCCAGTGGCTGTGAAGTGCTAGTCTTCAAGTTGTATATAGATAATATTAAAAATGTCAAAACTGTCGAAGTAAAATTAAAGATTATTAAAAGTTAAATAAAATTGACTTGTGTGTATGTGTATATATATTTATATATTCATTCATTAGTATTCAGCCCTATAGGCCAGTCCGGCAGGAACCAGAGCCCGGTTATGGAACCGATATGGCTCTTGGCACTGCATCCTAGGCAAATTCTTGGGGATAGTTTGCCATTGCTTTTCCCCACCTTAAGAGGTTCCCACTTTCACCACCACGTGCCTCTGCGTCCTCAGCAACGCGAGAGATCCTAGTAGCGAAAGGTGAAACTGTGGGCGAGAAAGATGTCCGGTAGTAATTTTGCCTAAATTCCAACTTCACGTAAATTTGGGGATCTTTTACATGCTGCAGATCTACGACATGGGACCGACAGCTTTACTTCCCCTCCGAAGGAAGGCGTGCTGAGGATTTTTTCGCCCTAAAAATCCGATGGCTTTGGCTGGGTTTGAACCCGCAAACTTGGGTACCAAAGGCCAGCACACTACCTCTAGACTACCAAAGCCCAATATATATATATATAAGAATTAAAATCACATGCAGTGATGTAGAAGCTGGTGTTATGTTATGAAATATCATGCCAGAATGGTGGTAGGCAGTATAAAATCTAGATGTATAATGGTATATGTAAGTGTTATTAATTTGTCATATTAAATAATATTGATAAGGTGTGGACATGACTGTAAGAGTTGATTTTTTAGGCCTATGTGATCAAAAAAGTTCCTGTCAACGTGGGTTCTTTTCTCAGTGGTTATGGTGCAGTAGGTTGTTTTTAACACACTCCTGTGACCCTTGGCATCACATCTAATGGAGTCTGTTATATGCTTCTGCCACAGAAATGGATGGAGTTATATAAACACATTTTGGGCTTATCTCTAACACTTCCACACACACCATTGACAACTGAGTGATGGGGTAAGATTTTAAAAAAATCTGCCCTAAGCACAGGTCACTATAGATCAAAGGCAGTTAATTTCATGAAGTCATGTTTAGACATTAACTTTATCAAGTAATATGTTTATTTAGGATTACTTTCCATATCTTTGCACTAATCCATACCTGTATTCTAAGTTCCAAGTGGTCATAACTCTGTAACCCTTCAAAAACATATGCATATTTATATGGATATCCTTGAACACAAATACCTAGGAAGTCATATCCTACAGTAATGTTCATAGCTTATGAATCACTCTGTACTTATACTGAGGGCATGTTCGATTGTTTGTGTTATAATTGCTTTATTGTAAATTTTGTTTTATGTACACTTTTATTTCAGGAGGAACATGAGTATACCAAGAATCTTTTAAGCATAATTTTCAGTGGAGAAATTGAAGAAGAAAGATAGAATGAATCTTACTTTGTGCCTTCAGGGTCTTGGGGTCAGAAAACATGAGAGACAGTACTTGATGCAGAGGAATGAAATGGCAAATAGACCCAACTGCAATGAACTCAGCAGTATTCTGACTGCAGCAGTAACAAGTGAAGTGCTTTTGTTACATGAGATTTTATGTTTTTTCTGTACATTGATAAGCAGAGCAATTGAGTGACAGTCAACAGTAATATTACATGTTTTGAATTGTTGTGTATATATGTACATTTTGTAGTTTGAAGACCACTTTAATTTTTGTTCTGTGCTATATAATCTGTATCTAACAATATTCTTGTTTTTAGGAAATTAAAAGTCTTAAGTTGCTTTCAACAGATGCCATTGGTAACCGAGACAATGGCTAACTTGAATTAAATAATTTTATTAGAAAATAAATTGTGGACATTTTTATTTTGAATATATAAATATGTATGTTTAGGGAAACAAATAGCCATATCCAGTGTGTTTCAAAATACCTGTGAAAAACTCTGTAAGACAATGATGCACATTAGTAAAGTCTGCTGAAGTAGATGCAATTAGTGAAAATAATCTCATATATAAGTGGCAGTTTGATGTAATTATGGTTGCTTGTTTATCCAGAGGATATAGTTACTCAGTGTCTGACATTGGCATTAATTGTCGCTATCTTGACATAAAATTCAATAACATGTTTACAGACTTCACACCTGTAATTATACCTAAGTCTATGTGTGCGAGCATGCAGCTGTACAAATCAGGTTCAGAAAATTCCTCTGCCATATCTTAACCACTTACTGAAATTTCTGTTTACCCCCATCCCCTTTTAAGTAGTCCCTTTGGCATTGATACAGTGATTCCAGTGGGATTTCCATGATTGGAAGCACTTCTGGAAGTCATATAGCGTCAGCGTCTTCATCACATTCTGCGATACGGTCTGGATCTCTTTAATGCTGTCAAAACGTCACCCCTTGAGCTTCAATTTCATCTTTGGGAATGGGAAAAAAATCACAGAGTGAAGTCTGCTGAGTAGGGAGGGTGGGGATGACTGTTGTATTTGTAGAAACCAAAAACTGCTGCACAATGAGCGACACGTGAGCCCGAGCGTTGTCATGATGCAGGACCCAGGAGTTGTTGGGCCACTTGTCTGGATGTTTGTGCCAGATGTTTTTCCTCAGTTGCCTCAGAACATTGCAATGTAATTTTCCATTCACCGTCTGTCCTGTTGGAACAAACTGCTTATGCACAGTTGCACAGTGCCTTCAATCTAAAAAAAAAAAAATCAGCATTGATTTGACATTGCTCCGAACTTTTTGTGCTTTCTTCGTTCGCGGTGAAGTTGGAGTCTTCCACTGAGCTTAGTCTCAGCGTAGTATATAAACACCCAAGATTTGTCACCAGTTGGAGATAAAGTTAGGGTCCTTTTCGGCCTGTTCCTTGAGCTCAGTGCAGACAGAAATGCGGTATTCCTTTCGATCACTGCTCAGCACCCTTGGCACAAATTTTGCTGCAATGCGCCTGATGTTGAGCTCATCCGACAAAATTCGCTGGCACGCTCCGTATGACAGTCCAACAATGTTGTAAACATCATGAATCATTCATCATTGGTCTTCCAGGATAGCCTCTCGCACTTTTGCCACATTTTCGGTCGTGGTTACGACCGAAGGTTGTCGAAAATGCTTTTTTTCTCTCCCTCCACACAAGCTAAATTAACCCTTAGTGTACTGGCTAGGTACAAGACGTGCCTAGGCATGGTCTTGTCTTGAACATTCCTCAGTGGTGTAGAGTAACAGTCTTACTAGTTTTTCTGTGTGTGTTCTTTGATTTCTCCGTGACACAAAATTATCATTGTGCAGTGAGTATATTTTTTATAATATGCCATGTTTTTTGAACTCTTGACTTGACCATTTTTTACCATGTTAGTAAGAAATCTCTCATATACATGTTAATACCAAAACTTATTACATAAATCATCTAACACATAGGAAACGCAACAGCTTCAAAAATAGCTCCTGTACAGTACTGCTGACTGACTAATGAGATCAGATTTTGCAGTCACTTGTTGGTAGCCATCACTGCTGGAGTTGCGACTCATGATTACCTGTGGCATTCTGAGGATAAAAAAAGAAGCGGTACCAAATCTGTAGACAACAAATGCTGCCTATGTCAAACTGATTTTTCGTGCAACAGTGGCAAGGGATCAGCTATTTCAAATTCTGTATGTCATTTGGGGTCAATGACAACTACAAGGAATCAGCAAGATCAACATATAAATTAGCTCCAATCAGAAATGTATTTGAAAGCATGATCAACAGATTTCAAATGGCATACACACCTAATGTACACATAACTATCCTTGAAGAGTTGGTGGTTTTGAGAGAGAAATGTCCATTCTACTTGTTTATAAAGTAGCTGGCAAAAAACTGATGCAAATAATTTTTATACCTACAACATGCAAGTGTACACTAGCAAGACTGATGGAGCAAGGAAGAAGCAATAAACTTTGTACTCTACATATTTATCACGGAAACCAGTCACATGGCTACAAGTGTGTGAAAATTGGTATATGAGATGTTATTGTTATGACTTAACTCGTTGTCATACTGTACACTGGAAGTGTCACATCATGCAACACAGGTACCTTAATCTTTGACAGATGAACAGAACAAATTTGCCCCATTCAATGTACATTTTTTTCCTAAAGGAAAATGTACCATAATGGTTATTTAACAGGGTGTGCATGTCCCATTGCATATGACTCTTCATGGCTAATGGGGAGAAAGCTGTCCTGTGCAAGTGCGGGCATGGACATTTAAAAACGAAAATAACTGATCGTGGCAGCTACATTGTGATTTTAAAGCCAAACAGCTTAGGTTTAATTGATTAGTGCTCTGTCTGGAGCATAAATCTGGCATTTAAAAGAATGTGCAATAAAGGTTAAGTATCACTGTTCTTCTGTCAGACTGAATGAGAGCAGCCAGTTTTTTTGTTGGTGTGTGGTAAAGATTTGATTATCCTTAACCTTACGTGGGAAGTGTGACCATATAAAACAGGCACAGACCACTCTAACCACTTTGACTCTCATTTTCAGATGTGGTTCCTAGTTTCCATGTCCTACACAGTGTTTTGTGCTATTAATTCCCTTACACCTAATTCAGTTCAAAAGTTGTGTGCCTTAGCGATATGTTGCAGCCACACGGGCAAGTGGATGTAATTTGCAACTGTCACATGCACCTCTCTTAGTATGTGCTGCTTTCTTGCATAATAAATTTAGACCCAGAACACTCAATCATACCTTATGTATATGTCAAACTGTGTCCTAAGCAAGTGTGGGTTAAACAAACAAACTCCGTGGCCTTAGTCCGCACGCGAACTATACCGACAGAGCGGCCGCCGCCAGTCGGCGAAGTTGGTTCCAACTTTTGCGGATAGAGGGGTGTCACGTGGTCAGCGCAACGGGTCCCCACAGCCGTTAATCTCTGCTACTTTTTTCATTCAAGTAGCTCCTCAATTGACCTCATGAGGCTGAGTGGACCCC
>Ga0131853_10020090_pt1 | contig 12144 bp, 9 predicted proteins | sample TergutLab28metaG_FD_92764 | JGI IMG/M metagenome (GOLD analysis project Ga0131853, IMG submission 92764) | Labiotermes labralis P1 segment gut microbial communities from Petit-Saut dam, French Guiana - Lab288 P1 (version 2) (version 2) | ecosystem: Host-associated > Arthropoda: Insects >...
CCCCCCCGCCCCCCTTTCCCCCCCCCCCCCCCCCCAGGAAATACTCCTGGTACCATGGTGCGATCGGAAGGATTTTATGTCAGTGAAAAATTTCAATGACACCAGCTGGGATCGAACCAGCGACCTTCCGATTTGTAGCGCAGCACGTTAACCACTGTGCTACCGCAGTCGGTTTCGCCAAAAGACGAAATCTGTTTTTTGCGCGTATGCCATCACATTTCAACTGGCCTCTACGAACCGAGGTGGCGACGTGGTCGAGTCGTGTCGGGAAGAAGACCCTCCAACATGCCAGGAGGGCTGCTGATGGTTCTAGTCTGGGTATTCACGTCCAGCTGCCGGTCTCCATGGAGTGAGTTCTCGTTTAGGTTTGTTTAAAAAAGAAGAGCCGCCAATTTGGTTGCGGCGTGAAAATTCTACCTTGCCAATGTGTGTTCCGGTAACCGGGGGTGATTGATAGTGTTAATAAACTATTGTCAGATGGATAGTCAGATGCAGTAAAAAATTACTGTCATTATCTTATGGTTGTAATACACACTAGTTCTGGGTTTTCAGCTGTATGATTGTGTCCGTCAGGATTTGGTACATCGTTGACCTACAGTGAGCTCCCTACCCCTTCCTAATCCCACGTCCCGAGCAGAATTAAACCCGGTAGCTAATATCAAGAAAAGAAAGAATTAGAAATGTAAGTATAAGACAACAAATTGGATTAGAGGAACCAATTATAAAAGAAACTGAACAGAAATAGCTTACATGGTACGGCCATGTTCAAAGAATGGCAGAAGGAAGATTACCCAAAATAGCACTGAAGTGGATGCCGAAACAAAAGAGAGCACGAGGAAGACCGAAGAAAAACTGGATGGAAGGTATAAGGAAGGCCATGAACGAAAGAAACCTAAATGAAGGCCAGTGGGAAGATGGGAAGCGGTGGAGTCTAGGTGTCGGACAACGCAGAACCTTTTGAAACCGACATACATACATATATACATACATACATACAGCTAATACTTTTAACTTGGTCGCTCACATTGAGGGAAAAACGTAACGGGGGGTGTTTGGGAATATGTTGCTGAGGGGAATATTTGGGCCTAAGAGGGACGAGGTAACAGGGGATTGGAGAAAACTACATAATGAGGAGTTTAATGATCTGTACTGCTCACACAATATTGTCCGGGTGATAAAATCGAGAATGATATGGGCCGGGCATGTAGCATGTATGGGTGAGAGGAGAGGTTAATACAGGGTTTTGGTGGGGAAACCTGAGGGAAAGAGATCACTTGGGAGACCCAGGCGTAGATGGGAGGATAATATTAAAGTGGATCTCCGGGAAATGGGATGTGGAGGTATGGACTGGATAGAGCTGGCTCAGGATGATAGGAACAGGTGGCGGGCACTTGTGAATGCAGTAATAAATATTTTTGAAATTAGCCTAATAATGAAAGCCAACGAGATGCACTATTTCTCAGATTTATTTGATAAAGTACTCTACATGTTTCGAACAGGTCTACTGGTCACCATCAAGAGTATCTCAACACTGTATACACAGCAATAGGTATTTGTCATGCTAGTTCTGTTTGCGTCTGTTAGCAGACAGCCAACAGAACTAGCATGACAAATACCTACTGCGTGTATACAGTGTTGAAGTACCCCCGATGATGGACAGTGGACATGTCCGAAACAGGTAGAGTACTTTACCAAATAAATTTAAGAAATATTGCATCTCGTTGGCTTTCTTTATAAGAATGTATCACGATGCACGGTGCTCTGAATGTCAAATTTAAAATTAGCCGACAATATTTAGTGTATGATTCCTTTATATCACAGACAGTGAAGGATACACATAAACAGCTTAAACAAACGACTGTGGATCTTAACGCTGTATATACCGCGTATCATTCTCGTGTCAGCTATTACTTATCAACGCTCACGCACCACCATGTGTATACTAAATAAAATATTTATTATAGCTCCAATGCGTTTCGATGTTCAGCTGTGACACCATCTTCACGGGAATCCCTGAAGATTGTGTCAATGAACATCGCAACGCGGGAGATCTGTAAATAATGAGATTTTATACACACAGGGTGGTCAATAAAATGAAATTATGGTGGAATTTAGGTGGATGTACCTGCGGTAAGACCCGCTTATATACGACAGTTGCATTTGTGTGAAGAAAGAAGATCATTAACTGACGGTACTTTTCTATCAATAAACACTTTTTCAATCAATAAACACTTTTCAATCAATAAACAATTTTCAATCAACAGACACTTTTCAATCAATAGACACTTTTCAATCAATAAACAATTTTCAATCAACAGACACTTTTCAATCAATAGACACTTTTCTATCCGTAAACACTTTTCAATCAATAAACACTTTTCCATCAATAAACAATTTTAAATCAATAAGCACTTTTAAATCAATAAACACTTTTAAATGAATAAACACTTTTCAATCAATAAATAATTTCCAATCAATAAACAATTTTCAATCAATATACTTTTCAATCAATAGACACTTTTCAATCAATAGACACTTTTCAATCAATAAACACTTTTTAATCAACAAACACTTTTCAATCAATAAACACTTTTCTGTCAATAAACACTATAAACGCTTTTCTATCAATAAACACTTGTCTATCCATAAACACTTTTCTATCAATAAACACTTTTCAATCAACAGGCAATTTTCAATCAATAGACAATTTTCAATCAATAGCCACTTTTCAATCAATAGACACTTTTCTATCAACAAACACTTTTTTTAATCAACAAACACTTTTCAATCAACAAACACTTTTCTATCAATAAAAACTCTTTTATCAATAAACACTTTTATATTAATAAACACTTTTCAATCAACAAACACTTTTAAATCAATAAACACTTTTCTATCAATAAACACTTTTCTATCAACAAACACTTTTCAATCAACAAACACTTTTCAATCAATAAACACTTTTCTGTCAATAAACACTTTTCTGTCAATAAACACTTTTCCATCAATAAACATTTTTTAATCAATAAACACTTTTCAATCAATAAACAATTTTCAATCAATATACACTTTTCTATCAATAAAAACTTTTTAAATCAATAAACACTTTTCAATCAATAAACACTTTTCAATAAATAAACACTTTTCAATCAATAAACACTTTTCTATCAATAAACGCTTTTCTATCAACAAACACTTTTCTATCAACAAACACTTTTCAATCAATAAATACTTCAATGAATAAACATTTTCTATCAATAAACACTTTTCTGTCAAACACTTTTCTATCAATAAATACTTTTCTATCAATAAACACTTTTCTATCAATAAACACGCAATAGAGCTGTTTCAATATAAACGGCATTGATGAAACGAAGTATGAATTACGATGGACTGACTGGCACGTTGCGAACGTCAGTACATTCAGATGCTTCGTTTTCCCAAGTAGATTAAGATACTAGTATGAGATTTGGTTGTGGGCCCGGTAGCTCAGTCGGTATAGCGACTGACTACGGGCTCGACGGTCCGGGATCGTATCCCGGTGGGGACGAGATTTTCCGCCCGTCCAGACCGGCCATGGGGATCACCCAGCCTCCTGTAAAATGGGTACCGTGTCTTTCCCGAGGGTAAAGTGCGGCCGGGGCGTGCTGCTGACCACTCACCCCCTTCTAGTGCCGCAGTCATGCAAGAGTAGAGCTATACCTCTACCCACCCTCGGGACCATACCGGGCCTGTAACGGGAACACTTTACCTTTAGCTTAGTATGAGATTAGGTACACTAACAACTGTAGGGAGAGACTAAAAGCAGGCTAAAACTACGAGTATTTCAGGAGAATTAAAGAAGATACCTCTGGAACGTACGTACGCGCACCTAATTCCGTGGCTAATCATATTGCTAGCCGGTCCCAGTGGCCGCGCGGTCTAAGGCGTAGGTCTGCGGCCGCCCACCGAGGACATGGATGTCTGTCTGTGTTTTGTGTTGCGAGGTAGAGGTCTCTGCGACGGGCTGATCACACGTCCAGAGGAGTCCTACCGACTGTGGTGCGTTGTTGTGTGTGATCTAGAATCCTCGTGAATGAGGAGGCATGGTCCACTGAGGGGTCTTGCACCAAAAGAAAGGAAAAAAGGAAATCATACTGCTAAATACATTACAAAATTTGATATGTGTATATCCTGTTTCCGCGGGAGTGGAGAAGACTACATAAGGAGGAGCTTCATGATATGTACTGCTCACCGAATATTATTGGGGTGATCAAAGCAAGGAGAATGAGAAGACTGAGCACGTAGCATATATGGGCGAGAGGAGAGGTGTAAGCAAGGTTTTGGTGGGGAAACCTGAGGGAAAGAGGACACTTGGAAGAACAAGGCGTAGATATGAGTATCACACTGCAAGACAGGCAATGTACGTATAATGTAAAATGGAGACGCGTTCACGTAACCACTGTTGTGGAAAAACGATGATGTGTTAAATGCTATGACATTGTGACTGTATTTTTGCCTTAGTTATGCGGCAGACAACTCGTTTCCGTATTGCGCATGCGCCATATTGACATCTACGGTCTGTCTGGCACTACAATATTTTTCCTCATTGTCATAAACGGTGGGCCGGGTAGCTCAGTCGGTATAGCGACTGAGCTATGGGCTGGACGGTCCGGGGATCGAATCCCGCACCTGTCCAGACCGGCCCTGGGGCCCACCCAGCCATCTGTACAATGGGTACCGTGTCTTTCCCGGGGGTAAAGAGCGGCCGAGGCGTGACGCTGAACCCTCACCCCCTTCTAGTGCCGTGGTCAAGAAAGAGTATAGCTATACCTCTACTCCCCCTATGGACCGTACGGCCTGTACAGAGCCTCAGTGCCTGTAAAAGGGCGCACTTTAGCTTTCGTACTTTATGTCATAAACGGTACGATTTTCAGGGGGAAAAAATGGCTGCCCATAAAGTTCTGATTTTCTGTACAACGTTTGTCTGAAACATTTCTCATTCTTAAGATAATTCGGACAGACAGACAGACAGGCCTGTTATCACAAATGTACAGACGCATTCACGTAAATACCAGTTATTCTTGTAAGACTGAAAAAAAAACTTGAATTTTCTCGACAGATTTTCGAAAAACCCCCAAATATCGTATTTCAATTAAAATCCGTCCAGTGGGAACCGAGATGTTGCATGCGGACGGACAGACAGACGAACCGACATACACGACGAAGATAGTTTCTTTTGCAGTTTTGCCAATGCGCCTTAAAAATGGATCTCCAAACAGTTGGATGGGAGGCCATCCATCCATCCAATCATCCATCCGTCCAACCAACCATCCATCCATCCATCCAAACATCCAACCATCCATCCATATATGGCACTACAGCCCCTTCCGGGTCTTGGCCTCCCTCATAAGACGCCTCCATTCATCCCCATTTTCAGCTCTTCTCCTCTTATCCCCAGCAGTTGTAATGCATCCCTCTGGACCATACCCGCCCATCTGTTTCTTGGTCTTCCCACTGGTCTTGTGCAGAAGTTTCCGTTTAAAACTTTTTTTTTGGAATCCTTTCTTCTTCCATGCTTATTATGTGACCTGCCATCCTAATCTTCTGATTGTAATGTCTTCCACGATGTCTGGCTCATTGCATAAACTGTATAGTTGGATGGGAGTCCGTGTAGTGGATTTTTCTGGCTCAGAATATGGACACGTGGCGGGCTCTAGTGAATGAGGTAATGAACCATCGGGTTCCATAAAATGCGGGGAATTTCTTGACTATCTGACGACCTGTTAGCTTCTCAGGAATCACTCCGCTCAATGGAGTGTGTATGTTAGTTGGTTAGTGACGTTGTTACCGGGTTGGGATAATGTACTTCGTGAAGTGACCGGCGAGGTTTTTCCGTGCTTTTTCTTCAGTTGCAAGGCAAATGCCACGGTACAACTAGCAAAGATGGGGCACGGCCCGCACCCTTCCCAAATTCATTGTGTTGTTCTGTGTACTGTACTGCTGCCACCGGGTGACAACCCAATTGCAATTAACAAATATATCTATATCTATACAGAATACAGATTCCATTCTTAGTAGTTGGAATATACTTCTTCTCTTCGTCAAAGAATACAGACCGATTCTGGGGCCCACGAAGCCTCCCATTCATTGGGCACCGGTGACTCTTTTTCTGGAGGTACGTCGAAGGACCGGGCATGAGATTGACCATTAACCGGAACGTCGTGTTGAGGTTCCAAACGCGCACCGCGATACCGGCACTCCCGTGTGCGATCACGGAGTGGCAGAGGCCAGTTGAAATGTGATGGCACACGCGCAGAAACTAGATTTCGTCTTTCGGCCAAGCGGACGGGGACGTCAGTTCAGTCGACTACTTGCCAGCCGAGGTGTGTGCATCAGCGGTAGTAATGCTGGATACACCATGTTCCGAGGTGGTGTGAAGGGTACTGGCTACCCACTGCATTAGCCAGTTTCCCCTTCACTTCCCCTCCCGTGCGTCACCGTGTGCCATCACATTTCAACTGGAGTCTACGTCATCAAGCCCGCGCTTATCTTCACGCTAAACGTTTATCCCAAACACGCTGCTGCCTCTACATGGTGAACCGAGCGATCGCAGACAGGCAAGTCACCACAGATCTTTCATGAATTTCACAACTCTTTGTTCGGTCCATGACCAGAGTGACGTTATCAGCGTCGTTTGAGAAGTAGATATTTCTACTGTACAGTTTCTGAAGTTCGGTTTGGCTCGATGAAATGTCGGTATGTCAACAATTTATGACAGAATGCCACGCCACGTTACACGGTCGGATAAACTGAGAAAGAGTTGTGTTGTGTACACACGCACACAAAGGCGAAGGGAATGGCTACAGGCTTAGGGCGCCTGGAACTGGCGGCCTGTAAACGTTCAACATTACGGATAGTTAACGGTGGAGCGGTCGGTGTCTTACACTTTACTTACTTACTCCATGCAGCAGTCCTTCTTGAGAAGCTAACCGGTTCTCACCTAGTCAAGAAATTCCCCACATTTTATGGAACCCGAAAGTTCATTACCGCATTCACACGTGCCCACCACCTGTCCCTATCCTGAGCCAGCTCGATCCAGTCCATACCCCCACATCCAACTTCTTGAAGATGCAGCTTAATATTATCCTCCCATCTCCTGGCTCTTCAAAGTGGTCTCTTTCCCTCCGGTTTCCTCACCTAAACCCTGTATACGCCTCCCCTCTCCCCCATACGCGCTACATGCCCCGCCCATCTCATTCTTCTCTATTTTATCACCCGCACAATATTAGGTGAGGAGTACAGATCATTAAGCTCATTATGTAGTTTTCTCCACTTCCCTGTTACCTCGTTCCTCTTAGGCCCAAATATTCTCCTCAGCACTCTACTCTCAAACACCTTCAGCCTACGTTCCTCCCTCAATGTTAGCGACCAGGTTTCACACCCATACAAAACAAAAGGCAAAATTATAGTTCTGTGTATCTTAATCTTTATATTTTTGGATAGCAAACTGGAAGACAAAAGATTCTACACCGAATGACACCAAGCATTCCCTGAATTCCATCTGCTCTTAATTTCTTCCTGAACAGAATTTTGATTTGTTAAGGTTGCTCCTCAAAGCTAGGCAACTTATCGTACTCCGGTGTGCCACTGGCTTGCGTATCCGTTGTGCTACAGGGAGAACTTGTCAAGCGGGAACAAAGATAGGGTAAATGCGAAGTGGCACGAGAACTTCGATCCGGAATTACCTGGTGATAATTGGTGCTCACTGTGCTTTGACTTTTAAGTGAAATTAAATTAAAATTAATGACGAGAAAGGCTTTCGTGGATAAGTGCTGCTGTTATGTAGATATGCTAGATCGATGCGGACTTCAAGCAAAGAAGGATCGGGGATGCGCCATTTTATGTTCTCACAGCGACGTCACTACAGACTGACAGCTTGCCGTATACAGTTACAGAATTTTCGAGGGACAGCTGTTCCTTACTGTTCAAAATACGGCAGTCCAGTAGGTATGAAGGTACAGGCACTACGATAATTCGAAACGTCGGTGGGCAAATATTTACCAGTCGACACGGCGTAACACCCCAGAAGACGAATATTCAAGGATGAGAAAGATGACCTGGATGTACATTACTGTTATATTATTATTATTATTATTATTATTCTAACTAGGCTCACTACTGTTTATTCTTTTACCCCTTCTTCCTACTTAGGTCCACCACTGTTTTTCTTCTTCTTCATCTTCCTCTTATTCCTAATTATGTTCACCATTGTTTTTATTTTTTTCCTTCTTCTTCTTCTTCTTCTTCATCTTCCTCTTTTTCCTACTTATGACCACTACTGTTTCTTCTTCTTATTCGTCTAACTTATGTCCACCACCGTTTCTGTTTTGTTCTTCTTCTTCTTCTTCCTCCTCCTACTTATGCCCATCTCTGTTTCTTTTTCTTCATCTTCCTCTTCTTCCTCCTTATGTCCACCTCTGTTTCTTCTTCTTCTTTTTCTCCTTCTTCTTCTATGTTTCTTCATCTTCCTCTTTTTCCTCCTTATGTCCACCTCTGTTTCTTCTTCTTCTTTTCTTCTTCCTCATCCTACTTATGTCCATCACCGTTTCTGCTTCCTCTTCTAACCTATGTACAGCGCTGTTTATTCCTCCCTTAAATTACCAATTTTCAGGCACTTGTCAGACTACAAAAGATATTAAGCCTTAGCAGCGCCTATACACAATAGCGCCTTCTCGGGCTCTCAGCTGTGTGCCGTAGCAGTTATTGTGCCACGTGATCGGAGACAGTCTCTTTTTCTTTCCTTCGTCAGGGGTTGTGATGATGGAGACAATGCGGACAGAACGCTTACACAGCTGGTAACACCAGAGGACTGACGGCACACAGAAATACTGGGACTGGGGCCTGGCACATCTCCAGACAAAATTCTACACTACGCAACACTACATAACATAACACCATACAAGACTATACAACACTACACAACGCAACAAAACACACAAGACTATACAACACTATACAACACACCACACAACACTACACCATACAAGACTATACAACACTACACAACACTACATAACACAACACTATATAACACAATACAACGCAACACACAAGATTATACAACACTACACAACACAACATCATACAAGACTATACAACACTACACACACACCTACACAAACACACAACACAACACCACAAAACACCTCACAACACACCCCCACAACACTACATAACACACAAGACTATACAACACACCACACAACACCATACAACACTGCACAACACCACACAAGACTATACAACATTACACAACACAACACTACACTGCAAAACACTACACAGTACCACACAACACAACCCAACACAACACAATACACAACACTACACAACACTGCACTGCACTACACTATACAACACATCACACCGAAGAAGGAAGCGGACATACATGCCCAAAGCAGGATTTGAAAGAGCGACACCACAGTGCCGGGAAAAGTGGCAGGCTGTTGTGGATGCGGTAATGAACTTCAGGTTTCATTAAAAAATGTGGGAAATTTCTTGACTAACTTCTGCAGAAGGACTCTGCTCCACGACGTTCATGTTGAGTAAGCGAACGAACAGAGATCTGCGCTCGTTCGGGATTTTACTCAGCGTAGAGCGGTAGTTCCTTACCGAGGATTTGGGACAACCTATCGGTTCCACCATCAAAAGTCAGTTCTTCTTGGACTGCTTGACCCTTGAAGATGGGACCGATAGATCGTCCCGAGACGTCAGTAAAATATTACCTCTCTACGCTGCGTAACGTCCCAGAAGAGCGCAGATCTCATTTACAAAGCGGCGAAAGCCTGCAATCACGAATAAACAGAAATTTATCCTACAAATTCAAGAATAAATTCTGAGACGAGGTGTTTTGGAACGATAAAGGAGGCTGCCCATTCTACCCTCAACAGCAGGTACAGAACAATTTGCAGTTTATTTGGTACAGTTCTTTATTTGGCGCAAAAGCCCCCCCCCCCCAGTGGGTCAGGGCCTCCTCATTCTTGAGGTTTCTAGATCACACACAACGACGCACCACAGTCGGTACGGCTCTTCTGGACGAGTGATCAGCCAGTCGCAGAGACCTCCACCTGACAACATACAACACTCACGACAGACACACATCCATGCCCCCGGTGGGATTCGAACCCACAATTTCAGCAGGCGAGCGGCCGCAGACCTACGCCTTAGACCGTGCGGTCACTGGGACCGGCCGAGGTAAAAATGGGGCCATTTTTCCGTTTATGTGCACAGTATCTGGTAAATGGTAACACAGGCTACTCAGCGACAGTACTGCGACTGTCGTGGGTGGATTTGGGGACAGTGGTGGCGGTGAAACAAGGAAAGGAAGGAAAAGGGCTAACAGAGGATCAGAAAGACGATAAAACACACAAATTACACACACACACACACACAGCTGCGGAAATGAATCTTAATAACGTGTTCCAAATTAGCTCGTACAGTTCGAGTGAGATGATAATGATGCTTTAGGTGCATCATACCCGTTGTGTTATAAGCAATTAGGGAGGGGGTGGGGTACGTCAAAACACAACTGTATTGTGTCCTACTTTACTGCCCATGTAGCCGCCGCCTATGTACCAACGCGCCAGGAACCCTTGGGACACCCCTAGATCTCTCAGCACGTACAAACCCCTCCTAATTTTTACGTTTTGCATCTCAGTATATTTATCTCAGTAATTAACCAACTTGATGCACAAAATTTTTGTTTTACAATAAGTTGATTTCATGCCTCTACATGTTTCGAGCACTGTTGTGCTCATCATCAGGAGGTCAAAATTGCATTACACAGCCTCTGGTATCGTCACACTCTGTAGGTGGCCGTCCGGTGCACAGAGTCCTCTCTAAACCTGTGCACCGGACAGCCACCTACAGATTGTGACGATACCAGAGGCTGTGTAATGCAATTTTGACCTCCTGATGATGAGCACATAGTGCTCGAAACATGTAGAGGCATGAAATAAACTTATTGTAAAACAAAAATTTTGTGTATCATGTCGGTTAATTACTGAGATAAACCCCTCCTAGGTTTTCGCCTGATATAGGGCGTACTACTTATATATTATTGCACCATTCCTAAGACTGGGTATTAATTATATATATAGATAGTATATATATATATATACATACATACATACACACGAGGTTTGTTCCAATAGTATACGGATTGGAATTGTAGAGGTTGTTCAGTGGGTGGTATGTGTTTGCAACCAGTCTTGACATGTTCGTACATGTCTTGGGAACTCATGACACAAGTTGCAAGTGGCTGCGTTTGCTCAGTTCGCTGTAGGAGGTCGAGGAAGTAACACGTGCGTTTATGTCATAGCGATTTTTACAGTGTGTGGAAGTACCGAACAACGCATTTGCATCAAGTTTTGTTTTAAAATAGGAAAAACCGCAACGGAAACGTATCAATTATTGCAGCAAGCATACGGTGACGATACAATGTGTCGTACACAAGTGTTTGACTGCTTACGTCGATTTAAAGAGGGTAGAAACTCTGTTGAAAGCGACCCCCGCTCGGGACGACCGTCCACATCGAGAAACGAGGAAATGATTGCTAAAGTTAGAACAATCGTTCGCAATAACAGAAGACTGACAGTACGAGAGACAGCGAATGACTGTGGGATCTTCGTGGGCTCATGCGGTGCAATTTTAACCGACGATCTGCACATGAAACGCGTGTGCGCGAAGTTTGTGCCGCGTATGCTAACAGATGACCAACGTGAGGAACGTCAGATAATCGCCCGTGATTAGTTTGAGCGTTCATGTGAAGATGTGCAGTTTCTTAAGAACATTGTGACAGGTGACGAGTCCTGGGTCTACGGGCACGACCCGGAGACAAAACAGCAATCGTCACAGTGGAAGGGTCTCACGTCTCCGCGACCAAAGAAGGGGCGCCAGGTGCGAAGCAAAAGAAAGGTCATGTTACTGGCGTTTTTTGATTCTGAGGGTATCGTACACCACGAGTACGTTCCAACGGGGAAACAATTAACAAGGAATTCTACGTGGAGGTCTTGCGACGTTTGCGTGAATCAGTTCGCCGAAAACGACCGGAAAAATGGCGGGATGGCGACTGGATCCTGCACCACGACAATGCGCCCGCAC
>Ga0131853_10020092_pt1 | contig 12143 bp, 4 predicted proteins | sample TergutLab28metaG_FD_92764 | JGI IMG/M metagenome (GOLD analysis project Ga0131853, IMG submission 92764) | Labiotermes labralis P1 segment gut microbial communities from Petit-Saut dam, French Guiana - Lab288 P1 (version 2) (version 2) | ecosystem: Host-associated > Arthropoda: Insects >...
GGGGACCCGTTGCGCTGACCACGTGACACCCCTCTATCCACAAAAGTTGGCACTAACTTCGCCGACCGGCGGCGGCCGCTCTGTCGGTATAGTTCGCGTGCGGACTAAGGCCACGGAGTTTTTACATCTGTGCTTTGGTGCGGACACTTGTGTGTTATTTTTACGTGGTTTTTTTTTACATTCAACAGTTCTATCGTATACATCTGCATTGTGCACACTGTTGTAATGGTATGTTGCAATTATTCAATAAATTCACGAATAGACGATATTATGGACACCCTATACCAGGAACTGAACAAAAAACTAGATGCACTAACAAGACATACGTAAATCATAGCACAGAAAAGAACACACACACACATTGCATTCACGACTAATAAACTTAATTAACACAAAATTTACTAATGAGCAAATCACGATTTTAACTTTAGTCTTTAACTATGCAGTAGAAAAAGACCCGAAATACTATATCAACGACTTAATAGACACAGAAAACGGCATTAGGTACTTGGACACTAAGATACAAAACACGTTCCGATACCTAGCAACCAGAAAAATTAAACAATTCACAACAACAAATACACATAACATCCTACATAAAGGACATCAACATTATCTAAACCAAATAAAGTATATCCTACAACGAAACAAAGCAAAAACAGACAAAAGTAAAACTATGGTCATAATTGACAAAAACACACTAAGACAGAAAATTGATACCTTTATACAAGAAAATCATATAATACGCCTGAACAGAGTCCAGCAGATTCCTATCAGAAACAAATTCAACAAGCAATTCAACAATGTGACATAATGATAGACAAACGCACAGGCAAATACCTAATAAACATAAAACCAACAGCATCCAAACACTGTATTAATAAAAATACACAAAGAGAATGAACCAATTAGACTGGTAGTAAACAATAAACAAGCACCATCTACAAAATCGCTAGATACGTCAATAAAAGGTTAAATAACTTAATGAATTTACCATACACGTATGCCACCAAGAATTCGTGTGAAATAGCACAGGAATTGAACAACATTCAGTTCAATAAGCACAGCAGAATGATTACCCTAGACATAAAAGATTAATGTCAGTTAACCAACACAAAACATCTTTCACATCACTAAATTGTGGCTGAATAAACATAACAATAATAATACTGTAACAGAATTGAACCTTACACCTTCTCAAAGTAATTCTAAAACAAAATTATTTTCAGTACAACAACCAATTCTTCCAACCTGAAAAAGGCATTGCCATGGGATCACCCATTTCAAGTACCATAGTAGAGATTACCTTCAATTTTTCGAAGAAATATACATAAAACAATGGCTGGAAAGCATAGAAATAATATATTACAAAAGATATGTAGATGGCATTTTGATCATATTTGACTAAAACAAAACTGATGGAAAGACAATAACGAACCACATGTGTAATATAGACAAACATTTGGAATTCAAATTATCGGAAGAAGAAAACAATACCTTAAACTACCCAGACCTTTCAATTCACAGAAACACCAACAAGATAGACGTACAAATCTACAGGAAACCTACACACACTGATGTCACTATACAATTTTCTTCCAACCACCCACTAGAATAAAAACTGGCAGCATTTAATTTCTGTATTAACAGAATGTTGACACTACCAATCACGAAACAAACCAAACAACAAGAATGGGAAGCTCATACTTACAATAGCCCAAAATAATGGATTTCCATTGCAAATCATTCACAACCTGAAGAAGAAACTGACCGTCAGAAAACAAAAACCCTCAACCACAATAACACAACGAAACAAAAAATGGGTAACATTCTCATACACAGTCGACTAATACAAAAAATAACTAATCTCTTCAAACACGCTAATTTGAATATAGCCTTCCGTGCTACAAACACAATACGAGGTACATCAACTACTCACTGCACAAATTCCAGCGGGATATAGAAACTCAAGTGTGGCACTTGCAACAATTCATATGTAGGACAATCAGGAAGATAATAGAAACAAGACATAAAGAACATACATGATGTATAAGTACTGATAAACCGATTTCAGCATACGCGTTGCATATACTGAACAATAGACCAATACGGCACTGCAGAGGAAACCCTGGAGTTGCTGAAACCGTGCAATAAGGGAACAAAAATTAATTCCTGGGAATCGTTTTGCATGCAACCTTTCACCAGCGAAACATATTGATCGAAGAACAGAAGGTCGGTGACATAAATCCACTGTACGAGTTGGCTCAACACGTCACATAACCAGTTACGAATTCCCCGATTCAGTCTACTCCCGAACAGTGTGGCATACACACATCAACAAGGGTAAGTCCAGCCAATTTCGATACGATTTAATTTGAAAATCATAATACAGTTCCTGATACACTGTTATTCATTATAGACATTACTAATATAGCAGCCACATCACCACCGATTTAATCATACACTGATGTAGCATAATTGACTATTTTAACAAAATGTAACTTTAGCAGGCACGGATAATGAGCTCCCTGAAGATGGTATGTTCTGCACCGAAACATGTCGGAGCTATTTTGATATAAATTTTAATATCGTTTTTGAGACAATCACTTGTGCATTCGCTGGTAAATAAAAAACTTGTGTATTATCTCGATATATCCACCCTTTGTAATGCGCCTCCCTGAGGATGGTCACAAGAGTGGCCGAAACGTATGCTGTGTTTGTAATATAACGCACTTTGATCCATTTATGTGCATTTATTGGCTATTTTACCACAACCAGTTGCTCCATGCACGATCATGGATTATCTGAAACTGATAAACCGCCGCATTTTGCACACGCTTCTGCAACCAGGAGGACACTGACCGAGCACAAGAATCGAGGGGGAACAGCGACAAAGGTGTATCGAATTTGTTGTTCCAGTTCATTCATTCGACAGTGTTTTTCAGCAAGTTGCGACCGTCATCTTGTCATGCTAGCTTGATGTCTGATGATGGGATGCCGTGGTCACAGTGCTCAAGGAAGAGAGTTCATGTGCGAAATGGGGTTTATGTTGACAACTGGCACGACGTGATAGTGCATGGGCTGGGAAAATAGTGGAAGAATTGTGGCAGTTTAGCGCCCCTTTTAGTAAACACGGCCATTTAACATTATGCATTTAGTTACATATGTACCATACACTCACCCAATGTGTGCACATTGTCTGGAGGATATAAACATTGCTATTCATAGAATTTTTTTTTGTAGATTCTATAGCATGTGTTAGCAATAAACACGCCCTGTACCAGTGTCTTGTGTTGTCAGTAACTGCAAAAGTCATCAAATTAAACTCCTTAGCTGCAGTCTGATGTGCTTTCGGCCTACAAGCTAGGTGGTTTTGTTCATTTAATTCTACACATTTTAAAACAATTTTAGTAATAATAATTTGTATACTCTGTCACTTTTTGTCAGATCTTGTTGGTTATATGGACTTGATGGATCTCATCTCTTGGAAGCGTTGAATGGAATTGTTATCATCTGTTATTGGTACCTGTATGGGGTCACTTGCTTAGAATCGAATTTTTCTTTGGATTAGTACCTGAAGCTATGCATGACATTCCAGATTATGTTACAGTGCTAGATGAGGGGCATGCGATAACTTCACCGCATCACTTCATGTACAGAAGATCAGGGGATTACTTGTCGGGCTTTCGATGTAGACTGCATTAAGGACTGTTGTTTTGGCGGACTCAGATTCATTGGCTTATAGATTTTTGGATAATATAACCTCCAGCGCGTTTGCTTTGTTTCCTTTCATTTGTATTACCATTCTTCTCTAGTCTCATAGCCGGCAAAAATCAACTGAACAACCAAACGGCATGTCGGTTACCTCTGCTTATTCAAATGCACGTATTCGATGGCAGAGTTGTGTACGTTTGGTCTATTGGCTGCAAGTGTGCACATCTCATTCCATGCGGTCAGCTGTTTGATACATTTTGTAACTGATTATGAGGCAAGCTTAGATGGTTCAGATGTAGTCTAAAAGAGTCTGAGACAGTTGTGTGTTGTTATTACTGTTGCCGTTTACAGTGTATGTGGGACACGCGGTAGCGCAGTTGGTTGAGGCACTGCGCTACAATCCGGAAGGTCGCGGGTTCGATTCCTGATGGAGTCATTAGAGTCGACTCACCCTCTTACAGAAATGAGTACCAGGTATAATTGCGGAGGATAAAAGCGGCCGTTGCGTATGGTTGACAAGCTTACCACCTGCATGTGCCGTTTGGAAATCTGGGAGCCTGAACCTCCTGGAACCCTAGGGGACTGTTCAGGCCTGCTTATGGATAGCTTTTGAAGTGTAAATAAGTATATGAAACTTTACAGCCATCGAGTCTTTAATGGGAGATGAGTAGGAAGGGTATTTGTCGGACATTGGCGACATGGCTGCCTGAACTTCCAGTACGCACGAAAAGAGGAAGAGAGAGAGAGAGAACCCATAATTCATTGTCTCTCAGGGTCTAATTCCGAAAATATCTCCGCCCCTCTCTGCCCCATCGTGCAGCAGTCTCCGGAAGCCGCTAGGTGCACATACACGTTGCATTCCCCGCCTCATGTACACTGCAGGCGGCTTGCAGGATGCTGGAAATAGCATACTGCGATAGTTAAAAAAAGACTATCACTAGAGGGTGCTGGGTGCATAGGTCAGTTGGTACAGACGCAGGGTAAAGACATAACTCCGGTATTGTGCTGCCTGTTTTGTGGTTGTCATGTCTGTCGTGCCAGTTAATTGTGTGAAGCCACTTGTAGTGCTCTTCAGTACCTAGTTAACTCGACACGCCCCTGTGCGTAAAGGTAAAGTTGTCCTTACGCACGCCGCGACGACGTATGGGGGAGTAGGGATATAGCTCCACTTATTCTTAACCTTGGCAGTAGATGGAGATGTGGTCAGCTTCATCTCCTGACTGCTGCCAGAGAAAGAGCTTTGGGTACAGGCTGAGTGGACCCCAGGGCCGAGAAAAGTTTCTTGCCTGTATCGGGAATCTAACCACGATGTCTCGCAGACATACATTAATACGTTATTGAAGTGATTCTGTCATGTGAAGTTACGTCGTTTGGATGGTTCACTAATTTAATGTTGCTGTTTCAGCTGCAGATATTACTTAACACTACGTGACATGAGGGAATAGCTATGTAAGCCGGGATAGCTTAGTCGGTATGGCGACTAGCGCGAATTTGGGATATATATTTCGGCACTTAGCCCAGCCCGTCTCTGGAGCCCACCCACTCTCTCGCCCTGTTGGTACCGGGAACCCCTTCCTTGTGGGTATAGAAATCGAAGCGTGACGCAGACCAATACTTGTCGAGATTAATTTTGTGTTGTATTTAACAATGCTATCATTTACTAAGTTTATGTAGCGCCAGTGGTTGATGAACGAAATACTAGTGCGGAGTATTGTCTGAAAATGTGTAAAGTTAACTCTGTAGGGCTCTGAAGATGGTGTATGACTCTCTGACATAATCTCCTTTTCTTGGTCTTTGTCCATCGCCTAATTTTTTAACGAAGCACTGCGTTTCGGAAGCCGGCCCTGCTTCTTTCTTGAGACAAAGAAAGCACCTAATCTGATGGACCCCTTACATAGTGCTATTTTGAGTGACTGTGCCAGGTGATGGAAGCAGAGCCAGCTTCTAAAACGCGGTGCTTCATTAAAAATTATGCGAGGGACAAGTCCAAGAAAAGGAACTTATGTCAATGTACGGAGTTACACCTCTACTTCCCCACACGTCTGGAGCAGCTGGGAACAAAGAGCGAAAGGAGGAATTGACATCTTGTCGCCGCTGTTGCTTCGTTTGCTGCTAGTCTTCAGCTTCCATTCCATTAATTGACGTGGTAGTGTTAGACTACATACCCTTTTCCAATTTCCATTCCTTGTCATAGGATATTAAATTCAATACGAGATACAGGTGTATATACGTCGTGCTTAGGTATTGATTAATAGGCAGGTTGTTTATGCATTTTGTAATTTACGTCGCCGAGGTACACGTCATCGTTAACAGTTGATTAATAGGTTCGTTGTTAATGTATTTTGTTGTTTACATCTTACAACGTTTGGTGTGGGGCTTTCGTAATGGGTGGAAAGGGCTTGTTTTGAATCTTACCTTTCGATTTTATCAACTCTTGTTCTGGTTGAAGTGTGTAAATTTTCTTCTCTTATGCCGTATAGCCGCAATAAGTAAACGACAAAAATTAACCGCGACATGTCTTCTTCCCATTCAAGCCTTCTCTTTCTGGAATGATCTCCCCGTTGAGTACGACTTAGTACAGATTTAAAAAAATGGAATAGGTACTGAGTGTAGGTAAAGCACGCAGCCTTGCAGAAATTCTCAAGCGAGGCGGATGTACCTTCTAATTACACAGTGAGTTCAAAATCAGGTGGTTATTAATGCATTCTGTCTTTGGCGAAGTAGATCTTCAGATTGTGTTAAAGTTTGAATCATAAACAGCCAAGTCGTTACATAATCAGACACTTAAAAAAAGAAAGAACTGTGACTAACACCATAAGCTAGAAGTTGATCTCTATTCGTATAATTCCCCTTTGTGAAATCCGAAAGGTTCATTACCATGTTCACAGGAGTCCGCTGCAGATTCGTATCCTGAGCCACATGAATGAAGTCCACACCATCCCATCCGATGTCCTTAAGTCCTGTTTTAATTTTATACCCCGACGTACTCCTACTTATACCAATAGATGTCTTTTGTTTAGGTTTTCCTACCAGTACTATGTATCCATTGTGGGCCGGGTAGCTCAGTCGGTATAGCGACTGACTACGGGCTGGACGGCCCGGTATCGAATCCTGGTGGGGACGAGATTTTCCGCCTGTCCAGACCGGCCCTGGGGCCCACCCAGCCCCCTGTAAAATGGTTTCCGGGTCTTTCCCGGGGGTAAAGTGCGGCCGGGGCGTGCTGCTGACCACTCACCACCTTCTAGTGCCGCGGTCATGGAAGAGTAGAGCTATACCTCTACCCACCCACCCTATGGGCCACACCGGGCCTGTAACGGGAACACTACCTTTTTACTATGTATCCATTTCATTTCTGCATTCTTACTGCGTGCCACATTCCCCGCGTATTTATCGATCCTTAATTTGATCACTAATAATATTTGGTGAGGGTATAAACCGCGCAACTTCTCCCAATTGAACTGGCCGAAGCTGTTTGTTACAGTCTCCCTCCTATCATTAGCACCCTATTGTCAGACAGGCTCGGCCTTTGTTCTTACCTAAATGTAAGAGACCATTTTTAAACCCATACCAAACGACGAGTGGATTTATAGTTCTAAAAATTGTAAGTTATGCGTTTTCACATAACACCGGAATGAAAATGGTTCTGAATTGAATGGCAGGTGCTTTGTCCTCGGTTCCTACGCTCCTATTTTATTTTATGCGTGCCGTTTTGTTATTGTCGTTCCCAAATACTTGAACTTTGCCACGATTTCGAAAGATTTATTGGCTGTCTTATGTTGTGATTTTGCCCTGAATTTGGTAACAGGATTTGAACACACCCAATTATCCGTGGATTTTTTCCTAGACCACGCAAAACACACGGTACTGTGGTGAAGAACGCGTCGTTTATCCATGCATTACACGTGGTATGATCGAACCGAAATACGTTTTGCAATGTTGACATAATTAATCCCAAACAGTCAGTTTTCTGTTCTTCTACCTGCAGCTTAGGACGAACGATAATTTGGATATTTACGGCTTAAGTAAACACAGCTTACGGTAGAAAATTCCAACACGACGTGCACCTCGTCGTACGGATATAAAGTTATTCCATTTATGCCGGATGCGTTTTCATGTTCCAACAGTAGATACGCTGATCTCTTTAACATCTATTTTAAGGCACTTGGATTTTAGCCAGGATTTTATGGAAAAATTGTTTTTATACATTATACATTCTATCTTTTATTACTCTTTTCAGTGTCGTATTAATGCATCTGAATAGATCGGTTGTAAATATGAGGCAGCCACTATAGTATTTTATGCTTGCATGTTGTCCTGCCTGCAGACGGTCACAGTGATTGACCGAAACGTGTAGCGGGGAGGAATAAATCTGATGGCGCAAAGGTTAGATTGTTGTGTTTATATGTGGATTGTTACTGGTGGTTATTAAGAGTGTTATGTATTCCAGTTTTCTTTAGTATCTTGTCAGTAGCTGATGTGGTGCGTCGAAGTCCATGCTGATGATTCCCCGTTACTGAGTTTACGTACGGAAACACCTTGGGAGAAGAACGTTAGATAAAATTGTAGTTGATAACAGATATGCGTCGATGATTTCTACAATGCAGTAGTTTCAAATAGAATTAATAAGCACGGTGTGTGGTGCACAAACAATTATATGATCATTTATGAAACATGAAGCTTATTGTCTGTTTTCAAAATTTCAATTTCTTGCTCGTACTCTCTGTTAAAGTATCTTTATAGTGTAAGCCAAGAATTCGTAAAAACCTATAGTGAAGAGTACTCCAGCGAAATGAATCCCAGAACTCGCAAACTGCAAAACAAAATATTACACATGTTGCAGCTTTCTGTGTTCATTGTCTTTTTGGTAAATGTGGGAGACGTCACAAAAGTGCCTGTAAAGAATTCGATTACAAATTCAAATCGAGTCTCTGTAATAATCTAATATGGAAATTTTATTAACATAAAAACTCGTTTTTAGGAAGCTAGGACATCCCAAAACAGATGCTACACGAGTGAGAGCCCCCATTTAGTTAATTTCTTATGCACTTAGATTCCATAGCCTGTACGTGTCTATCACAATTCTCCTATCCCAAAATCGTCACTAGACAAGCATTTTTCAGTTACTTGAAGATCGTCGTCTTCATTGTCATCACATGAATTCTATTCCTTTGCATCGGTGGACTTTTTGGATGTAATAATAACCAGCTGGTCTTTGAGCTTTCTTTTGCAGGCTTCCATTTTTGGGGGTGGGGGGTGGGAGTTCCTCCCCCCCTTTTTTTTAAGAAACTTGTTTCTCTCCCCCCTTAACGAGTGGCGGCAGCGAGATGTATGGTAGTGTGTGCATCTTTGGATTTTGACGTTTAGTAATTTACTTAGTCAAACAAAAATTCTAGGGAACAAAACTAAATTTCGTACAGTTCCCACAATTTTAATCCAGGGATTTGATGTAGATGACATTGTGTTGCTGTCTAACCAAGTATTGGTGATTAACAAATCTGGTCACTTTAATTATCGGGAGTGTGCCTCAACTTGTAAGAAACCCTGCCGGCGATTTTGTTCTGAACCACCTTTCTGCCCCTGTTTTCTAAAGTTTTCTTCTGTGGTGTTCGGTGAGAACTTTTGAGTTCTATTTATCTTTGTCCGTTTGTTTTGGACTGTAGACCTCGGTAATGTAGCAACAGCTTCAGCCATTAATCTCAGTGAGCAAGGACCCGGAAGACGAATCCATATACCACTGGAGCATTAAGACTGACAATTACCTGAAGCCGATATTTAATGTCAAGAGCGTTCGTTATTAGCCGTCTATATTTGAGGTCCGTCTAGCAGGAACATCCATTTTGATTTCCTGCAACATGGCTGATGCCAGAAAACGTGCTCAAAGTATGTGAGGATTTGGGGAGAGAATACCCAGTGACCTAAAACCGAAAAATCTTTTTTCTGCCGACTCTGCTCGAGAGATTGCGTTGTTGCAAACACGTCTAGGTCATAGTCTTCATCATATGCCTGGCCTTCATACGCGCATTTTTTCCATGTGAAATGCAGATTATGATGGTCCCTAGGATATGACATCCAAAGATGTGTCTCTGTGATGAGTGGGAGGGTTAGAGACGATCATAGTGTCGTCTTTTCTGCAAAACTGATTGGACGGTAGAATTACATGGCTGTTACGGTTGCCCAGTATTTTAACCCTTTTTTTGGTGGCTCAGTTTTCACAGTTCGCAAGAGCTGTTGTAGCCAACCTATGCATAGTTCCTCCTCAGTCCAGTCAGATTTGGAACACCGTTGATTGCACCAGCTCCGCGTTTGGTTGTTTCCTTATGTAGACTTATTTTAGCGCGGAACGCGGTGAAAGAAGTTAAATTTTATTTGGGATGTTCCAGAGGTGTGTGGATTTACACCAACCAAATATCGGATGTTTTACTAGGCACGTTCGCAACAATACGAATAGCGACTATTAGCTTCGTCATGTCTGTCTGTGTGTCTGCCCGTCCCCCGACGTGGAACAGCTTGGCTCCCGGTGGACGGATTTTCACGAAATTTGAAATATCAGTACTTTTTGAAAATTCAAGTTTGATCAAAATCTGGCGAGATGTACATTGGAGACCTAAGTATATTTATGATGATATCTCGCTCATTTCTTCTTAGAACGAGAAATGTTTCCAACAAAAGTTGTAGAGAAAGTCAAAACACACATTTTGTATTCAATAAATTGTTCTCGAAAATCGTGTCGTTTAGGTGGCAGTGTGGAAAAATATGGTAGAGTCGGACAGGTCACAGATGACAATATTATACGGAGCCTGCGCCTTGCATGCTGGGTAACTACACTCAAAATATTTACTGCCTGTTGCTTTTGTGCGGCAATATTGGTTACATGACCGTGTCTGAATGTTACGTACATTGACTGGCTTGTTGCTCTGAACAAACTGGGCACATCGTGTTCCAGAGCAGACTGCGTTTGTATTCACGTTATTTATTATTTTCATTTTCTGTAGGTGGGTGGATCTTTGTATGAATTTGAAGAACTAAATTAACGAGTTGTTGATGGATTTATCCTGTTGTATTAAGAACATTTATCTTCTTATGTTAAGAACATTGCCTGTGGTGTTCATCATGTGCTTGATGTGTATTCTGTTCATATCAGACGTTACTGATCGGTCAAGCATGTCCGTCTCTAAGATGCATTTTATCCCAACAGTATAACAATGTTATGGTTTACAATTCATATATAAATCCCTCGTCCTGTTTGACAAGTGTCTGCCCACGTAGGTCTACACTAATTGTAACTGTGGCCTATAAATCCTGTCACTAATTTTTATTCAGTGGATTTAACGATTTCGCTGTTATCAGTGATATATGTGTCGACGTCGCCATAAATCTGAATCTTCGATTTCAGCCGGCAGAGTGTATTTCAGATTTAATGCAGGGTAGGGGGACTCTCTGTCGCCGTCAAACTTTCAACGTCTTAGAGCTACTAACATAATGTGCTGATTACATAAAGCTAAAAGCAGCATGCCGTAAAGTACAAACGTCAGGCGTCTTCCAAACTGTGCGCATTGGTTCTCAAAACTCAGTATTCTGGGGAAGACATGTTGTTATTGTTAGGCATTGACTGTTTCTGACCCCCCAAAAAAACACCATAAATGTTCATTTGATCGTGATAGTTGTAAGGATATCCCAACCATGTTCCGGGGATCGAATTGTCATCTCTGGTTTGTGAGCAGTTGCCTGGAACAAGAAGTCTGTAATAGATATTGGCGCATCATAGGACAACTGTAAGAAAGTGGAATATATTATGCCCGTAAATGCGGTTGAAAATTCCGCTGTGCCTACGGTAAATTGGCTACTTTTTTAAGGGATTGACTTCTCTGTTAAAGACTTCATAATATGTCATAACGTGTACATTTGTTTACTAAAGTACGGTTTATTGTAAAAGTGATGACGTCAGGCATTGTATTCGCGAAGTAACATTCGTTGTTTGAGTGTAGAGAAACGTCCGCTTACACCCTGAACCACAAACCCTATGTGGCTGTTTGCGTATTACTGCAGTTCATTTTCGAGTGCGATCTACATACTTCTGACAATTCGAAGAAGAAGAAATTGAAACACTAATGCCCCCCCCCCTTTTTTTTCAAGTACTAAAAATCGACCTAGCTGCCATGTCTTTAGTATGTTCCTGTTTGCAGTGCTGACAGGAAACTTTAATATGGTATTGAAGCCCAGCAGTGGTGAAATGAGAACAGTTCAAGAGAGGTCGTCAGCAGTCCCCCATTTATATATATATATATATATATATATATATATATATGCAGGGTGTTTCACGACTTTAGGGCATAACTGCAGGAGGTGATTTCCTAGGTCTTCGTGATCAAAAAAGTTCATATAAACATGTGTCCGATTTTGGACGGTTACGGAGTTATGACCGTTTGAAA
>Ga0131853_10020093_pt1 | contig 12142 bp, 8 predicted proteins | sample TergutLab28metaG_FD_92764 | JGI IMG/M metagenome (GOLD analysis project Ga0131853, IMG submission 92764) | Labiotermes labralis P1 segment gut microbial communities from Petit-Saut dam, French Guiana - Lab288 P1 (version 2) (version 2) | ecosystem: Host-associated > Arthropoda: Insects >...
ACATAACGTTAAGTTCTTTATGAACTTTTTTCTCTACGGTCTGCATTAAGCGGCATAGTTTATGGGCTGCGGATTCTAGGGGGTTAAATAACCCTGTTTTATCTAACATTTTTTACTCCTTAAATGTAAATAATTGATAACTGAAAGGTGAAAATTGAAAGTGGATAGCTTTTTAATTCTTAATTTTCATCTTTCATCTTTCACCTTTCAGTTACCACTACTCAATTACGGGTTACTATTTCTTCACTTGAGAAAATATTTTGGAAAATTTTTTGATATTTTTTAAGGTTGGTTTGGCGGTTCTAGCTAGGCTTTTATAGATACTAAATGTTTATGCTTTTCTGTCACTAAAGTAATCCAAATAAATATTTACCATCTATAAAAGAATGGTTGTCTTACCGTAATTACTACTAGTCAAAATCGTTATTTAAAGTTACAATAACTTTATGAAAGCTAAACGAAGTCATCGTATTAATCAAATCAATCGTAACCTTAGCGGCCAACAGGTAACCATTAACGGCCATGTACACCGTTTACGCAACTACGGGGCCTTTTTATTTATTAATGTGCGCGACCGCAGCGGCCTTATTCAGTGTGTGGTAGACGATACAGCAACTGAGCGGCTCATGGCCCTAGCCAAAAGCCTAAAGAACGAATATTGCATCGCCGTAAACGGCAAAGTAAGGGAGCGCACCGCCGAAAATATTAATGCCGAACAAGAGCGCGGTGATATTGAAATAGCGGTAGAATCTATTCATATTTTTACGCAGAGTTTGGTACCGCCTTTTGTGATAGAAGACGGCGAAAGCCAAGCGAAAGAAGATTTACGCTTAAAATACCGCTTTTTAGATTTACGCAGCGGGGCTATGCAGCAGCGCATAAAGGTACGCCATCAAACAGTTTTTGCTGTGCGCGAATTTTTTAACAACGAAGGCTTTTACGAGATAGAAACCCCTATCTTAATTAAAAGCACCCCTGAAGGGGCACGCGACTATGTGGTGCCCAGCCGTATTTATCCGCACACTTTTTTTGCTTTACCGCAGAGCCCGCAGCTTTACAAGCAAATTTTAATGGTGGGTGGTATGGAAAAATATTTTCAGATAGCCCGCTGTTTTCGTGATGAAGACCCGCGCGGCGACCGCCAGCCCGAGTTTACACAAATTGACGTAGAAATGAGTTTTGTAGAGCAGGAAGATATTTTTAACGTAGGAGAAAAATTAATTAGCCACCTCTTTCATAAAATTATGAATATAACTTTAGCTACCCCTTTTACACATTTAACTTATTACGAAGCTATGAATACCTATGGCAGTGATAAACCCGATCTGCGTTACGGCTTAAAGTTAATAGATTTTAGCGCCTTAGCGGCTCAAAGTAGTTTTGAAGCCCTAGCCACCTCCTTAGGACAAAAAAATGGGGCCGTTAAGGCACTTATCGTTAAAAATTATGCCGAAGGATTTAGCCGTAAAAAAGCCGGTAACCTAGAAGATATTGCCAAAAAATATGGGCTTGGCGGTTTAGCTTGGCTTAAATATACCAACGAAGGTTTAGAAGGTGGTGCCGCTAAATTTTTTAGTAATTTGTTGCCCAATCTCGAAGAATTTGGTCTGCAAAAAGGTGATGTTATTTTAATAGCGGCCGGCAACTGGACAAAAGTATGCGCCAGCTTAGGGATTATTAGGCAAACGGTTGCTAAAGAACTTAATTTGTATAAACCAAACGACTTTGCTTTTTGCTGGATTACCGACTTTCCCCTTTTTGAGTACGATGAAGATTTAGGCAAATGGCAAGCTATGCACCACATGTTTAGTATGCCTAAAGCCGAGTATATCGATAAACTCGAGACCGACCCGGCGGCGGTAATTGGCCAACTATACGACCTCGTCCTTAATGGTTACGAACTCGCCAGCGGTTCGCTGCGTATTTACGACCCGGCTTTGCAGCAGCGTGTTTTTGATATTGTAGGCTACCCAACCGAGCTAGCCGAAGAACGTTTTGGCTTTTTACTAGAAAGCTTTAAATACGGCGCTCCGCCGCATGGTGGGTTTGCCATTGGCCTAGACCGTTTAGTTATGCTTTTAACCGGTGTAGAAAATATCCGTGAGGTAATAGCCTTTCCTAAAAACACACAAGGTATTGCAATGCTGGAAGAAGCTCCTGCACCTATCGAAGAGCAGCAGCTTAAAGAACTGCATCTAACATTTAATGTGCCGGAACCTAAAAATTAAGGAATTATTGTATGGAATTTAAAAAAACCGGCCTTATTCTAATGGCTGGGATTCTCTTTATTTTAGTAAGCTCTATCTTTATCATAACTATGGTAGTATTAAGTGGATTTATTTCGCAGGCGATGAACACTCAAATCGACCGAGAGCTTGGTGTAACGGCCCAGCTGCTAGCCGCAGAAATGGAGCTTCACCTAGAAACTGAAGCCGCAGGCCCAGAAAGCCTTATAAACTGGGCCGAGCAAATTTACCTTACAGGTATTATGGGTTATGGCTTTATTAATATTATAGATAATACGGGGGCCCTTGTTTATACGCCTGCCCAAACTAATATGGGCAGGTTGATATGGGACGTAATCCCGCCGGTACATAGCGATTTTGTCAGGCAGGTGATTGAGAGGAGGCATTCCGCCTCCTTTATAAGTATAAGCGCTACCACCGGATTAACCAGCCGAATGATTATAGAGCCGGTACCGCTTAACGGCTTACCGCCTTATACCATTATGCTGGTATTAGATGAGGCAATCATCACGCAAGATATAAGAGCCATACAAATTATAATGATTAGTACTACCGCAACTTCTCTCATCTTTATTGCTTTAATTATTACCGTTATTTTTGGTATAATGGTTGCTAAGGTAAAGTCATCTGTGAATAAATAAACCGTTTAATGGTTATTATATCTGCTCTGTTTAAGTTAAAGCAGTTTATCTCACAAAGACTGCTGCTGGCCTACAGTCCGCTATTAGCTTCGTGCACGGCGCGTATCAGGCTTTGAATGGTACGCCCTGTCTCGGGCAGGCTAACTTTAAGTTTTTCTATTTTTTCGCAGGCGTGCAGCACGGTGGCGTGCTCACGCCCGCCAAATTCGCGGCCAATTTCGCTGGTAGAGTATTCGGTTATTTCGCGGATAATATACATAGCCAATTGACGCGGGTAAACTATCGATTTACGTTTGCCTTTGCTTTTAAGGTCGCCGGGGGTAATATTAAAGTAGCTGCTAACTACTTTTTGCACAAGGTCGATGGTAATGGTGTTATCGCCTTGCGCACTGCTATTTTGCAGCACCGCTTTTAGTTGATTACGGGCAATTTCGGTAGTAATATTTTTACCGGTTATATCGTTATAAGCCAAAAGAGTTTTAATGGTAGATTCTAAATCACGCACGTTAGTTTTTACATTGGTGGCAATAAACTCGATAACCTCGCTGCTTAGGCTGCGTTCTTGCAGCTGCAATTTTTTATTAATGATGGCTACTTTAGTTTCAAAGTTGGGTGGTTGTAAATCTACCATAATACCAAAACCAAAGCGGCTTAAAAGGCGAGGGGTAATTTTTTTTAACTCGGTAATGGCACGATCGCTGGTAAAAACAATGGGTTTAGCTTGCCCTTGCAGCTCATCAAAAACATGGTAAAGCATATCTTGTGTGGCCGTTTTGCCCTCCAGCACATGCACATCGTCTATAAGCAATACATCGGCTTCGGTATATTTTTGCCTAACATTATTTTTTTTATGGTCGGGGTTAAGTAACCATTTAGAAATATCTTCATAAATTTCGCGGCCGGTAATATAAATAATTTTGGCATCGTTTTGGTTATGATAAATTTGGTTACCAATGGCCTGCAGTAAATGAGTTTTACCCAATCCTACCCCGCCATAAATAAAACAAGGATTGTGAGTTTTATCATTAGGTTTTTCGGCAATTTTTTTGGCTACCCCAAAGGCAAATTCACTATTCTCACCGGCCACAAAGGTATCAAAGTTATTTTCGGGCAATAAACCTTTAGGTAAAGCTTTAGGTTTGCCGGATTTTTTAACGGGCGGTTGCTCATCACCAGCAGGAACGATAATTTCTTGCCGCTGTTTTTCTTGGTTTACCTCAAAATTAATAACAATATTAATACCTTCAAACTCACTTAAAATACGTTCCAGTTTCTTTTTTAATTTATCCGATAACCTATCACGGTAATATGGCGAGTTAGCCAAGATGGTAACTACTTTACCATCAAAGCCGGCAAATTCGGCCCTGTTATTAAAGGAGTCTACATCGTTTTGGGTAATTTCGTTATTGGTACTTAAGGTTGTTAAGGCGTGGGTTAAAATATCTTTATCAAAAAACACCGGCAGCTCCTTGATGGATAGTGTATGCTATAAGCCAAATTTAGACAAGCAGGTTGATTTATGCTTATTGTTAAAGGTGCAAGCTAACCTGCCTAAAAACCAACAATCTATAATTACAAACAAAGCCCGCTTTAGTGCTATCTTAATTTTAAAAAATTTGTTTACTGCTCACTTAATACCCGCTCAATCTCTTCTGCCCCGCATTTTAGCCCTTTTAACTGTAAATTTTCGGTAAAAGTTTTAACTTTTAGTTCGGCAAGTAAATAATAAGCTTGCTGCCGGTTAAGCTGCTGTAAATAAGTTAGCTCGGCTGAATTATGGCTTATAACTTTTTCGCTAATAGTGGCTAAAGCCAAATTTTTTTCGTGGTCTTTTAATGGATTAAGAGTAGCCCTTTCTAGCCTAGTAATTAAAGCTTTAGTAAAGACAGCTAACCTAAGGATAAAAGAATGATTAAAATTAAGCCAAGCGGCCGGAGCAAAAAGATTATCCATCTCTTCTTCTATCGTTATATAAAGTCCTTTTAAGTGATTGTGACGCTGCTTAAAGCTAGCTAATAATTGACGAAGTTTTATATATTCGTTTAAAGCCGGCCGGCTTACCGCCTGCTCTTGCTCGGCCAGCTGCCATAAATTTTTTATAAAATTTGACGAAGCCAACTCTTGCCATTCTTCAACTGTACGGCTATTAAGGTACAAATGTCGCTGCCAAAAACCGGCCAGCCAGTCATCTTTAAAATTTTTACCCAAATATAGCAAAGCCTCACCGGTAAAGGTAATATCATTTTTAATAGCTAAAAACTCTTTGCGGTAAATTTTTTGCAATAAAGCTTTTACAGCAATGGGGTGGTTTAGTTCGGCCTCGTGTAAAGTAGAATATAATTTAATATCTACCTGTTCGTTGTGGTAAAAAAGAGCCGGATAAGCTTTACCGATAACTTTATCTTTATGGTGTTTATCATAAATGGGTACACTTAAAGGTATTCCCTCGTTAGGAAGCACGGTAAGATTAATTTGCTCCAGCTGTTTTTTAGCTAAACTAGCTGCGATAAGCTTAGGCGAAATACCTGTAGCTTTAACTTGTTTTAAATCGTTTAAGTTACGGCTGGCGGCAGCCTCTGTGCCATCATCATTTAATAAAATGTAACGCGGCCGCAGACGTGGCTGTATCTTTGTTTCGGCTTCTTGCCAAATGGTACGGTCTATCTGCAGCGAATAATGGGTGATTAACTGGTGAGTTAGTTCATCAAATAAATCGTTATTTATATTAATTTTAGCGGCTAAATCTTGGCTGGTAGCACGGGTAGGCTGCAAACGCACACGTTTGTCTTTAGGTAAGGCCCGGATAATAGCCTCTATCCGCTCCCCTAAATAACCTTTAGGGCCGGCTAGGCCGGTCCTGCCGTCAATTTGCCTAATTTCCTCGCTATTTAACTGTAGGCTATAACCATCGTCATTTTGCCCTAAATTAAAGTTATAACTTACCGCTAAATTATGGCTGCTGCCCTTAGGCGTATTAGTCAAAGTAAGTTCATCGGGGTAATCGGCTAAATAATCATTAACATCTTTAAGTAATAAATCGGCTTCCGTTAAATAAAGGCTGTTATCGCCGTTATTTTCGATAAATTTATTTAACTGGGCTAAACTAGCCACTCCATTTAACTTAGCTAAATAAAAAGCCGCAATAGCCTCATCGCCGGCCACAATATCTAACCGCCTAAGTTTATCTTGGACGGCAGCCAAATTAACCCGTAACTGCTGGTTGGCCACCAAAAAAAGTAAATTAGCTAGGTTATTTACTTCGTCGTTAAGTAAAAAATCTTTAACAAATATACCGGTAGCCTCTGCCGGATTGTAATTACTGTAAGCCACCTGCCGACTGGCGATGGTTAGGCCATAAAGCTGGCTTTTTTCGGTACACAGCACCTCTAGGGCTTTAAGACTAAAAAAAGGGGCTTCGGCGCGTTTAGTAATGAGGTGGCCGGCTAAAGACGGCAACCAAGCTACATCAAAAGCCGCAGCGGTACGGCTGTAAAGTTTGCTGGTACGCTGCAACAAAGCGCTAAAAACGGCCGGCCATTCTTCGTTGTAAAGGCTGCTGGCCGGAAAGATGACCATCTCTTGATTACCGGCTAAATTATAAGTGTTATTTTTATATATTTTTTTAGCTTTAGCGGTATGGTTAGGTTTTTCGGTGGATTTAATAAAAGCAAATTGACTAATAAAGCCACTAAGCAAAGCCCTATGCAGGCCGGCATAAGCAGGGTCGGCCGGGCCGATAGTTTCGGCCGCAGCGGTGGTTAGGTTAATAGCGGCCGCTTTTACTTTAGTATCAAAGAATTTTTTTTCATTAAGCATATTAGCCAGCTGCTCGCGTAAAGCCAACCAATCTTTAGTGCGGTTATAACTTAAAAAATTGGTTAAACAAAAATTTTTAAAATTTTTTTTAGATTTTCTCTTTTCGGCCATAGCGGTTTCATACAATTTAAGGTAAAAAATAAAATCGCTGGCTTTATGGCTAAAAATTTTATGTTTACTATCGGCCAAAGCTTTATTTTCGCCGCGCTCACGCTGGTCTTGCATCGATAAGGCCGCTACAATGGTTAAAGCTTCGTCCAGCACTCCTTCGTTATTAGCTTCCAGCAAGATGCGGCTTAAACGCGGGTCGATAGGTATTTGGGCCATAAAACGCCCCAGCTTGCTTAAAATTAAAGGTTTTTTAAGACTGGTTATCGCCCCCAGCTCAAAAAGGGTTTTAAAGGCCTCGTTAAAATAACTTAATTTAGGGCTATCCACAAAAGGAAAACCCTCTACCTCTGTAATGCCTAAAGCTAACATACGCAAAACAGTTTCGCTTAAGTTAGCCCGCTGAATTTCGGGCAGAGTAAAATCCTGCCGAGCTAAAAAATCTTCTTCACTGTACAGGCGGTAACATTCGCCGGCTTCAGTACGGCCGGCTCGGCCCATACGTTGGTTAGCGCTGGCTTTGCTAATGGCTACGATAGGTAAATTTTGAATACGATTGACGCTATTATATTGGCTAATCCGGGCTAAGCCGCTATCAATAACATATTTAACACCGGGAATGGTTAAAGTGGTTTCGGCAATATTGGTACTGGCGATAACTTTACGGCCATTAAATTTATCAAAAATTTTACGCTGCTCGCTGGCTCCTAAGCGGGCGTACAGCGGCAAAGCTAGCAAAGCTTGTTTACTTTTAAGCTTAGTCAATAAATCGAGTAAGTTGTTAATCTCTTCTTCGGTAGGTAAAAAAACTAAAATATCGCCATAGCTAGATTGCTCTAAAATTTCGCCCACAATAATTATTATTTGCTCGCTAAGTTCGCCATCATTAAAGGGGCGGTAATACAAAGTTACCGGGTAGTTACGGCCTTCGGCCTCAATGATAGGGCAATTAAAAAAATCGGCAAATTTTTGCGTATCTAAGGTAGCGCTGCTAATAATAACTTTAAGGCTAGGCCGCTTGGTCTGAATAAGTTTGAGCAAACCCAAAAGTAAATCGATATTAAGCGAACGTTCGTGAGCTTCGTCAACAATAATTACTTCGTAGGCTAATAATAATTTATCACGCTGCAGCTGGGCTAACAGCATACCATCGGTAAGCAGTTCGATAAAATTTTGGCCGCTACTTTTATCATCAAATCTAATTTTGTAACCCACACTTTGGCCCAGCTCTTCACCCAGTTCACTGGCGATACGGCCGGCAATAGTCATTGCCCCCAAACGGCGCGGCTGTACCATTGCAATTTTACCGCGTTTACCCAGCCCAGCTTCTAGGCAAAATTTGGCCAGTTGCGTGCTTTTACCGCTGCCGGTTTCGGCGGCTACCACTAAACTATGATTGTTTTTAATAGCAGCAACAATTTTGTCTTTGTAATTAATGATAGGTAAGTCGGGGTAATTAAGTTGCTTTGGCCTGTTTTGCCAATGGGTTTTAGCTTGTTCTACAGCCTCATCAAGCTGGGTGATGAGGTCGGCATAACCTTCATCGCCTTCTTTTAGTTTAGTTAATTGCTTTTTAAAGCGAAGGGCCTGTAGATAAGGTAAGCCATTAAGTTTAGAGGAATAGGTACTTGCCAAAATATTTATCTACCGCCTCTTTATTATATTTGTCTTCTCCCCGCCAAAACCCTGCATAGCACCAATCATGCCTTTTTATCCATAATATCATCTTAATATTTATTGAGTAACTGTGTTATACAAAAGCAGCCTTTCGCGGCTTAAATTTTCGCGTTGGTAAAGGGTGGCCATAGGAGTATTATAAGCTTCTTCAAGGTTTTTATCGCTTAAAACTTCGTTTGTTTCACCCTGTATCAGTTGTAAATTATCACCATTAGGGTTAAATAAAATGGCCTTAGTAGCATGTTTACGGCATAAATCAATTTCGTGTAAACAAAGGTAAAAAGTTTTGTCATATTTTAGGCTGTATTCACCAATATAAACTAAAATAGCCTCTTTTTGATAGCTCTCCAAAGCAAAAAAGGCTTCATCTAACATATTGATAGGGCTGCCATAAAGTAAACAAAAAGCCAAATTTACTCTTTGCTGCTCACCTTTGCTTAAAGTATTAAGCCGGCGGTTTTGTAAAAGCTCAAGCTCACAAACTTTGATAACTTCGGTCAATAATTTGGTATTATTCTTTTGATGACCGATACTATGCACAAAATTTAATAACTCGGCCACCGGCCTATCGTCATCAAACTCGGTATTTTGGTAAATAACGCTGCAAAGATGATTTAGCTCTTCATCTTCGGTAACTTTGGTATCTTTTCCTAGCAAAATAACTTCGCCAACATCAGGGTTTAAGCGGCCGGCAGCTAACAACATAAAGGTGCTCTTACCTACACCGTTAGGTCCCACTAAAGCTACCACCCCACTGGGTAGAGCAAACGTAAGGTTATTAAAAATAGTAATTTCTTCAACCTCGCCTTCACCGGCTGAGGCAAGGTGGCTAAAACTTACCTTGTTAAAAGTAATTAAACTATTCATCGGGGGTTAAGTTGGAGTTATTACGCATAGTGCTTTCGAGAGTACGTACTTCTTCGGCACTAAAGATTTTATCAATATCTAAAACAGCGATAAACTCGCTCTCTTTTTTACCGATACCCTTTAAAAAATCGGCCGGAATGCGGTTACCAAAACGTGGGATAGTTTCCAGTACTTCTTCATCAAACTCGATAACCTCTTGCACACTATCGGCCAATGCCCCAAAAACAATACTTTTTTTGTCGGCGGTAACGGCTTCCATCACTATAATAGCCGTATTTTTACTAATAGATAATGGGTTTAATCTAAATTTAATATGTAAATCTACAATGGGTATACCGCTGCCGCGCAAATTAATAATACCGCGCATATACTCGGCTGTACGTGGGATAGGAGTAATAGGGCGGTATTCTAGTACCTCTTTTACATTTTCTACCTCGATAGCGCATTCGTTTTCTTCTAGTTTAAAGGTTAAATATTGGTTTAGTTTTGTGGTGGCCATTAGTAAAATATCTCCTTAAGGCAGCTTCTGCTTTTTATTATCGTCATATTTTAAAAAACTAGCAAGGGTATTTAAAATAAGTTAGCTAGATTGATTACTATTATACTAAGTAACGGCCATTTTGGCTAGGGTGTATTATAGCCCTCATTTAGTTATTAGCTATATTTAAGCTTTCTATCCCCTTCGCGCACTAAATCTTTTTGTTTAATACTCTCACGTTTGTCGTAAAGTTTTTTACCTCGGCATAGTCCTATTTTAACCTTAACTTTTTGGTTTTTAAAGTAAAAAGCTAGTGGTATTAAAGTAATGCCTTTTTCGCGTATTTGCCGCTCTAGTTTAATTATTTCTTTTTTATGGGCCAAAAGACGGCGCGGCCGTTCGGCGGCATGGTTAAAGATATTACCAAAATCGTACGGCGAAATATTAAGCTTTAATAGGTAAAGCTCGCCGTTTTTTACCTCGCAGTAGCTATCGACAAAATTGAGGCGATGGGCGCGTACGCTTTTAACCTCTGTGCCTTTTAACTCGATGCCGCACTCCAGCTCGTTAAGCACTTCGTAGTTAAAGTAAGCTTTGCGGTTTTTAGCAATAAAATTATCTTGGTTCTCTTTATTCTTAGCCATATTTTTACTCAATTTTAATGCCGGTAACCCGATGCCGGCGCTATCACCAGCCTAAAGCCTAAATAAGGCGAAGCCAGCGCTGCATTTTGGCTGCCGCGCATATTAATAGGCATAACTTCGTTAATCGCCGGATGATAGCCGCGCACGACTATCTCCTGCCCTTTAAAATATATCGGCAAATTAGCTTCGCCGGCAAAAATTAAATAGCGGTAAATAAAATAGCTATCGTTGGTCCATTCGTAAGCGGTAATGTTAAGGCGGCCCTGCCTAGCCAAAAATTCCCACTCGGCTTCATTAATTAACCTTACTTCATAACCGTTTAAATCGGCCGGCAAACTAGCATTTAACCAACCGGCAAAGGCCATAGCTTGTTCGTAGGTTAGATAAGCAGCACTATTATCGGCTACCGCACTGCGGTTGTAAGGGGCATTGTCGGTGGTATTGGTGGCTTGTAAAAAATTAACAAATTGCCATTCCGTTATAAGGTTAGCCATAAAATAAAAACCCGGCAAATTTACTAAATGCGGATAATATTCGTTTAAGCCGCGCCCAAAGGCCACGCTATTGCCCATAACATAACTGCCGCCGGCACTATGGTTAAAATTAAAGCCATTAACAGTTATTGGGCTTAAACTACCGCTATTCAATTGAATGTTGCCGTCAGCCAAATTTTCTCGGGCTAATATTCTTAAAATATCGTTAAAGCTATCACGCGCCCCATCACCTAAGTTGGGCAGTAAATTAGTTAGCATATTACGTACCATACGCACTTCGTTTAGGCTGGCCTCACTTTCTATTAAGGCCCACATATCCAAAGCCCAGTGTTCTACCAAATGTTGCTCAAAAGGAGTTAAAGTAGGCCAAACCTCTACTAAATCGCGCACCGTCTCCAACAAAACCGGCCGGCGCGGAAAGTCGGCCCAGTTAGGCGTTAGCACCCATAATGAAGCTTCGGCAAAGCTGGTAGCCAGCAAGTCGTTGACATTGGTAATGGCTAACTGATAGTTTTGGTTTATACGGCGCGGTAAAATTAAAGTAGCAAAGGCACGCCCCCTTACTTGTAGCGGTTGCTCAATGGTATTAAAGCCATCTTTTACAATAACTAAGTTATAATCGCCGGCCGGCACAAAGGCCGTTACGGGAGTAGCACCTAATAATCTATCCCCTGCATAAACGCTGGCACCGGCCGGTATGCTGGTAATAGTTACCCGGCTACCATAGTTAATAAGGCCCGGCAATAACAATAAAGCAAAAGCCAATAGACCTGCCACCACATAAAAGATGTACAAAACGTATTCCTGCGGTTGTAAGCCAAATTTGGGCTTAAGCTTTACCTTAATGTGCGAGGTATCTATTTTAGCTTTTCTTTTAAACATAATGGGTAATTATAGTTTGGTATTTAAGTTAGGTCAAGAGGGCCTTTAAGGCGGTAACTATCCCTTTATAGTCCCAACAGTATTTATCGATGACTAGCTAGTCTAGCAATTTTATCCTATCAAACCAACCTTAAAAAAATATCAAAACTTTTTACAAAAAAAATTAAAGTGAAAAAACAGTAACCCGTAATTGAGTAGTGGTAACTGAAAGGTGAAAGGTGAAAGATGAAAGATGAAAGATGAAAATTAAGAATTAAAAAGCTATCCACTTTCAGTTATCACCTTTCAG
>Ga0131853_10020094_pt1 | contig 12142 bp, 6 predicted proteins | sample TergutLab28metaG_FD_92764 | JGI IMG/M metagenome (GOLD analysis project Ga0131853, IMG submission 92764) | Labiotermes labralis P1 segment gut microbial communities from Petit-Saut dam, French Guiana - Lab288 P1 (version 2) (version 2) | ecosystem: Host-associated > Arthropoda: Insects >...
GCTTGTGAGTGCGGTAATGAACCTTCGGGTTCCGTGAAATGCGGGGAATTTCTTGACTAGCTGCAAACCAGTTAGCTTCTCAAGAAGGACTCTGCACCATGAAGTAAGTAAGTAAGTAAGTAATATTATTAATTACTTAATTAATATTATAAATAATTATTGGCATTTAATTAATATTATTAATATTAATAATCATTTAATTAATATTATTGGTTTTTAATTAATATTATAAATAACCATTAGTATTTAATTAATATTATTAAAAAATTAATATTATTATTTATTTATGCTGCTTCGTTTCCTTCATACGCTACTGGACTGGCGAAGGGCAGGAAGGGGTTCCGGATGTGGCTGTTGGAACCCTACGCCTGATAGGGCGACAAGGGGGCGGAAGAAGAAGAGATACAAGTGTTTCATATAAAAATGATAAAAATAGCATTTTAAACATGTACAAAGACGTACAGAAAACTATAAATAACCTATTAGGTGTGATAAATAAAGAAGGGGGGGGGGTGGAATAAATTCCAACTCACGTACATTTTGGTTACGTAAAAGTTGCAGAAACGGGAACCCATGGGTACGTCGGGAACTGTTTAATTGTACGCATCAATGTGCGTAATTGGTTGTAGTTTAGAACAGCATCGGAAGATGGCAGCGACAGACGGCAGCAACATGTGCCTATGCTTCGGTCGGTGTTGCAGTCTCGATCTTTGCCGATAAAGGTTTGGCCTACATAGCGTTCATATTGACTGAAGAAGAGAATTTAACCTTTTGGCGCCGGAATTATTTTTTTAATTTTAGCACACCCTGTGCATAAAATGTGAATAATACAGGAACCAAATACGTTAGAATTATGAAACAAACTGCATTTTGAAGAGAAAAAGAGCGGAGAGTATATACCATGTTTAAAATTTTCAGTACATATATTTGTTGAATAAATATATAAAATGCAACTTTAGAGGTTAGCGGTGCGGTACGACCACTATAGTTGACATCAGGCGTCTAAAGGTTAAAGTATCTCTCCATGGCTGTGAGCAGATAGGAAAGCTGCATCTGCAGACTGCTCAGCTAGAACTGTCACACTTTACAGTTCAATGTTAAGCGGTCGCTATCACAGTGCTACAGCCAAGGGAGTAAATGACAGAGAAACTCTGAAAATGTCGGCCATTACGTTCCTTCCTTACCCTTGATCACGGAATCAAATCGAAGCTCCGAAGCACTGTCTGAAAAAGCTCAAAAAGACGCATTATAGGAAGCACTTGTTAGACTCGGCTCTGCCAAACAAATGAGTCCCGTGCACCCACTGGATGAACCCTGCAGCCGTCTGGGTGCTGCAGAGAATACAAGAATCTCCTTTCCCTGCCGGGAATGTTCAGCCCGTAACCTAGTCTTGTCATGAACCGAGATATCGCGAGGTTTCTAAGTTATGTGCCAACTAAACGTGTATATATAACGAAGTTCTGTACATCCACCACCCACAATTCATAGCGCAAGTAAACTAGAGACGGTTGAAAATGATTCCTCCTGCCTTAGGGGCAAAATTAAGAATCGGATGAATCGGTGTGTAGTTTGAGGGACAGGTACCACCATTACAGAGTGCAGTATGGTGGAAAGGTACTGACATTACAGAGTGCAGTATGGTGGACAGGTACCAACACTATAGAGGGCAGTATGGTGGACAGGTACCAACATTATAGAGTGCAGTATGGTGGACAGGTACCAACACTATAGAGGGCAGTATGGTGGACAGGTACCAGCAATACAGAATACAGTATGGTGGATAGGTACCAACATTATAGAGTGCAGTATGGTGGACAGGTACCAGCGTTACAGATCTGGCTTGAGGGACAGGTGCCAGCGTTACGAAGTGTAGCTTTAGGGACAGGGACCAACATTGCAGAGTGTAGCTTGAGGGACTGGTATCAGCGTTACACAGTGCAGTATGGTGGACAAGTGCCAACATTATAGAGTGCAGTATGGTAGACAGGTGCCAAAATTACAAAATGTAGCTAGTTGGACAGGTATCAACATTACAGAGTGTTGCTTGAGGGGGCAGGTACCAACATTACAGAGTGCAGTATGGTGGACAGGTACCAACATTACAGAGTGCAGCTTGAGGGACAGGTACCGACATTACAGAGTGCAGCTTGAGGGACACGTACCAACATTACAGAGTTCAGTATAGTGGACAGGTACCAACATTACAGAGTGCAGCTTGAGGGACAGGTACCAACATTACAGAGTTCAGTAGGGTGGACAGGTACCAACATTACAGATTGCAGTATGGTGGACAGGTACCAACATTACAGAGTGCAGCTTGAGGGACAGGTACCAACATTACAGAGTGCACCTTGAGGGACAGGTACCAACATTACAGAGTGCAGTAGGGGGGACAGGTACCAACATTACAGAGTGCAGTATGGTGGACAGGTACCAACATTACAGAGTGCAGCTTGAGGGACAGGTACCAGCATTACAGAGTGCAGCTTGAGGGACAGGTACCAACATTACAGAGTGCACCTTGAGGGACAGGTACCAACATTACAGAGTGCACCTTGAGGGACAGGTACCAACATTACAGAGTGCACCTTGAGGGACAGGTACCAACATTACAGAGTGCAGTATGGTGGACAGGTACCAACATTAGAGAGTGCAGTTTGGTGGACGGGTACCAACATTACAGAATGTAGCTTCATGGAGAGGTACGAACATTACAGAGTGTAGCCTGATGGACAGGCAGTGTACCAACCTATCTGACCCAGACCTCACAGTCCCTTAATCTTAGTGTTCAAGGCCATCAGAAGACACTCCGCGCTCACTCGTGGTAGTCGTAATCTACGTGGAGTAAACACATTACAATTCCTGGAATCTGGTAATGATGTAACCGATACAGCGATACATTCCACAGGATTCTGAGTGTGGCAGCACTCCGTCCTGCAGCAAACAGCACCTTCCGCCTGCAGGAACGACGCTATCCCAGAAACTAGACTTCGTCTAGCAATTTCAACTTTACACATGGAACAATGGACAAATACCAAACAGCGAATAATTCCAAAATGTAACACCTTCTGGTGTTGAGTGAAGCTGTGAACTGTAACTGAGCTATGGTGATGGAACACTTTGAATGGAGAACATAAAACACGTTGTACTGCAATATTGGAACTCAGAATATGAAGGCACAACACGGCAGGAAAACGACAACATTGTAGGATGAAAAAACTGAAGGCAGTGGAGCCTGACAGGGGCAGGAAGTCCTACTGGCTTCACTTTGCGACACAGGATATTACATGAAGAGTTGTCACTACATGTTCCGCCAGGTTTAACGTTGAGAAATTCTCCGTTCTGCCCACACAGAGTATTTATGTGTTTTGGGTGTATCTGAGAACAAACAGTGATTATTTCCCTATACAGCATTAACTGACTGGTTTTTATAACAGAGAATTAACCCTCTGTACCCTCGTGGTTACTGTATGTACCCCCAGTTTAACATTAACAATTCTACATTCAGCCCACACAGTGTATTTGTGTGTTTTGTGTGGATCTCAGAACCAACAGCGATTATTTCCATATACAGCAGTAACTGACTGGATTTTGTAACCGAAACGGAGAGTGTTTACTGCGCGGTACGGACTGGATCTTTGTATGGGAACTGTGCGGCTAATTAAAGATAAATGGCAACATGGATTTATCCATAGTCTGGTTTTTTCAAATAAACAATGCAATAAAAATAAATAATAAGGAGAACAACGAGTTTCGGGGTCAGGCTCGTTCCCCATCTTCATGTAAAACTAACAAGACTTACTCAAGTTTATTTATTCATACCGCGCACTTTCTCCCATTCAATACATGGCAAGCGCTCTCATTCATGTTGAATGTAGTTAATTAAAATTCAAAAGTGTCTCCTGCCCTCGCCATCAGGGAGAATAGCTCCATTCATTCTTAACCTCCGCGTTAGACATTGGCGCGTGGTAAAACTCATGCCCTGGCCACCTTAACCCGGCCAAATACTAACTGCATGGGAGGCTGTGTGCACTGCAGAGCCATTCTGGATGATTTTGGACAACAGGAGAAATTTATTGGCCCTGTCGGGGTTCGAAGCCCGGATCGTACAGCTCAAAACCTAGTCTGCGGCTCCATGTCTATACGCAAATTACGCGACTTAACAATAGTAACGACTCATTTGAAACACTGCCACAGAGCGGATTGACACATTCGAACAGTCACGTGATTAACTTTAGGAGAAGTGAGAGGGTCACTTAGTGAGAGCCTTCAATGAATGAGCTGGGTCTATGCAGACTCCCTTATGTCCATGTCTATACTGTACGACTACTGAACTACAAAACTCACGTCAAATTTTTGCATATGCCGTGCACTGCTGAAGCCCCGGCAGTGAGCCTGAAGCCTCAAGCAACGCCAGTGTTTCCTGTAATTACCACTATTGTCATTTGCTGCCTCTTCTGTCGATTTCACTTCCTAGAAGGTACAGGGACGCGTACCGGCTGGCTGCCTGCTTACCTCGGGGAAAGTGATTCCGCGAACTGCGCGAGCTACACTGCAGAACACAAAGTGCAGAAGTTTTATTTTTACGTAACACTGCGACTCGTTCGAAGAAAAATGATAGTACAGTGATGGGCCGTTTTGACGAGAAACAGGCGTGGCAGTGCAGTACAGTGACCGACATCATATGTGCGACAGTACGGGCTGGGCAGAGACGCACTAAACCTAAGCACTCATACCAGCATGGCGCAGATGGGTGACACTTATAGGGTAACTTTTTTAATGGGCAATGGAATATATATATATATATATATATATATATATATGCATATAATATATATATATATATACACATATACACACACACACTCAAACATACATACCACTCAGTCAAAAGTTCCGTAAATTGACACTGCTGTCAAAGACTTTCAAATGATTTGTAAAATAAACAATTTTCCTGAAGTCCATTAGCCGCATGAGCTTCATAATTGCTATTTTTGTGTTTTCTGCGAGGCATGAACTAACCTTTGTTTATGTTATTCAGAGCTTCATCACTCTTTATAGAAGATCAAGCCTGGATAACATGGTTCTACGTTTCCTGTTCACGTAGAACAGCGACCACACACCACACTGCAGGCTGCCCGAAGTGTTTTGGCGCGGAGAATATTTCCCGCCTGCATTTCATATAACCGATAAGAACAGCAAGCGGATTTACCCTACAGCTTCATAAAAAAAAATACCTTCAATTTTTTGTTTTTATTTGAGCGGCAGCCAGGAATAGCCCCAAGACTTTAAAAGGTTGGTAGGTGCTGCCGTCTGCAAGCAACACCGAAACTGCTGCTAGCTTATGAGTGATACAGACTTGCTTGTATCTGTTATGTGCCACTTACGAAATGTTTTCTTTCGTCCTTTTCTGCACTTTTGTACATTTAAACTTTTTTTCTATCCACACAACAAACACCTGGAAATATTGCTCTCGGACATGGAAAATAAAGCTACTAAAGATACTGCAAAAACATATACTGCAAGAAATTAAATTTTTATTTTTGGTGGAAAATTGACAGTGTCCTGGAAATCAGCCTGATATTTATTTACGGAGCAAAAGGGGTCAAGTATAATTTACATATAACCACAGAATGCACTTTGTGGAATGCGGAATATTTGTACAAAGTCGAATATTAATTTTGTAAAATTCTTGGGAAAATCATAATACAGTAGAACTCCACTAATCCGAACGCTGGTTATCCGGATCGCCAATTATCCGGGTCGGCTTGGCCCTTCGGGTAAATTTGTCGAGAAGTCTACAAAACTAACTTACCTTGAAATTAGCGGTTATCGGGTCAAGTACAGTAGAGTGTTATGGCTTCTAGAACTTCAAATCAGGTCTGGTCTAAAGGTTTAGACACAGGTACATACTGTAGATAGTAACAGCCGAACTTCAAGCCGCCAATTTTGCCTAATTGCAAAGAAAAAATCCAATTATCCAGATATTCTGCTTATCCGGAAGGCTCGCCTCCCCAAGTAATCCGGATAAATGGAGGTGTATTGTATGTCGTCAAACAAAGGATTATAAGAAGTTACTTTAACTGTGAACTGTCTCTGCTGATAGTAAGCGGTATTTACGAAACAATCTGTATCGTAATGCATCAGATTACGCTTCGCAAGACAAACACGTTTCAAATAACGCAGCATTTGAGGTGCTCACAGCGCGGCTATTGACGCAATCAAGCCTTCTGGGATGTGACTTCATGTCTTTCGGTAAACAGTGTACTCTCCGACGTTTCGAAGCAATGTCGAAAACTATTTACCTAACAACACAACGTAATAATCTGCCCAGCCTGCATGAATCATTCACAATCAACTAACGCCCTTTGGCCGCACGACTGTTGGGATTATTTCAGTCACATAACATGAACCTGTTACACCATATTCAGTTACCAAAGTCATGCAGTCAATGAGCCTGGTCCCGGTGGTTGCGCGGTCTAAGGTGTCAGTATGCGCCGTTCGCACGCCGGGGTTTCGGGTTCGAATTCCGTCTGGAGCACGGATGTCTGTCTGTTGTGATCTTTGTCGCCCTCGTCCAGAGGAGTCCTACCAAGTGTGTGAATGTGTGTGTGTGTGTGTGTGTGTGTGTGTGTCAGTCGGTGTGATCAGGTGACATGATTAATCTTGATTATCCTCCAAACCTACAGTGGGTAGGGAGAAAGAGTTCAGACTAAAAAGGAAGGAAGAATGAAGAAAGGTGAATGAGGATTGAGTATTGATGGAAAGATGGTGACCGGGAAAAGCGAAGTACATGGATAGAAACTCGTCCCAGTGTAACTTTGTTAACCACAAATCTAACATAGGGACCGACATGTGATCGAACCTGGGTCTTCGCGGTGACAGGCCGGTGACTAACTTACTGAGACATGGCACGGCCCTTTAATTATTATCATTATATGTTTTACTGGGGCACGTAGTGGTGCAGTTGGTTGAGGCACTGCGCTACAAGCCGGAAGGTCGCAGGTTCGATTCCCGGTGGTGTCATTGGAACTTTTCATTGACATAATCCTTCCGGCCGCACTATGGCCCTGGCTTCGACTCAGCCTCTAACAGAAATGAGAACCAGGAATATTTCCTGGGCGGTAAAGGCGGCCGGTGTGTAGGGCTGACAACCTTACCACCTTTATGTACCGATTGTCTTGAAATGTGGGAGCCTCAACCTCCTGGAACCCTCAGGGCCTGTCCAGGCCTGTAATGGGGTTGCTTTACCTTTATGTGTTTTATTAGTCGGGGATAGACCAAGATTTTCCAAAACCTCGGAAATTTTGCACGGGTCAGAAGCGTTCAGAGAACGCTACTGTAGTGTATGGGGAAACAGCACACGCATAACTGTAACATACATACTTTTGACAATGGCTGTACTTAAGTGATACCAGCAGCATTTACAGCAAGTTTTTCCACCGTCATAAAAATACCCAAAACCACCCACGACGTTTCGGCCTGCTTCCTTCTTCAGGTGAAACCATTCACCTGACGAAGTAAGAAGGATTTGCTTATGAAACGCCGTGTGTTGCATTCAGTATTTTTGTGACGGTGGAAAAACTTGCTGTGAATGCTGCTGGTATCACTGGATCAGACGCACAGCTGAGGCAACGACAGAACTGCACGCACCGCGCGGAGAACAACACCATTCGAGGTGTCATCGTGCAAACGACGTGAGTCTTGATGGATTTGAAGTATGAGCGTGACAACGCCAGGCAGCGACTGACACGTACCGGTAACGGACACTGCAAATGTTTATTCACCGCCATTCGTGGTTCTTCGAACCAAAATGTCGTACATATTTTACATGGTGTCTGAAATGTACTGCAGAACCCTCTCCTGCAGAAACATCATTCAAGCATGTAACCCTTCGACGCCTGATGTCAACTATAGTGGTCGTACCGCACCGCTAACCTCTAAAGTTGCATTTTATATATTTATTCAACAAATATAGGTACTGAATATTTTAAACATGGTATATACTCTCAGTTTTTTTTTCTTAAAAATGCAGTTTGTTTCATAATTCTAACGTATTTGGTTCCTGTATTATTCACATTTTATATACAGGTTTGCCAAAGTTAAAAAAATAATTCCGGCGCCAAAAGGTTAATACACACGGTAAGCACTATATGATCTGCATCTGGAGAACAAAGGATTCATACCTTAAGACTACTCATGAAAATCTATGCATATTACAAAATTCGAAGGTTCATTGCCTGCCATTTATCACACTTCTCAAACTGATTTGGTCCCACCAAAATCTCAAGACCCTTTATTTCTGGAAGCAGGTTAACTACGTGTTTCGGCTAGTATATTTGGCCATCACCAGGCTGAATTACTAGCACAAATATTTAGCCATCGCCAGGCTGAACTACTAACCAAAACGTGTAGCTGACCTCATTTTGTAAACAGATTGTTTGGGTTTGAATTTACTATACTTGTTATTATACCGAGAACACAACGAGGATGAATCAACTTCAGATAATCCAGTCCCCATCGTTCCAAATTGTTTCTCTGATCCTCATTTTAACACTTTGTTTTGCATGGCGCAACAGCCCCCCAGTGGGTGAGGACCGCCAATTTATCGAGGCTGCACGATCACACTCAGACACACACACACTCGGTACGACTCCTCTGGACGAATGATCAGTCCATCGTAGAGACCTCAACCTGACAACACACAACATTCATAACAGAAAGACATCCATACCGACGGCGGGATTCGAACCCGCAATCCCAGCAGGCAAGCGGCCGCTGACCCACGCCTTACATCGCGCGTCCACCGGGATCGGTTTATTTTTAATATTACCTTCCCAAATACGCATGGTGTTCACAGTAGCCACCACCCTTCACGTCTCCCGACTACAATTTTACATACATTTTACATACATTTCTCATCTCTGCCATTCGAGAACAAAAGGCTCATGTCATCGTCCCGGATTTAACTATCAAACTGACAGTGACATCAGATACACGTAACCGATATACCGCCCGCGTTCCCAATAATACTGACATGGTATGTGACAGCAACACCAGCAGCTTAGCATATCAGTTCGAACTCCAGTTGCACAGGTGCCAACTGACAGTAGTGCCAATAGTTCAGACTCTACCAGCGACGTGTGTTGTGCCAAACACACTACACAAAATTTTGAAACCCGGGGCGCCTGCAAAGTCATCCAGAGAGCAGCACTACTTGAAACGCCAGTCTTTTCTTCGAAAACACGTCTTGACGATATACGTTACAAACTCAGTAAAGGTGAAGGTAAAGGTCACCCTATAACTTTCACGAAGGCCCAGAGGTGGAGTAGAGGTATAGCTCTACTCTTTCTATAACCTCGGTGCTAGATGGGGTGAGTGGTCAACGCAACGCCTCTGTCGCTTTACCTACGGGAGTGACCCGGTACCCGTTGTATAGGAGGCTGGAAAGGACCCAGGGCCGGTGTGGACGGGTGCGGAAAATCTTGCACACACCGGGATTTGATCCCCGGACCGTACAGCGCGTAGCGAGTCGCTTTACCGACTGATCTATACCCGGCCCGCGTTACAGCTTCAGTAAAATGGAAGATTTCAAATTGTATTAACCAGTGTAATGACTGGTGGGTGGACGCGCGGTCTAAGGCGTAGGTCTGCGGCCGCTCGCTTGCTGAGATCGTGGGCTCGAATCCCACCGGGGACATGGATGTTTGTTGTGAGTGTTGTGTGTTGTCAGGTAGAGGTCTCTGCGACGAGCTGATCACTCGTCCAGAGGAGTCCTACCGACTGCGGTGCGTCGTTGTGTGTGATCTAGAAACCTCAAGAATGAGGGGGCCATGGCCCGCGTTGGGCCGCAGCGCTACAGGGGGGGGGGGATGTCTGGTGGAGAACAACAGTATAAAATGATGACTGATAATAATCTGTAACTACCAGTATTTCGAAACGTCTGCGATGTCGACGTCACATGAAACCTCCAATTCAGCACACCTGAGGCCGCAGGTCGATCGGTTCGGCGAGGGCAATTCGAAAGTAATTCCGGGAAAAGAACCGCGAGCAGCCTGATCACTGTCACGACACTGGCGTTGCTGGTGGAGATATCAAGAGCGAGATTTGGGGTTCTCACAGCGGTACTGCCGAAGAATCATCTATTCCGGGACGTGACGCTGTGTCTACTGGTAAATAATTACTGACGTTTCGAAAGGTCATAGTGCCTTCATATACAGGGTCAAGCAGTGCAAGAAGAGTTCGCGAAACCTCCAGGATCATCATCGTGTACCCTACAGCCGGCATTTGGTCCCTATCCTGTGCCAGATTAATCCATTTCACACAGCATTTACTTCATTCATTTATTTATTGCAGCCGAGATCACGTGCTCTCTACGGCAACTAGACTACACGCTGGACGGTCTAGGGTTCGAATACCGGTAGGGGCAACAGGTTTACTTCTACTCTACAAAACGTCCACACCGGTTCTGGGGACCACCCAGCCTCCTATTAAATATGGGTGCCAAGGTTCTTCCCAGGGGCAATGCTGCCCGGGTTTGAAGTTCACCACCTCCACCCACCGACACGATTAAGAATGAGTGGAGTTTTACCTCTACTCCCTATATATGCCTTCATGGCACGGACAGGGGCAACTTTAGATGTTGCCTTTTGTTCATTTATCGGTGGTTTACTGACGATAACTGACAGTGTTTCAAACTGTACGGCGTTGGGTAGAACTGGAACGCACGTGGAGGAAAGTTATTGTGTTCTACACTGAAGTACCGAGGTAATATCCCAGCAGTTACCGAGATAAACCGAGGAAAATCACGATGTACCTCAGAATGTTCGGTATCCGGGCGGAAGCTGGAACTCAGGAACCACCGGCACATACAGCTGGAGTGCCAGCCGCTATGATGGGTCATACCCAGTTTTAAGTTCAATTTGAATACTATCGTGCCATATACACGTACGCCTCTGAAGGACCTCTTCGCTGCACGTTTACCGAGCAAAATTACATCTTTCTCATCTCTCAAAAATTCATTTCCAATCTGATCATACGTCTTATGGAAGGTTCAAAACATGAAGTTCCTCACTATGTAATTTTCTCCATCCTGTTTCTTTCTCCCTCTTAGGGCCAAATGTCCTCCCCAGCGCCCTATTTTCAAAAACCCTCAATTTGTGTTCTTGCCCGAGGCTGGAAATTCTGTGAAACCAGCGGCCTAACAACCAACACTGTGGCCAACAGAACACATTCTCGTTTTCGTCTGCTTAGAGGTCAAACCCCTGAGGCTAGCAGAAGTGTTTCTCCGAAACAGTAGTTTTTATTAATAAAATATTATCATTGACTTCACTGCTGAAACCCACAGTGCAGAAGTTTCGTTATTGTTCCAGTGTCGTGACATTGATATGAAAAGCGGTGACATGTGTCCCAGAGCCACAGCAGCAGTTCATGTTCCAGTGTAGTGATACTGATATGAATTTGGGTGACAAATGCACTGTGCCTGCACCAGAGCCACAGCAGTAGGTCATGCAGCTATGCCATTCCATGTCCTCGTTTTCATTCTTCTCTCTTGACCTTACATCCTTACTTACTTTCTCCTATTGTAGGTGTTCTTTACGCAGTAACAAAGGAAAGCCTGATTCCAAAATCACGTCCGTCCGTCTGTCTGTGGCCCATTATTCGCGACTAAACCTTTCGTTGTCCTGTCATGATATTCAGTGTATCAGTTCTTCATGAAACTGTGCAGGCAGCTTGAGCTTCGATCAACACAAACGCAGTGAAAGCCATACGTCACGTACGGGTGTGAGTGGGATTCTGTCCTAGTGTGCCATATATCCTTCGTACCGAAGCACAAAATAAAAGAGACAATCCGTAAATCACTCTGAGAGGTCGTGTCTTGGGCGGTTGTTTAGTCGCCGGCGTTATCGCGGAGGTCGGGTTCGATCTGATGTCAGCACCATAATTTTAGCAAAGCGGCTCTCGACAAGCTTTGTATTGGAAGGACCCCATTTCGGTGTCCACCCGGTCATTATTATTATTATTATGATTATTATTATCGTCGTCGTCGTCGTCATCATCATCATCATCATCATCATTCGTTAATCTATTGCACGTGCCAAATAGTGCAAACACGGTGCGAGCAGCTAAATACACCACAAAA
>Ga0131853_10020095_pt1 | contig 12142 bp, 6 predicted proteins | sample TergutLab28metaG_FD_92764 | JGI IMG/M metagenome (GOLD analysis project Ga0131853, IMG submission 92764) | Labiotermes labralis P1 segment gut microbial communities from Petit-Saut dam, French Guiana - Lab288 P1 (version 2) (version 2) | ecosystem: Host-associated > Arthropoda: Insects >...
AGGGCTACATGAGAAGCATGTAGTGGCAACTTGGAATCTTGGGAACCATCTCAGCATTTGCTTATAGACACAGGGAAACCAAGAAAAATCTGTGTCGAGGTGGCCGGTCGCAGGACCTTCCGAGTACTGACTTCTAGCCAGCAGTCTGGCATCTAAAGTACACAAAAAAAAAACAGCAATTCACACACAGTACAACAAATACACATAAGATTACAACAATACACACAAGACAACTACAACAATACACACGGCCAACCAACAATAATTACACACAAGACAACTTAAAACTAGCAACAATGATCACAGATGTGAACTTTCAGGGTCAAAACATGAAATTTCTTGATCAGACGAATTAATATGGCCTACTGAAGAAAGGCACTGTACCATAAAGTCATTGTGTTGGATTTAAGTAATGGACTAAGCACCAACAGAAACATCATCATATTAACTCACTGCCGACAGACTGACTGATTAACCACCCAACCAGCCAACTAAGTAAACAACCAAATCCATGCAGTAGAATTCTTTTTTAAAAAGCTAACAGTTCCTCAGCTAGTCAAAAAATTCCCTGAATATTCCAGCAAGTCCACAACCATCTTCACAACAGCCTACCACTTGCCCCTCTCCCAAGCCAGACAAATCCATTCCACACCCACCCATCCCACTTTGTTACAATTCTTAAGGTTATGTTCACATCTACATCTAGCCCTTCCAAGTGGCCTCCATCCTTCTGAGTTCCTTGTTAATACTTTGTATGTACTTCTCTTCTCCGCCATATTTGCCACATCTTCACCCACCTTATTATTCTTGATCTGATCATCCTAATAACATCTGGCAAGCAGCATAAAATGATTAAACTCCTCATTATGTTACTTTTCTTCAGCCTCCTTTCACTTCCTCCCTCTTAGATCCAAACATTCTCCTCAGCACCCCACTTTTCAACATCTTCAGCCTATGCGCTTCCCTCAACGTGAGATATAATGTTTCACATCATGTAAAGAACAGGAAAACTTATACCCTCTGAACATTTTAATCACTGATTTAACATCCGAAATTTTAGTATAAGGTCTGAAAATAACAATGGTTGTCAGATCTTTATGAACTAACAGGATGATGGGATCATGGTCCATTTAGAAATGCTGATAATCTAAACAGACTGTGGTACAATTCTGTTACCTTCAGATGAGCTGTAACATTGTCTCACCTGTACATCCACTTTAGAGACAGAACCCAAAACATCCCTTTACATGTAATATAAGGATGAAATATTTCATCCTTCTAATTTTATGAATTATTTGCTGTCTGACACATTATTTCCAAGCAAATTACAGAGATTTTTACACCATTTCAAAAATAACATCTCCCTGCAATCATATGCCATAATTTTCAATTAAATGTACGACAAGCAAAACTTCAGAAATCTGTCATAACCTAACCTGCACAAGAGTAAAAGTAAAATGGGATTAAAAGGCATAAAAGCAAACCTCCATACAGTCTCACCCTTCCATTGCTTTTGTTAGCACTACTGACCTTTTGAACCCTTCAAATCGTAGTTCATCTTTTCCCTTCTTGCCAAAGAAGTGAACAATCAGTGTGGTATCAACCACATGTTTCCTCTGAAGTCCCTGTTCATCATCCACATAGTCCTCTACAAGAGATTGGTGTTTCTTCTTGTCCTCTTCTGCAGGCACTTCTAAAACCCCATGTTTGCCTTTCCAGGCATGACTGAAGATTTTCTCCATCTGCGGCACATTAACATGTTTAGTCCACAGTACAATATGGTCTCAAAAGTTATAAGGAAGCCACATGTAAGCACAGTGTTGGTAAAGGCAGCAGTCACCAGACACCCTAAAGCTCCAACAAAGTCCTGTATTACAAGCAGAACAGAGTTAATTCCAAGGAAATAGAAAAAATGTGTTGAACACTGTACACACAGGAAAAAATAAATACATGATATGATACTACTGAACACACTCACAAACAGGATGCATATTTGTATATGTGGGCAGTCAGGAATTCATGTCTATCTGTGGGTAAGCCCATCTGGGATGCCAGAAATTCAACTATTTTCCAAGCCCATTTGGAATGACAGAAATTCTAAAATGTTCCTCCTGGTGCAATTAAATAGATATGTTCCATCCAACTTATGGGCTAGGATATTCCACTAAGTTAACTGCTTGGCTATGGGCTGAACAACCAGGATTCTATTCTCAGCAGGCAAAGGGAGCAGATTGTCTCTTCATGATTAAATCCAGGCTGATTTCTTGACTTAAGCAGTCTCCTATCCAATGCACACAGTAGGTCTTTACCCATCAAATACAGAAACTGACCACGATACACCATGTACTGCTTTACCTCCATGTCCCTATACACTGCCAAGACAGTGCTTAGACACAGGGGCAACTTGCCTTTAATGGCTTGTCTACAGGTTGGGTTCTTTGGTGACACAGCTTTCCAATTGGTTATCACAGAGCAAAGAGACAAATATTTTGAACTTATCTGGGCTGTGTGACCCATTCTGTGTACAATCAGAGAACCAATTAAAGGGGCATCAAGGTATGAAGGTGTTAAGCAATTACTCTACCAGTCACCACACTCACAGCCTACAAGCAGCAGTGTGTATGCAGATGAACAGCACCAGTAGCCCATAGCTGAAGAACTAGGACGATGCACATGTGGCATTATTACAAACATTAAACCTCCCAATGTCACAGTGCAAATGTCCTACACATTCAATTTTGCTATCTGTGGGTACATGTCATAATAAATCTTCAGAAATAAAACATGCATATTTTCCTCCTCTGCATCTGCCATCAGTTGGTATTATACAGCTACATTTCCTAACCACCAATGGGACAACATGTCGTCTAGGGAGACTTTACAGCTGGCTGAGTGCAGCATGACATTTAGTGAAAAAAGAAGTTCCGTTGAAGATTAACGTAACATTCAAACATACCCACCTTCAAAAGTACATTTCTTCATAGAAGGGAAGATTTTTTTTCACATGGTGGCACTACGATTTTTTGACAAAAATAACCATTATGATTAACAGTGACAATGTTGGGCATCAATGGTGCAGATTATTTGTCCATACTGATGCTAGTATTTTATGCAGTTATTTTAACCCTACACTCTGCATAGATGATCTTGGTACCATAATGATAAACATACAGTATTACAGGCAGATGCTGAAAGTTCCTGGCTAATGCTGCAATGTGTAAAATGTATCAGGAAATAGTTTTTAAAGCAATTACTGCACAAGGCAGGCTCATGGCATAATGGGGTCAATCTTGCCTACCATTATTTGGAAGAAAATGACAAGTAACCATATTTATTACTGAAAAGTGGAAATAAAGATACAAAGAGGATATATATTTTTTAAAATTGTTACTTTATTATGTATCTTTTTTTCACCACTCACCATATATGGAACACTGTTCTGGCTATCAGTGAAGTTCATACATTTCACAATACCATTCTCCATTAAAAAGAGTTTAAGACAATTATGACAATGTTCTCACAGTGCAAAATATAACTCTGATATATGCACTTCATTATGATAGGGCTGGTGTGTTTTTGGATCACACAGCGATGACATATCAACTTCAGAAGTTAGTTGGCACAAATTAGATAAGAGGATGAGTACGAAAAACAAACTGAAGGCTGAGGAACACCACTGAGCTGTCCTTGATATTTAGTCAGGGACTCTCTAGATGACAAAGCCAAGCTAGAAATGAAACCACAGTGTTCAACATCATAACAAAAACAGGGATCACAAAGACCACTCTCACTCAGATGGAATAGCATGAAAAGGAAAAGCAGCAGCTTGGAAACGTCTGGAGTTGCAACACTGACATGTATAGACACACTGTATATCATACATTGAATAAGCATTATTCATTAAATCAACAATTTACAGTAAACTCAATATAAAGTGACAATTTGTGATCTTGAATTTTAGTGTTGGACATAAATACTGACACTAAGTATAATCACATTTTCACTAAATGTGCCTTGAAGCAGAAGAGATGAACCAAATGCAGAATGAGTGTAACATATGTATGTAAATTTATAACCTCAGAAAAAAAAGATCAACTCAATAATCCTAGTTGCACTCATTGCATACCACAAGCCAACCTAAACATCATCTAATGGCACTTCATAGATTAACATGAAATTTCTTGAAGATCAGTATCCCTTATCCTGGAAGCTCATGTATGCACTGAGATCACAAAACAGAATGAGTGTGGGGTCTATTTCTCCAGCATAAACCCAATGAACACACAGGTCACAAAACCCAACCTTACTTCACAATATGTGATCGATACTTTGTGACCACAATAGTTTTATATACATGCAAATGCAGAACTTTTGTTGTCTCTCTCAGATAAAGCAAGTTTGAGTGTGCCAATGAGTGGAATAAATTTTATACGATAAGTGAGACAACAGGAAGTGAGGTGTGAGGTAAAATACGAAATTCACAGTCATAAAATCATCATAATAAATAATCAATTTCTTAATCTCAGTACTGTTCACCTTATGGATAGTATGGGGAGAAAATTGGCACTTTAGCTATTTAGGGACTTATTTGGTAAGGTGTCATATATACAAAAATGTAATTGGTATGCAATGATTAATAAAAGATGCTGTGTGACTGTGTCTGTGTGTGTGTGTCATTTTGAAATTTCACTAATTATAAATACTGTTTATAAATTTTATCATGGATGGACCTTAAAAGTACAGCGGTCTATAATATGAATTTACATTTGCTCTCTCCAGATGTTTCCATGCTACCTGCTTGTGAAGCAGAAACTGTGCACAACTCTGGAACAATTAACCAGAAGATTTCACACTAGGCAGCAGACGGGCAAGCACCTGCAGCAGCAGCAAACCCAAACAAGTGACTTACGAATGTGGGTGATGATTGTTTCTTGGCTTGTAATTCTTGCTGCTTTTGTTTCTTGTCAGGATAAATCACTAGCACTGAGCGGGCCACCAACTTCATCAACTAAAGTAACACCAAAGTAACAAAGTGACCCACTTAAGTATGTTGTTGTTGACGCATGAAATTATTGTTTACTAAAGAAACAAACGGTGAAGAAAGATTAATAACAACAATGTGTTCCATGTCCATGCATTAAAGAATGTTTTATGCCCATATAATAAACCAACATACGCACATTTATAAATACGTTCAATCACATATAATTATTATTCTTCACCAACATGTTTTGGTCACTTCTGTGACCATCAACAGGGTGTCTTGTAACATGAACAAAATCAATATACAAATAACTGTATCAAAATGTATGAAAAAACCCTTTGGTGTTACACTTGATTTTCTATAGTGCTCTGTATGGACATAATATATCACATTAAATCATTGTCAAAATACAGTAAAATAGAATATGTTTATTATGTTTATTGAATGTGTATAGTTGACTCACAACCCGTTAGATATATGAAGTCATATACAGTAGAAGAGATCGCTTGAGACTTGCCATAAGACACCTGAAGATAGTCACAGGAGGGACCGAAACATGTTGGTGAATAATAATAATAATAATAATATGTGAATGAACATATTTATAAATGTGTATTTGTTGGTTAATCATATAAGTAAATAATAATAATAATAATAATAATAATATGTGAATGAACATATTTTAAAGTGTGTATTTGTTGGTTTATCATATAAGTAAATAATAATAATATGTGAATGAACATATTTATAAATTTGTATTTGTTGGTTTATCATATAAGTAAATAATAACAATAATAATAATAATAATGGAGACTAAATTAATAATTAGTGTTACCGTTAATATAAATAATGACAAAATAATAATACTTATAAATACAATATTAGACAAAAGAAGATATAAAAACAAAAACTGGACAAACCTTCCTGACGAACATATCAGTTGAGAGTATGACACAAAAAACTTTAAGAATGTTGTGTCACAGTAGATAAGTTAAGACCAACTGGACAACATAGTTTAACAGTATGTACCATTTCTCCTGGAAGATTGATTCAAGACGGAAATTATACACGATACTGTTATAAGAGCACACAGATTCCATAGCAGTTTTAAAGTTAGTGAGCAGACAATCTGGAGTAAACCAACAGAATGTGTTGAAGGCTTGATCCCTGACCAGCCACAACTATAACCTCTGCTAAAGCTTAGAATCTGGCAATATGGGAAATGAAGATCTCACAGTGACTGAGCACCCACATACTGCAGGTGCATTGAGACTGTCACTGGTAGCAGTGGCAGTTGCATCATGCGTGCTTGTTTCTAGATAATTTACTGCTTTAAGTCATGAAGCTGACACAAAATACAGGAAATGGATAGTTTTAAACTTTTTTCACTTTCATGTTTACTATCAAGGCAGAAAAGGGATGAAGAATAAGTGAAAATGCTACAACTACTATTCTTTGAATTAAATTCGTGACACTGATCTGTGTTCAACAAGTGCCAAGTGTCACTGTGCTTGTTTCCTATTTGTGAGAATGAAGTTCTTAATAATACACTGTGTTTTCTGAAATTTACATTGGACAATACATTAGTTCCTACAGAATGTCAATGAAATCATATTTATCAGGTTTCCTTCTTTCAGTTCTTTGTTCAACACTGGTATCACTGACTTGCTTCTAAATTTCTTCATTTGTGACCTCCAGAATCAGGCAGATTATGGGAGATTTGAGGTTTTGCTGACATCATCTTCCAGGATATCAAACTGTGTAGTCTGCTATTGAAGGACCAACCTACCATATTATAAAACATCACAGCAGACCAAGATCTTGAGGCTGATTATGGTTTAAGATTATCAGATCTTCAGATGGAGGGTTACTATGAATAATGTCATAAGTACTTTTCAGCAGAATAAAACACAGTATTACACTATATGGTATTTGAAATTCATCAAAGACTTCTGTGTCACATCAAACACAAAGGCTTGTTGAGGAAGGCTAAATGTGAAAAGTCAGCAGCAGATTACACATGATACAGCATGTGCTTCATTAAACTGAAGGTGGAATAACAAATTAACTTTTCAATAGGTTCACTTGTTATTTTATTATATTTTAGGAGATATCTCATCCCTCTAGACCTTGAACTGGTAACTAGAAGGCATGTTACTGCATAATAGCAAACATATTTGAGATCTAATCAAGACTAGAATATTTTAAAGTACTGCACAAAACACACACACACGCACACACATACAGAGTCAGGTTACTAATATGACAGTGTCACATGATGTACTGATTATCAACCAATACAATGTGGCTAACAAAAATATCACTCAAAGCCACAACATGCTCAGAACTGAGGTCATGACATTCACTGAGGCATCTGTGTTCAACAGTACTTGCTGGTAACAATGCACACAGCAACTCCAAACAGAAGTATGGTACAGCAAAATTAATGCAATAAAACTTTTGACAGAAAGAAGGCCTGTCCCACCCCCATTATCAGGTATAAAATAATAAGAGAATGCCATTAATGTGTTTTCTTCATTCCAAACCAAGATGTAATGGTACAGGCATAAAGGGGGTATGGAGGAAAAGCTCCACAAATTCTAAACTCTAGTACAATAGTATAGAAATGTGAGTGTTTGGTCTCATGCTTAAGCTGATCTGCCTCTGATGAAGTATCAAAGCAGTGCTCACAAGGCTGAGTCAGTCTCCAGAAACAGGCTGGAATATGTGGGCAATTCACGCAGAAACCAAGTTTATCTGCTGTCTTTGATGGTTACTACCATTATCATTACCACCACCATCACCATCATTCTGACAGTTCTTTCTTCAATACGATGGGTCTGATTAATGGGTATAGGATTCACTATGTGATTTAAATAGACATTTACAAAATCAGATATATAAAAAAATGTACATGAGATGTGCTGAGCTGATTCTATGTAGAATGTAAGCATGCTCAGTTGTAGCCAAACATTTTTGGTACATTTGCTTGTGTCAGTTACAGGTGGCCCATAGCCATAAGTTATATGTTTAATCTGTCAATGTATGTTCAAGAACCATTGGTGATAGGTGGGGGGGGGGGGTTGTATGGGGGGAGATTTAAATGAGGAAAGGTTAGAAGCGGATAACAGACACTAGCGCTCCAATGAGAAAGCAGTCGTGTACAAGGGTGATGTAAGTGATGGAGTAGAAGTGACTATGTTATTTTAATAAAAAATTATTTAGTTGTTCAATTGGATACAGCATGCCTTTTTTATATAAAAAATAAAATTAATAAATAAAACAAGTAAAAAGAAAATAACTAAAACTATGTGCGATTCGGTGAACCACACCCATCTCCCGAAATAGGTTCTCCTACCAGACTGAGCACGTCGGGACATACAAGGTACATAGGGTGATCATGTAGACAGTGTACTGCAGTAATGTCATTTAGAAATTCACGATTTTTGGAGGTGCATTTGGATATCTTTCAGAATGATCCAATGTGATGACAGAAGTACCTGAACAATTAGTGAAACATTTGCTTTATTTGTTCTGTTATGGTCACTTTTCCTTCATAATTTTTAAGGCTGTTACATGGTACAAAAACCTTTGTCAGCTAGATGTTAGTGTTACATCTGCCTTGTAAGTTTATCATCATCATTGTAATTGTCACTGTCATCACTGAATTTACAACATAACTGTAATGGTGTTGCAAATCTGGGAGAAACTAGAAAGGAGATTAAAGTCTTCATTCTTCTTGTCATTGTTTTGGCCATTTTTAAACATTTTCTGCAAGACCTTAAAAACAGAAGTTCATTCGCCCACAAAAAATTATTTTAGATTCCAGACTTTCTGTTACGTTTGTTTCACATATATAAGGTATAGGGTGACTACAAATAACTCAGACACACACAAACATTTGCATTAATATAAATACAGATGAATTCTGAAACAGCAAAACACTGATTAGCACACAAAAAAAAGTTATCACACATACACATGTACTGTAATCATACCACTCAAAGTTGGGTAATATATTCATTATAATGGCTGTGTGTTCTACTACAGACATAGAACAAAGTTATGCAATGCTACTGTGAATTAAAACTAGCAAATTTCAGTAAATCCTACAAATTGAATATGTCTTCATTACTTCTAGTAGACCTTTCAATATCAAAGCAAAACATTTCAAGCATTTATCATGTTGTTATCTTTCATCTTCTTTAAACACTGATAAATTTTATGTGGCTAAACTATAACAAAAATTTCAGAAAGCCCTCATTAAGTAACAGTGTTGTTCCCGCCTCACAAATTTGCATTGCTCTAATGTTAAATGTTGTTGACATAACAATGTAAAAACTGTTAAGATGAAATGGTATCCAGTAACATTCCAATCACATGAGGTTCCAAGAGAACTCATCATTTTCTACCTTATCAGTGTTTGTGAGTCAGTTACAGGCTGCACAGATATATGCACTGTAAAAGGTTCAAGTCTTCCGGAGAGAGCTGCTATGTCATTGGGTGAGCAGTTCCTGACATTGCAAAGGATCACAGTGGCTTTATCTTTAGGGTAAAGCAGTCCATGATGAGTAATTGCATGGGAAAATAGGGTGTAATGTAGAAGTATGGGTGATGAGGGTAGCAAATGGCTGGAGAGGGTAGTGAACCAACACAGGTGGCAGTCACAGCATTTGCAGTGTCCTGAATGGGTGACTGTAAGTGAATGTTAAGATGTAAAAGTAAATAAAACAACATTAAGATGTAAAAATAATGTTTATAACTTAATATTATATTTCCAAATATTTATTTTATTTTACTTCTACTTCAATTCATTCAACATTCTACACATCCAAATTCTGTACCAGTACACTGAGGCCCCACCCACTACCACCCCATTGGTACATCACTCCCTCTGACCAACCACTACTCTAATCGCCACTACCTATAGATTACACCCTATTTTTTGCATGGCTATAGTTTCTGGACTGCTTGACCAAAAGATGAAGGCAATAAGATGGTTTGGAATGCTGGTAATTTTTCACATAATAAAACAGCAGGCATATCCCAGAAGGCTTGATTCTTCAGAAACACTGGTATGAGAACCTCAAAACTTGTATTCTGAGAGAATTCAGCTTTTACAAAAAAAAAGTTATAAATGTGAGATGGAATAAAACTTAGAAGTTATGTCCAATAACTACAAACCTTTGGAAATATATGTTAGCATAAATGATGGATAGTAACAAATGAGTAAAGTGTATTATTGTCAGTGTTAATACACAAAGAAGAAAACCTTAAAGGAAAGGAGGCATTAGAGTTCTTCCCAGAACTTACTATCTACATATGTACAGACATAGTCTCTTTTTATTTCAGCTTTCTTTCATTTTAATCATAAATTGTGAACTCATTTTCCTTTCTGTTCATTTTCATAAACATACCAGCAATGTGAAGTTACGATTTATTGCCTTTGGAGTATGAAGCATAAAATGGGTTCCCGAGGATGAGAAGATTTTGTGACCACATTAGAGAATAATTTTTGTGTTCAGCTTAAAATAAAACAATTCAGCCAGTGCCAAATTAGGACACAAACATGTAGTCAGCCTGATTAGAAACAAACTGGTTTAGCCTTTGACACATGACATAAGTCACTACAAGCAGATACACTGTTCACTTTGGAAGTGAAAATGTAACCAAAGGGAGTCAGTAATTCTAATGAAATTCAAGTAGCACTTGATACTATTTTAATGTTTCTGAAAACCACGATAATATGGCAGCCTAATGATTTTTTAAATAAAATCCATATCTAAATATGTTAAATTAAATCTCTTTCAAATTCACCAGCCCAAACTTCCATTTAATTTCACTGAATGTGTGTTAATGTGTTATTTCGAGTGAACCAAAATTTGTTCAATAACCTGAACAAACATAATACAGCCACAAATACTCACTTAGGTTATATGCATTTAAATAATAACAAACATTATCCTCTTAAATCCCTGTGATGCATACTGCATTGAATGTGCTTATGAGAGGCTTAGATATGTCTAAGTATGCAGCAACATGCAGTTCTACCACACATTCCAATGTGTTTTGAACTTTCTGGTGGGAACTTGCAACACAATGTCACTTCAAGGAACACAGAAACACACATACACAAACAGACCCAAACAGTGATGGTGATTAGTAATATGAGTGGCATGACATTTATATTTCAAGGGTACAAGGATGTTAAATTTCTGTAAAAGTGAGGTTATAATCCCTGCACCCTTAGAGTATAGATTACAGATGCAAGGTGGCGAAGACCTGAAATCTGACCATCACCACTACCACCAAACTCCTTTGTGTCAATTCATAAAGACAATCACAGCTTTTCTTTTCAGGAAATATAAACTTACCAAATAACAATATGTTTTAAAGTACTATTATCACAGACATACTGGTTTGTACAAATCACATTTCAGAACACAATTTTACAATAAAACACAGGTATGCCAATATGTTTGTTTTCATTTCCACCAAAAGATGACAATTCAAACAGACAATTGTTCAATACACAGCTGCTAAATTTAACTTTTATTTCAATTTCCAATTCATTATTTCATTACTTTTCAGTACTACAGATTTATGCTGGGAAGAAGAGTTGGGTGTATTGAAAAAATCAATTAAAAATCAATCCAACATTGAAATACATTGAGTTGTTTCAGACAAAGGTTAACTAATTATTCTGTTTTTATATTTGCATTGCAACTCACGGCTTATCCACATAAAATCACAAAATATTTGATATAAAATTCTGTAATTAAAGAAAAAGTTTTAATTTAATGGACACAACTAAATAACAGACATATTTCGAGCTGAAGAGAATAATGTTTCTTACTGTCAGCATTTAACTAACGTGTTTGACCAAAAACTACATTTCATCAAATAATCACCAATAATATACTGGTAAGCGACTTATGTGAAACTTGAGCTCCTGACGACTACATTTTCCTGACGAAATGACGTCAAAAAAATAAATTTTTCACATCATCCTACACATCTTAGGATGGAAGCTAACCCCCCCCCCCCCCCCCCCCCCCCCCTTTTTTTTTTTTTTTTTCTTTCCAAAAAAAAAAAAAAAAATTTTTTTTTTTTTTTCAAACCCACAACACTTCACAAAATACATACAGAACGGGGGAA
>Ga0131853_10020096_pt1 | contig 12141 bp, 3 predicted proteins | sample TergutLab28metaG_FD_92764 | JGI IMG/M metagenome (GOLD analysis project Ga0131853, IMG submission 92764) | Labiotermes labralis P1 segment gut microbial communities from Petit-Saut dam, French Guiana - Lab288 P1 (version 2) (version 2) | ecosystem: Host-associated > Arthropoda: Insects >...
CTCAATTGGTTAAAACATTAAAATTACATTAAGGGCTCCGACATGTTTCGGTTTTTTCTTTAAACCATCATCAGGGAGCTACTTTTTCACACTAAAGTTACTTATATGCTGTACTGTTATGTTTTATTGCGATGGCGTGATGGCAGCATGTCGTGTCTTATGTGAGATGTTTTCGGATGTAAATGTTACTGTTGCTGGTCCTCCTTGTGTCTTTCGTAACAGTACAGCATATAAGTAACTTTAGTGTAAAAAGTAGCTCTCTGATGATGGTTTAAAGAAAAAACCGAAACATGTCGGAGCCCTTAATGTAATTTTAATGTTTTAACCAACTGAGGTTTTACATCGTATTTTAGAAAATTGTGCATATGTTGATAAATAAAAAGCAAAGTGGATTCAAATGTTGCGTACCAAAACATAGTTTCTGCTTTCTGCCTTGGATATCCCTTGCACTGATCACGTAGAGGAACTGCTGAATCCAAGCTGCTGCCCACTAACTGCAGTACGGATTACAAATCTGCGCGCTCTTATGCAAAGTCCTCTACTGAAATACAAAAATACTTATTGTCACTGGGTGAAGAACAACAAAAAGTGTGTTAATTAACAAGCGGCTTCGATGAATGTGCAGTTCATCAATCACTTTATTTCATATACTTCGTACACAATACACGTGATAACACTGTAAGGCAGTAGAAGATCTTAACTTTCAGATGTAACACTGTTTATAGACACATAGAAAAACACTATGCCTGTCGCTAATGATCCATTACGAATCTTTATTAGTAAAGATACGTTATCTATATCAGTTTTCATCTAAATCAAATATGTAAAAGCTAGAATTTTATAAAACTGCTTAATAAAAAGAAGTTCTTTGGGCTATATAGACAACAATATAGCGCTTTATATGATCGTACTAAACTCATATTAGCGCAAGTTGTGCGTTTAGAATACTTGGAATAAGATATAAACCGCAAGCATAAAGACCATAGAAAATTCAAACATAGGAACGTTTCGGGCAGCATGTGGTGCAATTAATGACACTTAGAAGTAAAGTAAGAAAGAATACGATATTATAATTTTATGCATTCATGGCTATTGTCGCACTTCTGTACAGACAGGACATTTTGGTCGGAGAACCACAAGAGAAGAGACAACTTGGGGAGACCTTGGCGTAGTTGAGAATGTTGCATTTAAAATGGGCCTTGCGACTGGTCTAGGCAAGTTGTCTGTGTGGCAAGTAGGTGACACAGGGTTTGGTTTTCTGTTGGCTATATGAATATAACTTCATAAACATAAATTTTGACCTACACGTACAAGTCATTATTCGGTTGCTGACGGCATTCTTGTTCAGTAATTATTATCGTTGCACTTGTGAAACATAAAGCGAAGAATTTATTTATTTTCATAAACTGTTTGTAAATATAACGAAGCATCTTCTTCTTTCTCCTTCTTCTCCTCCTCCTCCTCCTCCTCATGCTTCCATTTATACCACAACTAACAATCCTCCTCCGGGTTCAGAGTTCACACAATTCTTCCTCGGCAGTCCACGACTTTCTTTCCCTTTTGTTGTGTCATAAGTTTGCTGTACATAAGCAATATTATTATAACTATTTGTTATCGGTACTAAGACTGCATATTCCCTTACGCAGCTAAGAGTATCGAATTTTGTAATCTTTCATGTTACAGTATTAGAATGACAAAATGAAGGACGATTGAATGGTTGCCGCAAATACACAGCATTCCAGACCACACAAAGTTTTGGTTTTGGAATGCTGATGGAAAGAACCGAATTGGGTAACTTAGGACTAGGAATAGATGGGAGGGCAGTACTAAAACGTAAATCTTTCATTTGTGTTACTCAGTTTTGTGGGCCAAAATTAATAGGCTCAGAATGGAATGAATGATTTTCTTTTTGTTAATTTGGTAATGAACTTTCGAGTAATGTGAAGTCAGGATGTATTTTAAACGTCCATGTCTCTAAGTTTCAATATTTTTTAAAAATTTAGGCCTACACTAATGAGCGATCCAAAAAAATGTTTCAGTTAATTATTTACTCCTCTCCAGAGGCTATTTTAAATCTGTGTCTAAAAAATAAGCAGGGATCTGTTGGTCGAAATATTAATTCCAAACCTTGCGAGTAGTACAGAGTTAAATTGCAAACCCTCTCACTTAACTAATAACAATCCTTGTTGATGGATTTATGTTACTAGGGCAACCGTGACCTAATCATCTTTTGTTGTATGGCTTAAGCTTTGCAGCTCTCTCTCTCTTTGTCCTCGGTTCGCATCCCGCCGATACCCAGTCAGAATTGTTAATTGAAATGCGTATCAGGCCTCTTGGTGAAGAGGGATTATGCAATTACAATGCTTTGTAGTTGATAAATGAAGATTTTGATGCACATGAAACTCCCATTGATGTGGCGTTTGTCTCTTGTAATTAGAGCCTTAATAACAAGCTTACGTTTTCAAACGGCAAGGTTTTGTAAAATATCAATAATTAAAAATATCTAAATTTTACTTGGTTAATGAAATAAATGTTTCATGGCATCAGTAGTAATACAGTATCAGATTGTTAATTCATTGGTAAACTGCTGAATAAGTAGCTTAATGGAATTGGTATGGGCTCTTAAACTTTTCTGATTTTATGAAACGCAAATATTCAGTTACAATAACTGAAGAATAAAAACCCAACTAGATGCCACTTATTATTTCATTGTACTTCTTATAGGCTCAACATGTTTCGGACATTACTATGCCCATCATCAGGAGCTCGCGACTATGATGTTGATTACCACATTGGTCGTTTCGTTCTTGGTTTGATGTAGGTTGGAGGTTAGGTGAGGTTAGGCTGAAGTAGTGCAGCCTGCAGCCCGGACACTACTCCAGCCTAACCGCACCTAACCTCCAACATACAGCAAACCAAGAACGAAACGACCAACGTGGTAATCAACAATATAGTCGCGAGCTCCTAATGATGGGCATAGTAGTGTTCGAAACATGTTGAGTCTATAAGAAGTACAATAAAATAATAAGTGGCATCTATTTGGTTTATTATTCTTCAGTTATCACAATGATGCACGGTCCAATAAACATGAGATTCAGTTACCATGTTCGAAACATACAGCCAACTGGATCATCTCCTAAGTCCTATGAATCTAGAAAATATCTTTACAACAATTTAAGATCAATTTTCGTATTAATAATTTATCTGTTGCTGGGTCAACCAGGTGGTTACTTTTCTTCGTGTTTTCAGACTGAAATATTAATAAGGATTCCGCTCCTCCCATGCGTGAAACGTGTACTACATATGTTACCAAACCTAAATAAATAACTCTAATGAGATTGGCGTTTAAATATTCTGAAGCTATTTCTAATGTAATTTTATCATACTTCCCCTAACTTCAGCTCCATGAAGTCCACATATTCTCCTCAGTAACCTCTTGTCAGATACTATCAATTATGTTTCTTTCCTTACAATAGCAGAATAAGATTCCTGTCGATATAAAATAAGAATTTTGGTTGCTCTTTGTGTGTTAAAATTTGCATTATTAAGTGCATATCACACTCTTAGATATGAGCTACTATTTTAAGTAAATCTATTTCATGGAAAAAATTGTTTCATACACCTGTCATAAATTATTCTAAATGTCAGCCAATTCAAACAATCCTCCGTCACGTGTATCAAATTTTCTATAATTTTGAAACTTGTAGTTGCTTAGAGAAGTGTACATAAAAGTAATGCGATCAGATGTGGGAAGTGACGGTTTACAGTCAGTGTTTAAATTGTCAGTTACATATTCAAGATCGAAAGGAATAATATGCATTTTGTTTACGGAAACCTGAAAGATCGGAAGTAATTTAAAGTGCTTACGAGAGTCTAATTAAACAGCGCCATTAATAATGAACACTTGCACTTCATAATGAAAGCAAAAGTAGAATAATGCATTAAAGTTTGAAAACGTGAGAAAGATAAATTTGAAAACTAGAGTAAAATTAGCTCTTCTTGCGGAATTATCACGATTTTCTTTCCAGGCCAGCATGTTCATCTAGAGGGAGAAAAGGCATAAATGTCCCCACATTTTTGTCGGTTATTATACCGCTTATGAAGTCGACGGTATACTAAATAATGATAACCGAAAATCACGTAACGTTTTGTGCGGCTTACTGTATTTTAATTTTTTTTCTTTTATAATATATTCAACCCACGTTCATTCTCGATTTAGTTCCTGTCCATGACCTACTTTATTTGTTACTGGCACGGAGTACCTAAACACTGTGCATGCTGGCGAGGTGATATCCTGGCCTGCCTTCTTCATAGTCCTTTTCCCGAATTTTTCGACAGGTTTACATTAAATTCGGCATTTGATTGGAAATAAATTTTGCATACGTATTTATTTCTCATTCTTATTGATCTTGCGAAGTTGAAACATAAGAACCAATAGAGTAGAATTTCCAAAAACCGGAAGAGCTTTCTAAATTACGACATTTACCGTTCATTGAAAATGGGTTTTATATTCGAAATAGTGTACAAGATGGAAGGGTATTTGGGCGCGTTCGCAAAATTTCTAAAAGAGTTTTTATTTTTGTCATATCAATCCACGTGTCTCTTTCTTTTTCTGTTCGCCCGTCCGTCCGAATAGAATAACTTGACTCCTACTGAGAGAATTTTCATGGAATGTGAAATTTGACTATTTTTCGAAAATTTGTCGAGAAAGTTCAAGATTCATTAAAATCTGAAAATTATAACGGGTAATGTACATGAAGACCAATATACATTTTGGATCGCATGTCGTTCAGTTCTCCTTAAAATGAGAAATGTTTCAGAAGAAATTTGTCGATAAAGTCAAAACCCACATATTACGTTCAGTAACTCTTTCTAGAAAGTCGTGCCGTTTATGAGACAATTTGGAAAAATTAGCTAAAGCCGGACAAGCTACAGATAAAAATATGGCTCATGTGAATTGAATCCTGAATAACTGAAGCTACAGAAACGCACTGACTAAATGTAATACTTTTCCACTGCAACAATTGCTGCACGAACCCAACTCAGTATTTCGTGACACGTATATTGCCTCCTTTGTTAGTTTATGGCAACAATAAATGCACTCACGATCGTACGGCGCAGTAAGACAAGCATCATGTGAGGAACTGAAGGGCTGTGCAGTGCACCGAGACCGGCATTGAAGTGCTGAATAAAATATATGTGTAATTATATTCCAAAATTTTGTCAGTTTTCGTTGAGGTGAATATCTGATTAGAAATGACGAAAAATAATTTTCGAATCGTACGCACTTCTGTTATTTGTCTCAGTATTTAAACAAATTTATACATAAAATTTGTTTCACAGTAAGTTTTATTTCATGCCTCTACATTTTTCGAGCACATGTGCTCATCATCTGGAGGTCAAAATTGCATTACACAGCCTCAGGTATCATCACACCTATAGGTGGCCGTCTCGTGCACGAGACGGCCACCATGCTTGAAACATGTAGAGGTATGAAATAAAACTTATTGTGAAACAAATTTTGTGCATCAAGTTGGTTAAATACTGAGACAAATATACTGAGATGCATGGTCAACAAAAAGTCAACATTTCTGTTAGTAATGTCATTTTTTATACAATCTATTTGTAGTCTTTAGTGTATGATTATTAAGTTGAAAAACGAAGGCAAAATACAAATACAGCATGTTTATCCTTTGTTTCGACGTTATGTTCAAACCTAACCATTTATGAAACTTATTTTAATTGTTACCACTAAATTACTTCCTTAAAATAAAAACAGCAAGATGCACTAATTACTCAAATGTATTTTTGGAATAAAAATCTACATATTTCGGACAGTTCCTCTGTCCACTATCAGGAGTTTTTCACTGTGCACACAGCAATGGTATATGTCATACACGTTTGCTGTGTGTACAGTGAAAAACTCGTAATGATGGACAGAGGAACTCTCCGAAACACGTAGAGTTTTGTTTCAAAAATAAATTTGAGAAATTAGTTCATCTAGTTGGTTTTATTATAAGAATTTATCACGATGCACGGTCACCTGAATGTCAAATTCATTAAATTACTTTTATTTATCCGTTCTGTAAACACTATCGAGATAAACTTTCTGAGGACTAAAATTAATATAAGCTATATATACTAGTTCAGTTCATACATCATAGAAAATACAATGTGCTTTCATTTAAAGAGACAAATCGGTGAGTGTTACGTGGAACAACGAGTATCGTCTGTTGTGAGAATGGTATTGAACACGTAAACACTTCATTTGGCAAATATTTAGAATGCTGAGTGTTAAAATCTGCGGTACGTATCCTAATAAATAGCGGGCTGAAAGATACAACTATCTCCACAGAGTATTCTGTTGAGAAGCTGTTAGTAGCTGTTAGTAGCTGTTAGTAGTTTCTGCTGCATAAGAAGAGTCCCTTTACGGAACCCGAAATTTTATTATTTTGTTCACTAAGGTCTTCTACTTTTATCCAAATAGTCAATGAGGGAAAATGTAAAACCTCTATTTGTGATTTAACCTTTAGACGCCTAACGTCAACTATAGTTGACGTACCGCACCGCTAACCTCTAAAGTTGCATTTAAATATTTATTCAACAAATATTTTTTACATGGTGTATACTCTCCTTTTTTTCTCTTCAAAATGCAGTTTGTCTCATAATTCTAACGTATTTGGTTCCTGTATTATTCACATTTTATATACAGGGTGTGCTAAAATAAAAAAAAAATCATTCCGGCGCCAAAAGGTTAAATTGTATCATACTTAAGTACAGCATTCAGATGAATCAAAACCTTATAAATAAAAATATAAAACTTATATTTTATGGATAAAATAGAGCTCCATTCTCCATCTTCGAAATGGTTGTCTTCTCCCGAACAACTGTTCAAAGACCGTTTATGTGAATATTTTCAGTTATCCACCATACCCACTAGCCGAGGAAGTGCTGCACTATTTTTAGAGGGTCCTACTGTGCTTGTGATTTAAGAGAACTCCTTCTAGTACGTTATCTGGGTCTCTGCATTACGTCGGTGACGACACTCGAGCAAATTCTACCTGCAGAGTTACAACATGCTGATCAATCTCCCTGCCGATTAAGTTCATTTGTTTCTGGCAGAATTTGACATTTTTGTTTGTGTGTGTGTGTGTGTGTGTGTGTGTGTAAGTAGCGACCAACAAATTTCAGGAACGACATATTTGCCTGTTTCATTAAGTTTTCGGTCTGAAGATCTGTAAAACACGTGACAAATTAGCTAGGAATATAAGCACTCGTGATAATCGCTTTGTACTTGATACCTAATGATAATTAGTTTGTTTTACAAAGAAGAAGTTTTCCTCTCTATTCTTTAATTATTTAAAATTTAAGTAGACTTTTTACAGTCTGTTCTGTGAAGAACTTCAGTAATTAATCATCAGAAAATCTGGGTGTAGCAGTTACAAATTAAGGATATTATAAACTGTTGGTGCTGGCTCAGAATTGTTGTTAAGTATTGATTTTAAACTGTTGTATCAAATGTGTGGAAGTGATGAAAAGACTGTTACAGAATAATTCGTTATTTTTTCCATTTAATTATTTCTTGTGTGTAATTTCGTCTATCATGAAATCACGAAATTCTCTATTTCACACTATCGATGCACGTACAGGATTGTAATGGCTTTTCGCTTTCAATAAAAAAGAAAATTGTAGCAATTACGTATTTTTAAAATGTTATCATTACTCACGCATTACACTAAAATAATGCACTAGTGTCGCTGAAAGCACAGAAATATGAAGGACGGAAATAGAGACGACGTGCGAAGCAACGATTTTCGAAATTTATACATTTCGAAAGAATGTTGTGATGAATTTCAAAAGAAATCGGCATAGTAAAGTTGATGCTTTTGGGAAGGACAGAAGTATTTACAATATAATTCAGCAAAGAAAATGGTGCAGAAGAGTAATGGTTTATAGTGAGTAATTTCCATTATTAAAAAAATTAAATTAAGTTGTTATCTGAATATTCCTTCAACCAAAGTCGTGTTTTTCCCAATGGCAAATTTTTTATTTGTGTGCAGTTAAATATATTGATACATCTTTGCGTGGGACCACCTTTTGTAGTATATAAGGAAATTATGAGAAATAAAACCAACCAGTCACAACTATGATATTTAGTATTTTCCAGTACATTATATTGCTTCTTGTTTCGGATCCATCATTAAACAACGTGAAATACTCACAAAAAAGAATCTCACATACGACACAACGAACATATTTCATTATAGTATGTAGTAAAATATAAAAAGCAGATGTTATTAACTGCTCATATTTATCCATTTTTGCATTGATATAGTTCCAATGCTTCAGCATCTGTAAGTTATTCAGTTTTTTGACATATTTACTCAGACAAAATTAATTTTATGTTTATGGTTCCGCGCATCGCTGATCTATATCAATAATTGTCCAACGAGATGCAACACAAAGCAGTCTATTTATTATTCTGCAAGTTCACTCTACATGTTTCGGGTTACAACCACACCCATAATCAGGAGTACACAAAACTGTAACTACAGCCTCCGTTACTGGTCATATTTTTGTGCAGCCACTTCCTTCCAACGTGGCCAAGCCTATGACCAGTACCGGAGGCTGTAGTTAAGAGTTTTGTGTACTCCTGATGATGAGTGTGGTTGACACCCGAAACATGTAGATTGAACTTGTAGAATAATAAAGAGACTGCTTCGTGTTGCATCTCGTTGGACAATTATTGATATCAGACCAAATGATTTTTCGTGATCTTGAGGTAAAATTGGTGCTAAATATTGAGTATGCTACACAGTTACTTAATTTTTAGGTTTATTGCTGCCTGAAGAATATATTACGGCAATCACATTATGTAACAAACTTTCTTAATTCGGCACCCGTCGAATGACAATAAATCTCCCTTGAGTAGGATCTTTGGAATCGCCAAATGAGATTCAGAAATTCAACCTCAAGCACAATGAAAGAGTTTAGCTATGACTTTATATATCTTATTTCCTTTCCTTCTACAAAAACGGAGAAAAATTATGAAAGGCCTCTTTCGTGTGGGGCCAGACTTAGAGATCTACAGTCTTACTCTGAGACTGCGTAAATTATGTAGCAACCACTTTCCCACTTAGTTCAATGGGATAAGCTGCCGTAGGGAGGCGCCTCTCGAACTAAGTGGACTCGCTGTGTTTCATCCAACTTTACACAATCTTGCACTTCTATTTTCAGGCTTTTCTCTAATATTGTCTTCACGAACGCTACAAAGAAATACAGGATTAGAGAATTCACAGTTCCATAATGCAAATACTTGCCTGTAGCTAAATGTGCTTACCAAAGAAAATGCCTCTTTTTTCACGTCTGAAATAGTGTCACTAACCTCTCTTCGGTTATATTTGTAAAAGACGACAGTATGAAAAATTACTGCGACGTATTTTATTGTGCGTTTTGAAGCATGAATTATGCGTACACACTCTTTGAATCCATGCTATGTTTCAGACGTCCAGATACAAGCTTCTTAAGTTACATCCAACAAAGTTCCTTGTGGGAGTTGTGGTTGTCCAGGTAACAGTGGAACTAGTTTCCTGGAAACATTCGGTTTCCCCTGCCAGTATCATCTCACCAGTACCCTTTACTCCATATATCACCCACGTTTTGTAACCTTATATATCGACAGCGCCTCTAAACAGACATGAAACAAAAACGTTTTACGGAATACTTATTTCACTGCTGAAATCACAAGCCTAGGGCAAGGGCTGAAATTATTTCCTTGTATTTTTTTTTAAACACATGTAAAAGGATGCCGTCGCTGCTGAATGTTCTCTGGATCTCAAGTTATGTATGTTTATTTTACAGTGAGCTGTTTTTGACAAAATAATTTCATTAAAGCTTCATGTAAAGAAAAATTTGTATTGCCCTGCAGAAGCAAATTAAATATTCTGGGCACATTTTACCAATATCCTAAATATTAAATTTAACATTAATACATTCAGTTGTGCTGGCAGCAGAACAGGACGGCACCGAACAATCTGAACAAATTAACAGCACTTGACTTCGCCTTTGAATATCCCTGACTCATAGCCTGAATAGTACACAACTATTCTGGCTGAAAAATTTCGTTATATTTGTCACTTTCCCGGTGAAAATTCTGGGATTATTCCTAAACTTAGCCCAAGATCCCGAGTTTCAAAATACATTCCAGATCCGTTTCTCACCAATCAACGCATCATTCGACATTATGTAATCTGAGCTACTAAGATTGTCATAAAACAAATTACAGATTAATTAGCAACAGTAAGTGTGAATAGAAGAAACAATCTCCCATTTCGTGTTTATTGCTTGAATTACACGCAAAGTGATATCTTTGTTCTTACGGTTTCATGACAGCATATGACAAACCAAATTGGCAGTTCTAATTTTTGTACTGTGTTCTTGGATATGACAGCATGTAGTCTGGAACACAACCACAACACAAATTTCGCTGTCAAAACAGACCTTACCTACTAAATAAAACTCTTTAACGTGTTATAAGTATCGACTTTTAAGGGCTGAATTCTGTGAGCATCCCCAAAGACCAGCAGCAAAATACTGAGGGTGAAATTTTTGTTAAATGTACGGTTAATCCCACCGGCTGGTTGCTCTGCGGATTGCACTAAATCTTCCTGTGTTCCATGTATTAATGCTTATATCCCAACACCTCTGTAGCTGAAATACAGATTGCCATTTTGTGGGATTTTAATTGTGTAGAAAATTAGACTTCAAAGTACGTATAAACGGCTTGGCGAATTAAAACGCCTAAAATGTTAAAATATTAATTCTACGATGAGTACTAATATGTAAAGTCACTTGTAAATAAAGCCAACTTGGTGCGCAATTTATTATTAGTAAATTTGTTTCTTAGTATATTTATCAATCTCTACATGTTTCGGGCGACTATGTGCCCATCATCAGGAGAAAAAACTGTGTTTATGCGACACTTGTTACTTGTTATTCTGTATGGGTGACTGTCTGGTATGCAGGGTGGAATGACAAGTACCAATTTTCGCATAAACGCAGTTATTTCTCCTGATGATAAACACACAGTCGACCGAAATATGTAGAGATTGATAAATATACTAAGAATAAATTGTGCATCAAGTTAGTTTTATTTACAAGATTATACACGGAAGTACGGTCAACAAAACATAAAATATATGTAAAAGCCACATATTCTGTTAAATAATTTTAGTTTTTATTAGGCCCACATGAAATATGGTACTGTAACTTCAAAATAGCTAAAATATTTGTGAAGGACGTGAAAATAAATTAAGAAGCAACTTTCGATTTATTTCACCATGAAAAGAAAGTAAGCGAAGGGATAAAAACCGAATACAGTGTGTAGGTCTTAGTGCAACTTTTTTTGAACTGTTGCATGAGATAACAAATAGTTCTGGCCTGCATTCATAGTAAGAGCAAAGGAGAAAAGTATTTATTAAGGTTGCTGTAATAGCTCTAACTTTCCGTGACTTTCTCTTGTGTCAGATAATAATGCTATTTTAAATTAATGCGGTGTATGAAGTAATGAAAGGTTTCCGGCACAAATTTTTGTAAGAGGCGCCAATGATATAGCGACCTGTGCGGCTGTACCCGAACACAGTCTAACCATTCGAATTTCCTTAACTTGGAGGGCAGTCTAATGCTTTGTTTCATCCTGCCGGGTTCAATTAGGGGAAAGAATCGCTGCAGCACCAGCATGTGTGCCTAATTTTGCAAATTAACTGCTCTGTGACCACAGGAAAAAGCTCACCAGTGTGGCCGCCCGTTCCTACATAATAGGAGTCCAGTCCCCATTTCATTCTTACATTGCTGACACTCTACACGCCTTCTCGTTGACAGCAATTATTATGGACACCCACTAAAACAGATTACGGTTTTCTCCCTCTGTATGAGATTGACATATTACATTAAGATTTCTGTTATATCGAGGCCGAATCTAATGACAGATGTAAATCATATGGCAATCAAATTTTTGTATACTATCCGTAAACTAATTAACTAACTTCTGGAGGAAAGAGACTTACTTACTTACTTACTTACTCCATGGTGCAGAGTCCTTCTTGAGAAGCTAACTGGTTTGCAGCTAGTCAAGAAATTCCC
>Ga0131853_10020098_pt1 | contig 12141 bp, 13 predicted proteins | sample TergutLab28metaG_FD_92764 | JGI IMG/M metagenome (GOLD analysis project Ga0131853, IMG submission 92764) | Labiotermes labralis P1 segment gut microbial communities from Petit-Saut dam, French Guiana - Lab288 P1 (version 2) (version 2) | ecosystem: Host-associated > Arthropoda: Insects >...
CGCGGACCTCAAGGCGCTGGGCACCGACCGCTCCAACCACGTGACCCCGGACGGGGACGGGCCGATGGGTCCGACCCGGATGCAACTGTCGAAGCCGGTGATCGCCGCCGTCTCCGGGCACGCAGTGGCCGGCGGGCTCGAGCTGGCGCTGTGGGCAGATCTCCGAATCGCTGAGTCCGACAGTATCTTCGGTGTCTTCTGCCGACGGTGGGGCGTGCCGCTGATCGACGGCGGAACGGTGCGACTGCCGCGGATCATCGGGGCCGGCCGGGCGATGGACCTGGTACTGACGGGCCGGGCGGTCGGCGCCGAGGAAGCGCTCGCGATGGGCCTGGTGAACCGGGTGGTGCCGACGGGGCAGGCGCGTTCGGCGGCGGAGGAACTGGCCGCCGAACTCGCGCGCTACCCGCAGACGTGCCTGCGCGAGGACCGGATGTCCCTCCTCGATCAGGAGGGCCTGGCCGAGGAGGAGGCCCTGGCGGCGGAGTTCCGGCACGGCATGGTCGCGGTGACCGTCGACGCGCTCACCGGCGCGGCCCGATTCGCGGCCGGCGAGGGACGACACGGCCGATTCGACGAACCGTAGCCGCTGCGGACCGGAAAATGCCGTCGCCGTCGCGGCCCCCGAACGGCTACCATGTGCTGACTTGCGCCGGACCTCTCACGAGGGAACCCGCACTCCGTTGGTCGCCGTCGGCGTACGCAGCGATGGGTCGGTCGATTCGATCGCCGAGTCCCCGCTACCCGTGACGTGCGAAGTCGAGTGAGGGCAGGTATCGCATGAGTACTGACGTGCAGGCCGGGCAACCGTCGCCGTGGCGGGGATCGGAGCATTTCGCATCCCACGACTGGGACTTCGACGGCGTGGAGTCGCTGCTCGAGGCGGCGTCGCGGATGACGGCGATCGCCGACGAATTGATGTCCGCGCACTCCGCGGGATGGTGGTTGGTGGGCCCGATGTCCGACGGGCGGTTCCACGCACGCCGGCCTTCCCGACGGCAGCGGGCACGGACCACGACGGTGGGGGCGACGAGCGCCGGCGGCGCGGCCCCGGCACTGCGCTGGCGCGCGCGCATCGTGGACGAGGCGCCAACCTCGGACAGACCGCGACTCGAGTTCGGTTCCGCTGGCGCGACGCCGTGGCTGGACGTGCGCGACGGCGCGCTACAGCAGGTCGCGGGCCCGGCCCTGGACCACGGGGTGCTGACCGAATTGAACGCTCAGGTGGGTCCGGAGGAAGCCGCCGGCCGTCGCTGGGCCGTCGCCCCGGCCCGGGTCGGGCCCGCCGTCGACCTGGTCGCCGAGGACAGCTTGCTGCGCAGTCATGCCGTGACCGACGGAGTCCTCGTGCGCACCGTCGAAACTCTCGGCTACCGGCACGCCGCCGACCGGGCTGCGTGCTTGCCGGATGTCGCGGCGGCCTATCGTCGCCTGGCGCGCGCCGCGACTGCCATGCACCACGCCGGTGGTCGGCTCGCCGCGGTCGACGACGGTTTCGTCGTCGAGGAGTATCCGGCGCCGTGAGCGACGGGCACTCCCCCACCGCGGCGCTGCGCGCACCCGATCCGCTGGTCCGACGGCTTCGCGACGCGGGCTGCGTCTTCGCCGAGGACGAGGCGACCATCCTGCGCCGGAGCGCGACCGACGCCGGGCATCTCGAAAGCCTCTGTCTGCGACGTATTTCCGGCGAACCGCTCGAGCACGTCGTCGGCTGGGTCGCGTTCGGCCGACTCCGCCTCCACGTCGGGTCCGGGGTGTTCGTCCCCCGCCAGCGGTCCCTGCTGCTCGCACACACCGCGGTGGCCGCCGCCAGATCCCGCGGTACCCCGATCGTCCTGGAGGCGTTCGCCGGCGCGGCTCCCATCGCCGCATCGGTACGCCGATTCGTTCCGCAGGCACGGGTGCATGCCACCGAGGTCGACGCGGTCGCGGCCGGGTACGCCCGTCGGAACCTGGGCGCCGACGCCGGTGTGTACTGCGGTGCGGAGTTCGCCGCAGTGGACGAATCGTTGCGGGGCCGAATCGACGTCATCGCCGCCGTCCCGCCCTACGTGCCCACGACGGCCGCGGATCTCCTGCCGCGCGAAGCCGTCGAGCACGAACCCGGCAGAGCACTCTTCGCCGGCGTCCACGGACTCGACCACATCCGGCACCTGATCGACGGTGCGGGTGACTGGCTCGTCGACGGCGGCCGGCTGATGATCGAGATGAACACCGGTCAGTCCACGACCGCGGCCGCCCACGCGAACCGGGCCGGGTACGGCGTCCGCGTGCACCACGGAGGCGATGGACAGACCGCGGTCCTGTCCCTCCGGAACCGACAGGGGCACCGGCCCGCACAAGCCAGGCGGTAGCGTCCGTCCGCATGGACCGGTTGACCATGGTGGACGAGATCTTCCTGCGCCGACATCACGGATACGGCACACCGATCGTGATGCAGGGCGTGTGGCGCACCGCGGATGTCGTCGACGCCGCGGTCCTCGAATCGGTGCATGCCGCGCTCACCGTGAGCGCCCTGGGCCGCCGCGTCGTCCGACCCCGGGTGCCCGGTGCCCGACTGCGCTGGGAGGCGAGCACCGACTCCCTCCCGCTGCACTACGGGCAGGACCCCGTGGACGACGTCGTGCGGTGGGCGGATGCGCAGGCCGACGTCGACGTCGACCCCGAGTTCGGCCCCGGATGGGCGCTGTCCGCGGCGCCCCTCGCCGGCGGCGGCACCGTGATCTCGCTGGTGTGCTCGCACGTCGTCGCCGATGCCCGCGGCCTTGCGGCCGCTGTGGACGCGGCTCTCACCGGCAGGCCGCCGGCACCGGTCCCCCCGCGGACCTCGGACGTCGTGGACGCGATCCGGACCGTCGGGAAGGTGCTGATCGGCGGCGCCCGGGCGTCGCTGGGTCTCGCGTCGAGTGCCCGGCGGCGGCGCGAACTGCGCGAGTTCGTCGAGGCGAACCCCGGGCCGCGACCGGAGCGCACGCATGTCACGACCGGGACGTGCAGCGCGATCGTCGACGTCGACGCGGCGAAGTGGGACACGGTCGCGGCCGCCGAGGACGGCACCGCGAACGGGTTGTTCATCGCGGTGGTCACGGCGATCGCCGACGCTGCCGGGATCCCGATGCCGCTGCACATCAGCGTGCCGGTCGACACGCGCAACTCGGACGTCGTGGACAACGCGATGGTGATCACCGAAGTGGTTGCGAACCCGAGCGATTCGCTTGCGGACATCCGCCGTTCGAGCCGGGAGGCCTTCGCGGGCCGGCCGAAGGGTGCGCCGTCCGGGTTCCCCGAGGAGACCGCGCAGATCCTCCCCGACCGGATCGCCGCGCACCTGACGGCGGGCGCCGGGGAACTCGACGCCCTGTGCTCGAACATCGGCCGATTGCCGGACGCACTCGCGTCGCTGGGCCCGTACCGGACCACCGGCGTGGCGACTCGGGCGATGCACCCGGGAATCTCCGGCGGCCGCCCGGTGCGGACGACCACCCACCTGTCGGCGTACCTGTGCTCGCACGGCGACACCTACACGTTGTCACTGGTGGGGATCGACCCCGACTGCTTCGACAGCAACGAAATGTTGCGGGATCTCGCGGTGTCCGAACTCGCAGCAAGAGGCCTGACGGCACATTCGTGGTGACAGATGGCACCACTGTGGCACCATCATTGACCAGGCAATTTCCGAGAAGACCTTCACATGGCACCATACTGATGCCATAGTGGTGCCATGGATCTGACACCGTACGTCACCGCACTTCAGAACGACCTCGCGGTCGCCGCCGAGGCCGGTGGCCCGGAGGCCCGGGCGATCGCCGAGCGCCTGACGGCCCCGCTCGACTCGGCGGTGCGCCTGGCACTACTCGACGCCCTCTCCGCGGCGGCGAACGAGATCACCCGCGATCTCGCCCCCGGCTCGGTGGACCTGCGCCTCCGGGGACGCGAGCCGAGCTTCGTCGTCACTCCCCCGCCCGCACCGACGGACTTCGACGAGCCCGCCGCCGAGGCACCGTCGACACGACCGACAGATGCCGAGGACGGGCCGATGACCCGTATCAATCTCCGACTGTCCCAGGACCTCAAGGACCGTGTCGAGGACGCGGCACGCGCGGCCGGACTGTCGGTCAACGCGTGGCTCGTCCGCGCGGCGACCGCGGCACTCGACGAGAACGCCACGCCACGGCGCGCCGAGCGCCGGGCCCCGACCGGGGGCGACCGGTTCACCGGCTGGGTCCGCTGACACCGGCACGCAGACGGCCACCTCCAACTCACCATCGAGGATCACGATGCCCACTTTCACCACCCCCGAACCGATCTCGGCAATCCTCCAGCTCGCTGTCGGCGACGCCACGGTCACGGCGACCGATCGCGACGACACGGTCGTACAGGTGCGGCCCACCGACTCGACCCGCGACGCGGACGTGCGTGCCGCCGAGCAGACCCGGGTCGAATTCGCGTCCGGTCGGCTGGTCGTCCGCGCTCCCCGCCCGCGTGTTCTGGGCGTGTGGGGCAAGGTCGGATCGGTCGACGTCACGATCGAACTCCCCACCGGATCCGACCTCGAGGCCGACGCCTCCGTCGCCGCCGTCCGCACGACCGGACCTCTCGGCGACTGCCGGATCAAGACCGCCACAGGCGATGTCCGCCTCGACGAGACCCGTGCCGCGAATGTCGGCACCGGGGCCGGCGCGGTCACCATCGAGCACGTCGACGGCGACGCCCAGGTCAGCACCGGATCCGGCCGGATCGACGTGCGCAGCATCGCCGGCAATGCCGTCGTCAAGAATTCCAACGGCCACAACCGGATCGGCACGGTCACCGGATCGCTCCGGACCAAGACCGCCAACGGCGACATCGTCGTCGGCGGTGTGGGACGCGACGTCGACGCCGCAACAGCCAACGGGGACATCCGAATCGGTGAGATCGCGCGTGGGTCTGCGAACCTGCGGACCGCGCGCGGCGAGATCGAGATCGGCATCCGGAGCGGCACTGCGGCACGACTCGACGTCCACACCAGCTTCGGAAAGGTCCGGAACCTGATGACCGAGACCGCGGGGCCGGCATCGACCGACGCATCGGTCGAGATCCAGGCGCACACCAGTTTCGGCGACATCCTCGTTCGACGCGCTACCCCCGATCAGCCCACCGACGAAAAGGCGGAGCAATGACGGCAACAATCTCGACGACATCCGACATCCGAGTCCGGTCGCTGCGAAAGTCCTTCGAGGACAAGGTTGTTCTCGACGGAATCGACCTCGACATCGAGGGCGGTTCGATCTTCGCCCTCCTCGGCCCCAACGGCGCCGGCAAGACCACCACGGTCCACATCCTCTCCACGCTCGTCCCGCCAGATGCCGGCGACATCCGCGTGGGCGGGCACGACCTGGCGAGCGATCCGGACGCGATCCGCGCCGCGATCGGCGTCACCGGCCAGTTCTCCGCGGTCGATCACCTGCTGACCGGCGCCGAGAACCTGGCCCTGATGGCCGATCTGCATCACCTGGGGCGCCGCGAGGAACGCCGCCGCACCGCCGAACTGCTCGAACGCTTCGACCTCGCCGACGCCGCGTCCAAGACCGCCGCAACCTACTCCGGTGGCATGCGTCGCCGCCTGGATCTGGCGATGACCCTGGTCGGCCGGCCGCGGATCATCTTCCTCGACGAACCCACCACGGGTCTCGACCCGCGCAGCCGACGCACGATGTGGGACATCGTGCGGGACCTGGTCGCCGACGGGGTCACGATCTTCCTCACCACCCAGTACCTCGAGGAGGCCGACCAGCTCGCCGACCGGATCGCGGTACTCGACGGCGGGCGTGTGGTCGCCGAGGGCACCCCCGCCGACCTCAAGCGTCTGGTTCCGGGCGGGCACGTCCGCCTCTCCTTCAGCGATCCTCACGAACTGGCCACTGCCGCAGGATCACTCGGAGTCGTCCCGCGCGACGACGACGCACTCACGCTCGATGTACCCGGCGACGGCAGCGTGCCGTCGCTGCGGTCGATCCTCGACCGACTCGACGCCGACGCGATCGAGGTCACGAACCTGTCGATCCACACCCCCGATCTCGACGACGTCTTCCTCGCCCTGACCGAAGGTTCCGCCGCCCGGAAGGATGCCCCGCGATGACCACAGTCTCCTACGCCCTGCAGGACTCGGCGACGATGCTGCGCCGCAACGTCCGGCACATGGCGCGCTATCCGTCGATGACGATTCTGCTCGTGGGGATGCCGGTGGTGCTCCTCCTGCTGTTCGTCTACGTGTTCGGCGGCACGCTCGGTGCCGGTCTGGGCGATCCCGGGGGTGGGCGCGGCGCCTACCTCGAGTTCGTCACGCCCGGCATCATGCTGATCACGATCGCGAGTGCCGCTCAGGGAACAGCGATTTCGGTTGCGACGGACATGACCGAGGGCATCATCGCCCGGTTCCGGACGATGGCGATCTCCCGAGCGTCGGTGCTGACCGGACACGTCGTCGGCAGTCTCATCCAGACGATGTTCGCCCTGGCCGTGGTGACGGGTGTGGCCGTCCTCGTCGGCTTCCGCCCCACCGCCGACGGGGTCGAGTGGCTCGCCGCGATCGGTCTCCTGGCCGGTTTCACGTTCGCGCTCACCTGGTTGTCGGTCGCGCTCGGTCTGGTGTCGCGCAGCGTCGAGACCGCGAGCAATCTGCCGATGTTCCTGATGCTGCTCCCGTTCCTGGGCAGCGGGTTCGTGCCGACCGACTCGATGCCGACCGGGTTGCGATGGTTCGCCGAGTACCAGCCGTTCAGCCCGGTCATCGAGACGGTGCGCGGTCTTCTGCTCGGTGGCCCGATCGGCAACAACGGTGTGCTCGCCCTGGCGTGGACCGCCGCAATCGCGCTGTTCGGGTATGTGTGGGCGAAGCACCTGTACGAACGCCGCGCGATCCGCTGACCGGCCGCCGGGAAGTCGCGCGAAACCGTTCTCCCCGGCCTACCGTGGATCCATGGCTTCCGAAGAGTTCGATGTCATCGTGATCGGAGGCGGCCCGGCCGGGGAGAACGCGGCGGCCTACGCCATCGCCGGCAGCGACCGCACCGCGGCACTGGTCGAACACGAGTTGGTCGGCGGCGAGTGCTCCTTCTGGGCGTGCATACCGTCGAAGGCGTTGCTGCGACCGGTCCAGGTGCTCGGCACCGCCCGCCACATGCCCGGCGTCGAGGAGAAGGTCAACGCCTACGGACTCGACACCGAGGCCGTCCTCGTGCGGCGCGACGGTTTCACGCACAACCACGACGATTCGTCGCAGGTTCTGTGGGCCGATTCGGTCGGTATCGACGTCATCCGCGGCAGCGCGAAACTCACCGGAGTCCGCGAGGTCACGGTGGGCGATCGCGTGCTGCGCGCCCGACACGCGGTTGTCCTGGCGACCGGCACCACCGCGAGCGTGCCGAACACTCCGGGCCTGCGCGACGCGCTGCCGTGGACGTCGCGGGACGCCACGAACGTCAGGGAGGTGCCGAAGCGGCTCGCGATCGTCGGTGGCGGCGTCGTGGCGTGCGAGGCGGCGACGTGGCTGCACGAACTCGGCGCCGACGAGGTCACCATGCTCGTGCGGGGATCGGCACTGCTCGGGCGCACCGAGCCGTTCGCCGGCGAGATGGTCGCCGAGAAGATGCGCAAGCACGGCGTGAACGTGCGGTTCGGTGCCTCGGTGGAGACGGTCACGCGCACCGACGTGTCCGACACCGGGATCGGGTGCATCCACGGCGGGCCGGTGACCGTGACCGTCGGTGGCGACGACGGCGAGCCGGAACTGACCGTGGACGAGGTTCTGGTCGCCACCGGGCGGACCCCCGCCACCGCAGGGCTGAGCCTCGAGAGCGTCGGCCTGACCGACCACAGGTACGTCACCGTCGACGACCACCTGACCGTGCAGGGGGTGGACGGCGACTGGCTGTATGCAGTGGGGGACGTCAACGGCCGCGCGCTGCTGACCCACATGGGCAAGTACCAGGCCCGGGTGTGCGGCGACGTGATCGCGGCCCGCGCCGAGGGCCGTCCGCTCGACGGCCCCAGATTCTTCGCGTCGGCCGACCACGGTCAGGTACCGCAGGTGATCTTCACGACGCCCGAGGTGGCGGCGGTCGGTCGAACCGAAAGCCAGTCCCGCGCAGACGGACTCGACGTCGAGGTGGTCACCATCGACATCGACGTCGCCGGCGCGTCGCTGTCCCGCGACGACTACTCAGGCCGTGCGTCGCTCGTCATCGACCGCGCCACCGAGACGATCGTCGGGGCGACGTTCGTCGGCCCCGACGTCTCCGAACTGGTGCACTCGGCGACGGTCGCCGTCGTCGGCCGGGTTCCGATCGAGAACCTGTGGCACGCGGTCCCGTCGTATCCGACGGTGAGCGAGGTGTGGCTGCGACTACTCGAGGCGCGGCGCGCTCGGTAGGCGCGGCGACTCGGCCCTGCTCACCAATCCCTGGAGTTGGATGGCGAGCAGACTGCGCGCCGCGGTCTCGAAGTCGACCGGGAACGCCGACTGGGCGGCCCAACCGGACGCGGCCGCGACGACGGCGTGGAGCCCGGCGACCAGGTACGACTGCTCCCGCACCGACAGAGTGACGTCGAGCGCGCCGCCGAGGATCCGCGCCAGTTCGGAATGGTTGCGTCGCCCTTGATCGCGGCACCGCTCGAGTGTCTCGGGCGGCATCGGGTAGCGCAGCAGTTCCGAGGACGCTGCGATCAGTCGGGACAGGAGCGGCCGTTCGGCGAGGGTGGCGGCCGCCGTGGCTGCGACGGCATCGATGTCCGCCCCGGCGCCCTCGCCGAGCCTCGTCTCGAGGTCCGGCAGCCACCGGGCATACTCGGCGTCCATCAGGTCGAGCAGAAGCCCCTCTCGGGATCCGAAGTAACGCAACACGTTCGAAGAAGCCAAGCCGGCTTCGCGGGAGATCGCCCCCAACGACAGCGTGGTCACGTCCGCGTCGACCAGCAGGCGCCGCGTCGCGGCCAGCACCGACTCCACTCGCTGTGCGCGCTGGGCCGGTGTGCGCGCCCGCCGAAACGTCTCGCCACTCACGGCGCCTCCTTCACGAATCTCGTACAAAATAACAGAAGGCCATTCTATTATCAGCGGGCCCGCATCCGAGGGGATGCGAACGAGAAGGAAAGGGGGCGACCTCGATGGGGCGACAGTTCAGGTACGCGCTGGAAAGAAGCCGCCGCGCCGATGCCGCGGTGATGTTCGATCTGCTGCGAGACGCGGAATCGTGGACGGACTGGGCCGGGCCCCCGATCACCTACGCGGCCTGGCGCGACGAAGGACCCGGCGTGGGCGGCGACGTCGTGGGCCGAGTCCGCCTGGTGGGCAACCAACGGTCCCGGACGCCGGAGGAGATCACGATCGACGACCGACCCCACATGCACGGCTACCGGGTGCTGACCCGATGGCCCGTACGCGACTACGAGTCACGGGTGGAGTTCCTTCCGCGAGGCGACGGCACCACCACCGTGCGCTGGTCGGGTGAGTTCGTCGAGCGGATCCCGGGAACGGGATGGCTGTGGAAGCGGTTTCTCCTCCGATTCCTCGGCGGTCTCGCCGACAACCTGATCCGGGAAGCGCGGCGACGCACCGGCACGCACGACTGACCGGCCGCGCCGGTTCCACGATTCGCCCTGCGGTGCCGGGGAACTTCCCGCAGACTTCGGATATGCGCTCGTCGTCGGCGCCGCCGTCACCGATGCTCGCCACCCTCGGCCGGCCACCGGTCGGCGACGGCTGGGCGTTCGAAATGAAGTGGGACGGCCAGCGAGCCGTCGCTGACGTCGGGGCCCGCGGACCCCGGCTGTTCAGCCGGAACGGCAACGACATCTCCTCAGCGTTTCCCGAACTGATCGACCCGTTGGCCGATGCCGTCGCCGGGCACGACGCGGTCCTGGACGGCGAGATCGTCGCGCTCGACACGCATGGGCACCCGTCGTTCGCTCGGCTGCAGCGGCGCATGCACGTACTGCACCCGACGACGCAGCTGCGCAACGACTTTCCGGTCACCTACTACGCGTTCGACATCCTCGCACTCGACGGCCGGCGGACCACTGGCCTCCCCTATCTCGAGCGTCGCAAACTGCTCGACGGCCTCGGATTGTCGGGACAGCGGGTGCAGGTGCCACCGTTCTGGACCGGCGTCGACGGGGACCGGATGCTCGCCCTCGCCCGCGAACATCACCTCGAGGGGGTGGTCGCCAAACGGGTCGACTCGACCTATTCGCCCGGGCGGCGCGCCCCGACCTGGGTCAAGACGCCGCTGCGGAACAACACCGAGGGCATCGTCGTCGGCTGGGTCGACGGCACCGGAGCCGCGCGGAACGGCGTCGGGTCGCTGCTGCTCGGTGCGTACGACGACGATCGACGCCTGGTCTACATCGGGCACGTCGGCACCGGATTCACCACGGTCGTCCGCCGGTCGCTGCGCGAGAAGCTCGCACCGCTCGAGCGACCCACGAGCCCGCTCGCGGCGCCGCCACCGTCCCGGGAGACGAAGGGCGCGCACTGGGTGGAACCCCGCCTGGTCGGCGACGTCGAGTACCGCGAGTACGTCGGCGGGAGCCTGCGGCATCCCAGCTGGAAGGGCCTGCGCGACGACAAGACCCCGGACGAGGTGGATCTTCCGGGCAGACACTGACGCCGGCACTGACACGGCCCTGGCTGACACGACTGGTACACGGTACGCTGGTGGCACAACTGGAGGTGCACCATGCTCGCCAACCGTGACCGTGCCCGCGACACGATCCACGCCCTGTCGGATCAGGATCTCGTCGAACTTCTCGCCGAGGAGTTCTCCCGCCGGCCGAATCTGCGGCCGGTGCGCGACGACGTGACCGCGCTGCTGGCCATGGGTCCGGCGCTCGCGCTGCAGCACGAACGCGCCGTCGCCAACCCGGCCGCCGCCGCGGTCGCCCGCACCCGCATCGTGTCGTCGGCTCTCCGGTCGCTGGTCGACGATCACGAGATGCTCGACTCCACCGCCGTCAGCCGCGCCCTGGGTAAGTCGGCCACCAGCAGGAACACCGCCAGTCGCCTCGCGGCGGCGGGCACCGTCGTGGCACTGCCCGCCGCCGGTCACAAGCTCTTCCCGGCCTTCCAGTTCGACACCGAGCGCCGCGAGGTGCGACCGATCGTCGCCGAGATCAACCGCGTGATCGGGGCGAAGGACGACCCGTGGGGCGCCGCGTCGTGGTGGCTGAACCCGACCGCGTTCGCGGACGATCCGCGCTCCCCCGCGGAACTCGCCGTCGACGGCGGCCACGAACAGGATCTGCGCGACATGGCCGACGACCTGGTCGCGGACTGACCGCCGGTGGAGTATCCCGATCCCCCCACACCGCTGCCCCGCGCCTCGATCGTCACCGTCCCGGCCGATACGCCGGTCTGGCGGATCCACAGTGCCGCGCGCGGCGCCGCCGATCTCAATCCGACGCCACGACCACGCGTCCGCGCCGGTGGCAGATTCGACAGTCTCGACGGGTCGTACGCGTACCTCTATGTCGGGGACAGCCCAGCCGCCGCCGTGGCGGAGACGCTGTGCCGCAACCTCCCGGCGGACCAGTCCCCCAGGCTGATTCCGCGCATCCAGATCCGCGGACGGGTCCTGAGCGAGCTGCGCACCACCAGACCGATGCGCGTGGCGGACCTGACCGGCACCGGCGCCGTCCGCCTCAACGCCGGCGTCTGGCTCACCAAGTGCGACCCGTCCGGCTACCTCGCCACACGCCGTTGGGCCGCAGCCGTTCTCGCCGCGAACCCGGGCATCGACGGATTGCAGTACCGGCCACGGCACGACGAGAACAATCTCGCCTGGATGCTCGCCGCCGCGTCGACCACCGCCGCGCACCCCGCGGTCGCCCCGGTGGGCGGCGTGGTTCCGCTCGACTCGGCGGACGGGCACTACCTCCTCGGAGCGTTGCTCACCGCGCACAACGCGGCGCTCGCGCCCTGATCGCCCGCGCGGGGAACCGCCCTCGTGCAACACTTTCGGTGTGTCCACGACGCGAATTCGCCGCATCCTGCACGCGCCGCGCGAGCGGGTCTTCCGCGCGCTGACCGATCCGGTCGCGATCGCGACATGGCGGGTGCCGTCGAACATGACCGCCGAGGTCCACGAGTTCGACGCGCGGGTCGGC